>MDTG01246944.1_pt1 | contig 13949 bp, 12 predicted proteins | sample 811421 | NCBI WGS metagenome assembly MDTG01 (sample SAMN05326645, study PRJNA326480) | marine metagenome | isolation source: seawater | place: Pacific Ocean: South East | collected 2011 | reverse complement strand
TTAATTCACCTGCTCTCTCATCAAGAATATCTATAAGGATTGCTTTCTTCGCTAATTCTTTTTTAATATTGCTTGCAATATTTTTTGTCTACAATTTTTTTGTTAATATAATGATTTTTCCACCAGGAATAACTACCATTGTTGTTCTTATTTTATTTACATCTGCCATAAATTATCTTTTGATAGCTTTAAATTCTAGACAAATTGAAAATTTAACTATGCCAAATAAATTTTTAAAAGCAAAATCAAAAGAAATTTAATACTAAATTTAATTAGTTCATTTTTGGTATTTTCAGAATTTAAATAACTTAGATTTATTATGCATATAAATTTCATCACCAACTAAACCAATAATATTTCTCTCAAAACCTTTGATTTTAACCTTCTGATTATTATTACTTTCATTAACACACTCCAATATCCATGAACCAAAACCACCATCTTTTAAGTGATCTTCTATGGTTATAATTTCTTCAAATCTTGATAGATATTTTGCAATATAATTTTTATGCTTCATTCCCCAGCAAGGTACACTTTGTAAAGAATATTTTGATAATTGGTTCGAAGCTTTTAGAAATTTATATGCACCATGTGCTGCATAACCTGTTGTTAGAATTATCCTGTTAGTTTCATTAGAGCCAGCGATGAATCTCGGTAAGCCAGGCTTAATTTCCGAATTATCTGGATTTAATATTTCTTCATTAGCTTTATGAAGCCTTAAATAGCTTGGAGATTCAAGCTTAAAAATGAGGTTAAGACACAACTCAGCTTCTAGAGGATCTGCTGGAGAGAAAATTGTTGTATTTGGGAAAGAACGCATAAGTGCGTAATCTTGAATCGCATGATGTGAATATCCCAAATTTCCGTAAGCCAATCCACCTCCAACGCTTACAGTGCATACTGGAAATTTATGGTAATCTATATCATTTCTAATTTGTTCAGCGCATCGAAAAGTATTAAAATTTGCAATTGAATAGCAAAATACTTTATAGCCCTCTGAGCTAATTCCAGCCGCAATTGAAGCCATATTCTGCTCTGCTATTCCAATATTTATATAAAATTCAGGAAAATTCTTTTCGAATGATTCAACTAAACCATAACCAAGATCTCCAACCAATAAAAATGAATCTTTGTGCTTTATGTTTCTTTTGATTAAATAATCAATGAATTTATTTCTCATTTTGGTAAATAATTAACTGATTTTGGATAGATAAAATTTGTTCATCATTTGGAGGCGCGTAATGCCATTTAACTTTATTTTCCATAAAATCAATGGGAAATCCTTTTACGGTATTGCAAATAATTACATTTGTCGAATTCTGAGATTTATTTTCAATAGCTTCAGATAATTCTTTAAAATCATGCCCATTACATATATTTACATTTAAATTAAAAGATTTGATTTTTTCAAATAAAGGTTCTAGATCAATAGTCTTTGTAGTTGAACCAAAGGATTGCATTTTGTTGTAATCAATTAAAATTGTTAAGTTTGATATTCTATGATGACCTGCAAAAAGAAATCCTTCCCAGTTACTGCCCTCATCTAACTCTCCATCACTTAAGAGAACGTATACGTGTCCAGTAGAACCTGATTTTTTTAACGCAATAGATTTGCCGATGCCTAAAGCAAGTCCATGGCCTAATGATCCAGTAGAAAATTCTACATGTTGTACTTTATGACTGATATGAGCCATCAAATTGGAATTATTTGAAGCATAAGTTTCTAACTCTTTATCATTTAAAAGTCCAATTGCATTTAAAGCAGAATAAACTCCTGCACAAGCATGGCCTTTAGAGAGAATAAATTTATCAGTAAATTTATTTCCATCAAATTTTAGATATTCACTATAGATAATTGCAATAATATCTGCCGCTGAAAAAACACTCCCAATATGAGAGCTTTTTGCTTTATGGATAATTTTTGCAGAAAGGCTTCTAATTTGGTAGCTGAGTTCTTTTGGAGGGATTTTTTTATACATCACATCAATGCTTTAAAATATTTTATTGTTTCAAGTAAACCTTTATCTATTTTCACAATTGGCGACCAAGAAAAATCTTCGGAAATTTTTGTATTATTTCCGTGTAGGTAAAATTGTTGATCCTTCCTAAAAGGCACCTTGCCAAATAAAGGTTTAGCTCTAGCGGGATTAATTTCATGAAAAATCATCTTTACAATATTTTTAAGTAGTATTGGATTGTCACTAGATAAATTATAGATATTTGAATTTTTACCGTTAACAAAATACTCTGCATTAATAATTTTTTCTAAACACATACATAAGTCATCAACATAAAGATAATCCCAAATTTGGGAACATTCTGTTAGTAAAGGTGATTCATCCAATAAAGCATTTTTTATAATATATGGAATAAACCAGTTAGGGTTATCTCCAGGCCCATATGGATCATATAAACGTAACCAAATAAAATCTTTGTCTTTGTTTGAGCTGAAAAATTTTTTAAAGATCTCAAAACATTCTATTTTGATTTTTCCATAATACGAGCTTGGTTTCAAAGGCTGATCTTCAGATACTCTGATTTCATAGGGACCATATTCTGCTTGAGATCCAAATGCAATAAGTTTTTTTACATTAAAAGTGTTTATGAAATTAAGAACTTTATGGGATAAATTTAAATTCTCATCTTGTATTCTATTATTTCTATCTTTTCCTAAGACTCCTGCCCAAGCTGTATGTATTAAAACGTTGTCTCCAGGACTATTTAAAGCGTAATTTAATTCTGAAAAATCTTTTCTGAGATCTAAGGATAAAACTTGGTATTTCTTTTTTTTTAGAAACCCTTGGATACTTTTACCTATGAAACCGGTTGCTCCAGTTATAAAGATCAATTGTTCACCTCCCAATTATAGAAGTCTAGAGATGGTTGAGTTGAATTCAAATCTCTACTCTGTGGGAATCTAGGATTATTGTAAAGTTTGTTTGGTAGTATTTGGATATCAAAAATTTGTTGACCATTTGGCCAAGATAAAAGTGAAATTAATTTATGATCTGATCTTCTTAAAATGGCTATACCACAAAGACTTTTTTGAATATTTAACCCTGGTGCATAGGAATCTTTGCCTTCTTGAACTTTTGATAACCCTATAAATAAATATTTTGAACTAATAGCAAGGCCTCTCGTAAACCCAGGAAGGGTTTTAAGAATAATATTTTCACTTCCATCTGATTGACATTGATTTAATTCTCCAAAACCTGAATTGCAGTAAAATAAATTTTCATCAACTGATCTTACCGAATGAGGACATGTGAGTCCTCTAACTAGCGAGGAACTATCACTATGTCTTATTAGAGAACCCTTTTTAAGAGGTCCTTCTTTATCTTTCCAAGGTTTATATTCGCTATCTATCGAACTAAAACAAGTAGAATAACCCTCATTTTCTGAAAAAGTTAACGAATTTAATTGACAACAATTTGGTTTTCTTGTCTTCAAAAAAGAGGGTGAATAAAATAAGTCAATTTTTGATCTCATATCTATATTTGTTTTATGAATTTCATTCCATCCTGTAGCGTTATAATATAGGAAATTTTCCTTAGCCAGTATCTCATGGGCATATAAAGAACCTGGTAAAATTTTGGAAAAAATTGGCATCATTATAGGCTGTTTAGATTTGTAATTAGATTCTTTAATAAGCTTAAATTCTGTAATAATGTGGGGTGTTCTTGTAGAGAAGATGAATATAGATTGATTCTTAAGAGCAATACCACTTGGATGAGGCATCTTAAAGTAACTGCAAGAGAGATTGGATTTAGAGTCGCAAGTAAGGCATCCTACAGCATGCTCATATTCCCTAGTAAAAATTAGAGAAGAATCAATTTCTTTTAATATTTCTGCTAAATAAATATCTTTATGTTCTTCATAGTGAGTAAAATTTCTACTAAAATTTTTATTAATATTTTTTTGGAATAAACCTTCTAAGTTAGATTGCTCGTTCGTGTATTCTTTATTCAAAGTTAGAAATTGTTTGTGGACATTATAACTGCTTACTGCGAAACGATAACTGGTTTTCTAGAAATCTTTTTTAAATCATCGTAAATACTATTACATTTTTCAAATAAGGTGTTATTATTTTTATTTAAATGAAGAGAATATAATGAATATGCTTTATCTATTTCTGATTTTTTAAAGCTTGTTATTCCACCATATGGATAGCCGATACAATTTTTCGTATTTCCTAATATAGAGGGATTCAAATTTTTAATATTTATTGGACTTTCTAAGAATTCAAAGACTTTCCTTGCATTTAAATAATTCCTATCTATGTCTTTGGAAGTTATTATGCTAATTGCATTCGAACTCTTTCTTAAATAATTTAAGCTTGAATTATTTACTTGGAACCACCTTTCTAAATATCTTTTTAAAGAAATTTTGTTTCTTAGGTGCATATTACCAAACCCCCATTTTGGATCGATAACTACAATAACAACTTTATTAAAAAATTCCTTGAAATTTGAATTTGTTGCATCTAATGCCATTGACGGACAATGAATTATTCTGATATTTGAGTATGCAGAATTTTCATTAAAAAAAGTTTTAACTATTGTATCTAAATATTTAAAAGTAAATTGATAAAGTTGATTGGAATCCTCTATTTTTTCGATAGGATTTTTTTTTAGAAATTTTAAAATAGCTATTTTTATTTTGGGTCTAAATTCTTGGATTTCATAAAATTTCCTATTTTCTAACCAATCAAATAGTTCATTTTCATCAAAAATATTTCTTATACCCCTATAAGTTTTCGATTCCTCTATTATTTTATTTTTGTTATCTTTTATATAATTTAAAACTATACTTTTATCTCTAAATAAATTCCATCTATTTGATGGTCTTATTAAATCCGATTTATTTTTTATTCCAATATTAGTGTTAAAACCAAGCAATGTTTCAAATGGTAGTATATTCACATTGCTTGCATTATCTAACAATCTCATCAGATAACCTGCACCGGAGTCATTCCATGCTGTAACAAGTATATTTTTTTTTGAATTGTCTAATTCCATATATCTTCTTCAAAATTCAAAATTAATTATTCCAGACTTTCCAGGGTGGGTTACCTTCTTGCCACATTTGTTCAAGTTTGATTTTTTCTCTTAAGGTATCCATGGGCTGCCAGAAATCATAATGTTTAAAAGCTTTTAATTCTCCTTCTTGTGCTAATTTTTGAAGAGGTTCATTTTCCCAAGAAATAGAGTCACTTTTAATGTAGTCAATAACAGATGGTTGTAAAACAAAAAATCCTCCATTTACCCAGCTGTTATTACCTGATGATTTCTCTTTGAATTTATTTACTTTTGTTTCTTCAAGATCTAATGAGCCAAATCTAAAAGGAGGAAGAACTGCAGTTAATGTTGCTTTCTTTTGATGTTTTTTATGAAAATCAATTAATTCTTTTATGTTTACATTTGATAGACCATCTCCATAAGTAAAACAAAAAGTTTCGTTTCCTATATAGTCTTTTACTCTTTTTAACCTACCCCCAGTCATTGTATTTATTCCTGTGTTTATTAAAGATACTTTCCATGGCTCAGAATATTGGCTATGAACTTGCATATCATTTTTCCTTAAATCAAAAGTAACATCACTATTGTGCAAAAAATAATTTGCAAAATATTCTTTTATAACGTAATCTTTGTATCCACAACAAATAATAAATTCACGTATTCCATAAAAACTGTAGTATTTCATAATGTGCCAAATTATAGGCTTTCCCCCTATCTCTACCATTGGTTTCGGTTTACTTCTTGATTCTTCACTTATTCTTGTTCCAAAGCCTCCTGCAAGAATTACTAACTTCATATATTTCTGGCCAATTTTTTTAAAATATAGTATTGCTCCTCTACTAAGTCAATGTAATTTTAGATAAATAGTATTTCAATTTGTTCAAATTAATATGGGATAATTAGATATGTAAATTTATGTATAAAGCTTTATTCATCGCAAGGTTTTAATAAATTTAAAAATGATATGATTTTCATTATTGAATTGGAATCTAATTTGAATTCTATTTTTAATGAGGATCTTGAAAATATACATTGTGCCATTAAAAAGCATAGGGATAAATTTAGAAATTCCAATTTTTTAATAACTGGCTGTGCTGGGTTTTTAGGTTTTTATTTAATTAATTATTTATTGAGATATTCCGATGAATTAGAAATAAATTTAATATTAGGAGTTGATAATTTTATTTTGGGCAGACCAAAATGGTTAGATGAATTACAACAAAAGTATGAAAAGAAATTTAGCATCAAGAATATAGATATTTGTGATTTGAATTTATCTGAAATATTTGAAGCAAAGTCAATAAATTATGTTATTCATGCAGCCTCAATAGCTTCTCCCACATTTTATAGAAAATATCCATTAAAGACTATTGAAGGAAATATTTGGGGATTGAAAAATCTTCTTAATTTTTATAAAAATAAAGACTTGAAAGGGTTCTTGTTTTTTTCTTCAAGTGAAGTTTATGGTGATCCCTCCCCTGAAAATATACCAACATCTGAAGATTATAGAGGTAACGTAAGTATGGTTGGCCCGAGAGCCTGTTATGATGAATCTAAAAGATTTGGTGAAACTTTATGTTACGTTTACAACTTGCAATACAAAATTCCTATTACCATAGCTAGACCTTTCAATAATTACGGCCCAGGGATGAATGTAAATGATAAAAGGGTACCTGCAGATTTTGCAAAATCGATAATCAAAAGAGAAAATATTGTACTCTTATCAGATGGATCTCCAACAAGAACTTTTTGTTATATTTCTGATGCAATAACTGGATATTTACTTTGTTTACTATATGGATCTTTTGAAATATTTAATATAGGAACTGAAAAGCCAGAAATCAGTATACTCAAACTAGCACAAATCTATCAATCAGTTAGTGCAAAAATCCTTAATTTTATCCCCGACGTAATACATGAAAAAAGTAGTGATAAAGAATATATGATGGATAATCCTAATAGAAGATGTCCAATAATAGAAAAAGCAAAGTTAAAATTAAACTATAATCCAAAGGTTGATATAGAAAATGGTATTGAAAGATATTTAACATATCTGTCATTAGACAATGAAAAAAATAAATAATTAAAGTAAAGAATTTTGGAAGTTACAATTATTGGAACTGGATATGTTGGATTAACAACTGGTGTTTGTTTGGCAGATTCTGGGCATAATGTTATTTGTATAGATGTTAATGAAAATATAGTTTTAAATATCAATAATGGGAAACCACATATATACGAACCTAACTTAGAAGAAATACTTAATAGAGTACTTAATAAAAAATCATTCAAGGCTAGTACAAATTTAGATGAAGCTTTAAATAAAGCAGAAATAGTTTTAATTGCAGTTGGAACCCCATCTATGGGAGGTGAAATAGACTTAAAGTATATTAAACAAGTTGCAGAAAATATTGGGAAATGGATCAAGAACACAGGCAAAAGAATACCTCTCGTTATAAAAAGTACAGTTGTGCCAACAACTACAGATACATTTTTTAAAGATATTTTAGAAAACTCGTCAGACTACAAACATCCTCATTTTGGCTTAGGAATGAATCCTGAATTTTTAAGAGAAGGTTCTGCTGTATCAGATTTCAATTATCCCGATAGATTAGTTTTTGGCTCTGAAGATGATATGACTCTAGACGCGCTTAAAAGACTTTATAAGTACTTTGATTGCCATAAAATACTAGTTAATACTAGAACAGCTGAATTCATAAAATATGTTAATAATTCACTTTTAGCAATGCAAATTTCTTTTTCTAATGAAATGGCAAATTTAGCTAATAATATAAAAAATATAGATTACCAAGATGTATTGGAAGGAGTGCTTTCTGATCATCGATGGAATACTCCTAAGCTGAAAAATAGTTCTTCTCCAGAAATCGCAAAATATCTAGTCCCAGGTTGCGGTTTCGGAGGGAGTTGTTTACCAAAAGATGTCGAGGCAATAGTAAATATTGGAAATAAGAAAGGACTCAAAATGGAGATTTTAAAGAGCGTATTAGAAATTAATAGAGAACAACCTAAAAGAATTATTAGGTTACTTAATGATGAAATTAGAAACCTAGAAAATAGGTTTTCAATTTTGGTATTAGGATTATCATTTAAACCAAATACCAATGATATAAGATATAGCCCTGCTAAAGTTATTATAGAAAGTTTAATAGAAAAAAATATAAGAATTTATGCTCATGATCCAATTGCATCTTCAGATTTTCAGAATCAATATTTTCCTAATGAAAAGAATATAAAATTTTTAAAAGAATGGAAAGATAAAATCGATCAAGTTGATGTTATTATCATTGTTACCACTTGGTCCGAATATAAAGATTTAAATTATTTAGCAAATAATAATCATATTATTGTTGATCCAAGAAGAATGCTTGATAAAGATAATCTTAACTGTAAATCATATAGATCTATTGGCTACTCTTTTGATTGACTTTTAGAGCTTTAGTAATGCAAATAAATTTAGCTTCTAAATATTTTTATAAATATTTTATAAGTGGATTTTTAGTTACTTCTTATTCTTTGATAATTCTCTCAAGCTTTGAAGGAATCAATTTTATTATAAAGTTGACTTTTGTTGAAATATCATCTCATTTTATAAGGTGGTTATTTTTTGAGAAGTTTGTTTATTCAGATGTTAAATTTATATCAAAGCAGCAATCTTTAATAACGTATATATACTCCATAACATTACCTTATTTATTAAATGTTATTTTTTATGTTTTTTTCCCATTCAAAAAAGTATTTTTAAACTCTTTTAGGGTAATTTTTATCTCAGCAGTAGTTGGATTCTTTTGGTCAAAATTTATTTACAAAAGAAGAAAGTTGAAATAGTTTTATTCAGAAAAATCTAAAGAATAAATTATTAAATCTTTTGAAGAAAACTTCTTTTTTAGAAAATTAAAATTTTTATTGACTAAAAGTGTATTTAATTTTTCATTTCTTATATCTCCATCCACAATAACTAAATAAGATGCATCATACTTAGTCGCAACATTTCTAATTATTTCTAAATTAGAAGTAAAAGGTACTGCTACGGACTTTCTATTCGTATGGAATGCAAATTGCCAGGGATTAGAATTTAAAACTATTGCATTCTCTGGAATAATGTTTTTTACTTTTTCATATGCAAAAGTCTTATCAGGTTGGGGTTTTATTAAAAAACTATGAGGTAAGTTCAGAAATGTTAGAAATAAAATAATTATATTGAAAGATAAGTTAGCTTTAAGATATTTACTTAGCCAATAATAAGATGCAATAAGAATTAAAGGATAAGTAAATAACCAATATCTTTCTTGCGATTGACTAAGCAATCCAATAGCAATGCTTCCAATTAAAACTACTGGAGTTGAACATATTATAAAGATAGTTTGATAGCTTAAATATTTTGGATTTTTCTTTAGATGATAAATTCTTTTAAAAGCTAGTAATGATCCACCTATTGCGAATGGAAGCAAATATAAAGGTAAGATCTTGTTTTGTTTGAACTCATATAAAAATTCTTTTAAATTACTAAAAATCAATTTAATGTAGGCTTTTTTCTTCTCGCCGGTAAATTTTGCTTTGGGATTATAAGTTGAATAGTCGTGAAGCTCGTCGAAGTTGTATGAATGGCAATCTGAATTATATTTTATCCCCTCAATGGCTAATTTATTGCATGCTATATTTTGTCTAACAAGTCTTGCTTCTCCAACTTTTTGATATCCTGCAGGAATGATGGAATTAAAATTATTGAAATTATATGTAAAGTAAGGGGTAGCTGCTATTAAACAAGTTGCTGAAAATACTAGTGTATAAGATAGTAATTTTTTTATTGAAATATATCTAGAAATATAAAGAAAAATCAATCCTGTTATAGATAAAAAAGAAAATGCACCAGATAATTTCATTCCTATTGCTAGACCGCTTAAAAATCCTCCAGCTCCTATCATCTTCATATTTTCTTTTAAAATTCCTTTTGATAAAATTGCAATTGAAGAGAGGGTGCAAGCTGCCATATATATATCAGTTAAACCATTTATGCCAAATATTATTTGCTTACTCAAGAGCAGTGTTGAGGCAATCAATATTGTTGGTCTAATTTTTTTATCGTAAATTTTGTAAATTATCTTAGAAGAGATTATTACTATTAATGCTTGAAGGATTAGCGGAGGAATTATTAGTCCTAGTCTGGTTTCTCCAAATATTTTAAAAAATGGAGCAATTATAAAACCCGGATATAAACCAAAATAAGGTTCTGGAGCAGGTAGCTTCCCATCAGCTATACCTCCATCAGTATGTATCCATGCAATATCTAATAAGGGGCCATTCCCTCGAGCAATATTTTGTGCCAAGTTCCCTAAATTAGCTTCGTCAGCATGACCAATAAATGCATCTGGTGATAAAGATTTAACAATAAATACAAGGCTGCTTATTGTTATCAGAAACCCCACAGCAATAATAGCTTTTTTATCTTTTTTTAGATTCATTGTTAATTAAATTCTTCAGATTAAAAGAATGATTTCTATTTTAAATAATTTATTTATTTCAATCAAACAAAATTAATAATTTAGAGTTCCTAAATAAAGAAAAAATAGAAAAAAATTAATTTATTATAGTTATTTTATTTTTTAAAACTTAACAATAAATAATGGTTAAAATAAATCTGAATATAAATTGAAGTTTTATAAGATATTTCCATATTACTAACAAATACAAGTATGCATCTTTATAAGAAAATGAAGATATTATTTTTCTTTGTTGCTTCTCTGGAGCAAAATGTAAAGTATTTAGAAATTTTTTAATTTCTTTCAAAAATTTATCATTTGAAAATAGAGGATAAATGAATCAATGTCTTTCTAGACTGTAACATTTCTGACACTTTGCATCTATTCTTATAAAATTTCCTTGGGTCCCAACCCATTGAAAATTTCCATAATAATTACAAATTGGACATTTTCTTTTTTCTTGTGGATCCAATAAGCTTTTGAGATATAAAATACATTTTTATTTTTTTAATATATTTATGAGGAAAAATTTTTCTTATAAATTTTAAAAATATTATTTTTCATATAGATTCTCAAGATTTCGTTAAAACGTTTTTTTATATTTTAATTTTAAATTGATGAAGATCCTGTCAAAATTATGCTCTAAATATATTTGATCCAATCTAATATATCCCCTTTTATCTATTATCAATTAGCAACTTGCTTTAGTTAAACTATAATCATTTTTGTAAAGATTTAGAGAATTTCTTAAAAATATTCTTAGTTATTATTTTTAACGAATAAATAATTTAATCCAACACTTCTCTTCAATGAATAGTCCAAGTTCAATAAAAATTCATTAATAAACTTAAATGATTCTTTTTCGTCTATTTCTATCAAATAATATTTAATGTCTTTATAAACTTCAGCAATCGACATTAGAACCCTAACCTCATTCATTAAAGTATCGATATAACAAAATGAGATTTTTTCACAATAAGTTTTTAAAAAAAACTTATCTACCATAATTTTTTTTTGTAAGGCACTTCTACTAAATTTTCTATTAGGTTGACTACCAACAAGCCCTCTTGTTTGATCATTAGAAAAATCTACCCACTCATTTTTGAGACCTAAGGCAAGAGGAACTATTTTTATGTCTAAATTATTAAATAATGCCGTTGATTCTAGAAATTGAATATTATCAAGATTGGGTTCTACGCAGGTAATTCTATTTTTTAATTTCAAATCTTTAACCTTTAATGATAAAAATATACTAACAAATCCAGATGCTGCGCCAATTTCAATAAAATCAAGTTCTTCTTTTTCATTTTCTATTTCATCAAGTATTATTTTTAGTGCCTCTTTTTTCCAAATTGAGCACCTGTAATCCAACCCGCTTGTTCTTGGGTTAACTATAATTTTTTTATTCTCGAAATAAAGAGTTCTTCTTATAGGTAAATCTGAGTTAAATCCAAATGGAATTTCGAAATAATGATCAATTATTAATACTAGTTTAATAATAGTAAATCTTAAAAGGGTCCAAGGAAAACTAATTAGAATTTTTATTAGTGAAACCTTTCTATTACCTTTATCATATATGCGTATAAATCTTCTATAAAATGATTCTAAAAAAAATTTCTTTATTTTAAAAAGAAAGGCTAAATTCTTATATTTTTTATATTTAATTTCATCCCATTCTCGAATAATAGTATTATACTTTTGATCTAGTTTTAACTTCTTTATAAAATTCATTAATTTTAATATATTTAATAAACTATACTTTAAGCATATTTGAAAATATACTTAAAGTCTACCTACTATGATTAAGCTTATAGTTATTATATAATATTAAAATTGTATATAATAAGTCTGCGCTTATTAATATAAGTAATATATAATCTAGAGATAGAATAAAAATATTTTTTATTATAAGTAAACTTAAAACAAGAAAAAAATTAATTATTATCAGATTAAGACTAAAACGAATAATCATATTAATATCTTTAAATACAATTCCAAGATGTTGAATAATATTCTTTGTGTTTTTATTGCCTGAATAAATACAAAGTAGAGTAAAGATTACAGGATCTAGTTTATAATCTAGAAGATTAAATTGATTATCTATTAGAACAAAAATCATAGGAAATAACAAATATATGAGGTAGGAAAAGATGCTTAAATTTAAAACTTTATTAACAAACTTTTTAGAAAATAAATTAACATATTCTAGCCTTAAAGACAGATTTACAAAAAGTTGCAAAATTCTTGATAAGGATATAGCTATTTGGATACTGCCTAAAGTATTAATGCCAGATATTAAGGCAATACTAAAGTTAAGGATTGACCCTTCAGCTTTTCTTAATAAAATATTTATAAAGAATTTTAAGGGAGGAAAGCTATCTTTAGAAAAATTTAAATTAATACCAATTTTATAAATAGATAACGAATATAGTATTAATATTTCTAATAAAATAAATAATTTTAGGGACAAATAAAATTTCTCTTGCGAAATTTGTGGAGCATTAATTAAAATCAATATTAGAAGTATTTGTAGGGTGAATCTAAAGGATATTTGATTAACAAGTACATCTTTTTTAAAGTAATAATTATATCCTTTTATTAATCTTTTTTCTGGATCTTTTAATTCTAAATACCACATAAGATATAAATTTAAGAAATTAAGTAAAACTAAAGCTAATGCAATAAATTTTGAATTTATAAAAAGAATTAAACTAGTAATACTTAAAATTAAAGTTAAGATTCCATTTGTTCTTTTTGACCAGGTATTTAAATCTTCTTTAGAAATTAACTTAGAGATATATAAGAATGAGCCATCAAATCTAGCAGTTGGTATTAATATAACAAATATAGAATTTATTAAGGAAAATATACCTAATTCAAATGTAGAAATTATAGAGGCAAAATAGATTAATAAAAAATGACTAAAACTAGAAATAATAGAAAATGGATAGATATATTTATTCATTAAAAATTAATAATAAATCCCTTGTTAAAATAATTTAATTATTTAAATTATTTAATACACAAAAAGCCCTCGAAACATACGAATTTAAAAATAGATGTAATATCTTTAAATCCAGCTCTTTTAAACATATCTAAATTTCCTTTAGTTGAGAAGGGTTCTAATATTCCTTTTAAACTTCTAGTTTTATTCAATATTTGATCATTTGTGTAACCATTCTTTAATTTATACTCATGATACAAGCCGGTTGTTATATCTTGAAATCTCGCATCAGGTGATCTAACTTTTTCAAAACATAAAAAGGCACCTCCCCAATTTAGATTTGCGTAAATTTTATTTATTAGATTTTGTTTATTACTAGGCCTTATAAATTGCAATAAATAATAACTTATTATCATATCTGCATTTTGGTATTCATAATCTAAGACATTTGCAATCTTGAATGATAAATTTTCATTTTTATATTTTTTA
>MDTG01256433.1_pt1 | contig 13950 bp, 11 predicted proteins | sample 811421 | NCBI WGS metagenome assembly MDTG01 (sample SAMN05326645, study PRJNA326480) | marine metagenome | isolation source: seawater | place: Pacific Ocean: South East | collected 2011 | reverse complement strand
TTATTTTTAATTCGATAACTGACGACTTCTTGGAGTTTTCGAAATAGCTCATCATTCAATTGTAAATTAACGAGTAATTTATTTTCAGGGCTTACAAGAGAATTTTTAATGTCTTTAAGCCTTCTATATTGTTCTTTAAATAAAAATTCAATAGATCCTTTAAGCCTCATGTTAATACTATGAAAGACTGTGTTCGCCTGTCTCACATCTGGTGATGCTAGCTCTGCTCCAGCTGATGGTGTAGAGGCTCTTAGATCTGCCACCATATCGGAGATTGTAAAGTCAGTTTCATGTCCAACGGCACTCAAAATAGGTATGTAAGACTGAGCGATAGCTCTTGCGGTACTTTCTTCGTTAAAGGCCCAGAGATCCTCGAGTGAACCTCCTCCTCGCGTTAGGATGAGAGTATCGCATTCACGTCTTTCGTTCGCTCTTTGAATGGCGTTAACAATTGTCGTTGACGCATTTTTGCCTTGCACCTGACATGGATAAATAATAATCGGTATTGAAGGAGACCTCCTACTAATCACGGATAACACGTCTCTTATTGCTGCTCCAGTAGGAGAGGTGACTATCCCGATGGCTTTAGGCCATTTGGTGATTGTTTTTTTTGTAGAGCTCTCAAAAAGACCTTCTTTAAATAGTTTTTGTTTTAACTCCTCAAATTTCCTCCTTAAGAGACCCTCTCCCGCTGTTTCTAAATAATCAATAATGATTTGATAGTCGCCTCTAACTGTATAAATGCTGGGCGTTCCATGGATTATAATTTCTAATCCATTTTTTAATGACTCGTTTGTTGACACAATTCGATTTCTAAAAAGAGCACATTTCACTTGTGCTTTTTTATCTTTAAGAGAAAAATAAATATGACCTGAGGCTGGTCGGGCAAGATTTGAAATCTCCCCTTTCACAAAAATATCTTTTAGTTGACCACTTATTAGTCTGTGAACACTCTCGTTTAACTCACCAACGGAAAAGATTTTCTGCGATTCGGACGGCATTTTTTGATAACTTGCTAAATAATTTCCTTGACAGATTTACTGTCATTAGACTAACTCATATAATATAGGATTGTTATCAAATTACGAGCAAAATATGATTTTGGACAAAAAAGGTTTAACTTTTGATGATGTATTGATGTTGCCATCGTATTCAGAAATATTACCAAAGGATGCTGACCTCTCGACGAATCTAACAGAAGAAATAAGACTAAATATACCATTCGTTAGTGCGGCTATGGATACCGTAACGGAGCATAAACTAGCAATTACCTTAGCTCAAGAAGGAGGTCTCGGAATTATTCATAAAAATATGGGGATTCCAGAGCAGGCTGATCAAGTAAAAAGGGTAAAAAAGTTTGAAAGTGGGGTGATACTAGATCCTATTACGACTTCACCTAGTGCTACAGTTGGAGACGTGGTCGAATTAACAAGATCTAATGGTATATCCGGAGTTCCAGTTGTTGAAGATGATCGGTTAGTTGGAATAGTTACCTCCAGAGATTTAAGATTTGAATCAAGATTTGAAGCCGCGATAAAAGAGGTTATGACACCCAAGGATAGGCTAGTAACTGTGGAGGAAGGAGCTGACAAGGCTAAAATCATGTCCCTTCTTCACGCTAATAGAATTGAAAAAATTTTGGTTATAAATCAGGATTTTCAGCTAAAAGGACTCATCACGGTCAAAGATATCCAGAAAGCGGATGAGTACCCAAATGCCTGTAAAGATTCAAGTTCACGATTACGAGTTGGAGCGGCAATAGGGGTTGGGTTGGATTCTAAACAACGTGCAGAAGCTTTAGTTGAAGCTGGTGTTGATGTTCTTGTGATTGACACAGCTCATGGCCATTCAAAAGGTGTTGTTGACATGCTCAAATGGGTAACACGAACTTTTGATAGCACTCAAGTCATAGCAGGGAATATAGCTACTGCAGAAGCAGCTATTTGCTTGGCAGACCATGGTGCACATGCCGTGAAAGTGGGTATCGGCCCTGGCTCAATTTGCACGACAAGGGTTGTTAGTGGCGTGGGCGTTCCTCAAATCAGTGCAGTAATTGAGGCTTCTCAAGCTCTCAAAAGAAAAGGGGTTACTGTTGTATCGGACGGTGGCGTGCGTTACTCAGGTGATGTGGCTAAAGCGCTAGCTGCTGGAGCAAGTAGTGTGATGATTGGTTCTCTCTTTGCTGGAACTGAGGAGGCGCCGGGGGAAGTCGAATTATTTCAAGGTAGGTCTTATAAATCCTATCGTGGAATGGGTTCAATAGGTGCAATGTCACAGCGAGATGGGTCGTCTGATAGATATTTCCAAGAGTTTAATGAGCTTGATAAACTAGTCCCAGAAGGAATTGAAGGAAGAGTTCCCTATAAAGGCCCACTTAGTAAAGTAATTTTTCAAATAGCAGGAGGCGTCAGAGCTGCAATGGGATACACAGGTTGCAAGGATTTGGGTCTACTCAGAGATAAAACAAGATTTGTAAGAATTTCTAACGCAAGTACCCGTGAAAGTCACGCGCACGATGTGCAAATCACTAAAGAAGCTCCTAATTATCGGCTTGATTAGATTTAAATCTAATGACGAAAATTATTATAATTGATTTTGGTTCTCAATATACACAACTGATTGCTCGTAGAATAAGAGAGATAAACGTCTTTTGTGAAATAATCTCTTGCAACAGTGATTTAGATATTTTAAACCGACCTGATACCAGTGGAGTTATTTTATCTGGAGGTCCTGAATCGGTTGATAAACATTATGTAAATAAGTATTCAGCTTTGTTCGACTTAGAGTGTCCCGTATTGGGTATTTGTTTTGGGATGCAACTTATGGCTCTTGCGGCAGGAGGAGTAGTTTCAAGCACTGTGATTATGGAGTATGGCCACGCCACCTTAAGAGCCCGTGGCCACTCAAAACTGTTGTCAGATATAGAGGATAGCGTTAATGAGTCAGGCCATGGATTGCTTAATGTTTGGATGAGTCATGGTGATAGCGTAACTACCTTACCAAATGGATTTAAATGTATTGCATCTACGGCCACTACTCCCATTGCTGGCATAGCCGATGAACATAGAGGGCTATACGGCCTGCAGTTTCATCCTGAGGTGAAAAACACAACCAAAGGGTTAGAAATTTTAAAAAGGTTCTGCGTGGATTTGTGTGGATGTAGGCAAGATTGGACCTCATCGAACTTTATCGAACGAAGCATAGAATCTATAAATAATTTAGTAAAAAACGATAGTGTTGTCTTGGGGTTAAGTGGAGGGATTGATTCCTCAGTTGTAGCCGCATTAATTCACTCGGCGATTGGTGATAGGCTTACCTGCTTATTTGTTGATAATGGACTATTAAGAAAAGATGAGGCTTCTGCGGTTCTTGAAATTTTTAAAGATAGGGGTCTTAAAATAAAGGTGATAAACGCTAGGGCAATTTTTTTGAATAATCTCAAGGGTGTTACTCATCCTGAAATCAAAAGGAAAATAATTGGTAAGACGTTTATCGAAGTATTTGAACGTGAGGCGCAAACACTAAAAAATATAAAATGGTTAGCACAGGGAACAATATATCCTGATGTAATTGAATCTGCGGGGGTGGCAGGAGGCATGGGGGAGGTGATTAAATCGCATCATAATGTAGGGGGTTTACCCGAAACTATGAAGCTAAAACTCCTAGAGCCAATTCGTAATCTTTTTAAAGATGAAGTTAAAAAAATAGGCGCAGAACTCGGTCTCCCACAAAGCCATATGGCTCGCCATCCTTTTCCTGGACCAGGTCTGGCTGTGCGAATTTTGGGAGAAGTGACAGATGAAAAATGCGAGATACTTAGAGAAGCTGACTTTATTTTTATAGAGGAACTGGAAAAAGCCGACCTTTATAATACTGTTAACCAAGCCTTCGTGGTGTTTTTGCCTGTAAAATCAGTTGGAGTCAAAGGAGATGGTAGAGCTTATGAGTATGTAGTAGCTTTGCGTGCAGTAACGACCATCGATTTTATGACTGCTAAATCTGCCGAACTAGATTATTCATTCCTTCATAACGTAGCCACTCGTATTGCGAACTCTATACCAAAAATTGCTCGTGTTGTTTACGATATAACTAGTAAACCACCTGCCACTATTGAGTGGGAGTGATCAGAGATAAAAAAACCTATTAAAATTAATAGGTTAAATAATAATAAACTGTTCTACACTTTTGTAACCTTTTGTTTTTATAAAGTTCTTGAATCCTGCTTTCATAAACAGTGGGACTTAATCACGTTGATTATTGAGTCTTGATGATATTTTGAATAACAAACAGAGGCAGCATAAATAGAATTATGTCTTGTAATTAAGATTTATCTAATATTTCGATTATTTTAATTATTTCATGGGCTAAATTACCAATAACCGGGATAAACTCAAACTGGCTTAGAATTTGGATCAATAGAGCAACTAAAGCTGTGGCACCAATAGCTGATCCTAAGCCAATTGCTAAACCTCGCAATAGATTGAAAAAAATAAATTTCCAAATTGATTCATGGATTTTCATGAAATTATGATTCATCAGTGCTTCTATAGCTTTGGCGAGTCTTTTTTGATCATCAATCAACGTTTTTCCTTTCCATTTAAAGCTGATTTCTTACTATTATAAACTAAAGTTTCTCCTCGAAAATTTTTGAATTTAGTCAAATTTATAGAAAAATTAAAAAACTAGCAGAACCGTCAATATAATTTAGCATTTTGATGATAGTATTGTCTTGAATAGATAATTATTGGAATTCGGACCGTGCAGTTTCACTCAACCTTTTTATCTTCAAAACCAATCTTTTTAATTAATTTAATAACAGGGCTCGGATTTTTATACTTGGATAGCGTGGAAAAAACCGACAGGGAAACGATTTTGGCTGTAAATGTTATTACGCTATCATTGTATCTGTTGATAAATTGTATTTTGTAACGTTTTAGGGGGCATAATGAAAATCAAAGGATCAGATCTGTTTGTAAAAGCTTTAGAGGATGAAGGGGTTAAATATATTTTTGGCATCCCGGGTGAGGAAAATTTAGATTTTTTAGACAGTCTTTCTCGTTCAAAATCAATAAAGCTTATTTTGACTAGGCATGAGCAGGGAGCCGGTTTTATGGCTGCCGTTTATGGCAGATTGACTGGTAAAGCAGGCGTTTGCATCTCAACTTTGGGGCCTGGTGCAACGAACTTTACTACTTCGGCAGCCTACGCCCAATTGGGTGGCATGCCAATGTTGATGATAACTGGCCAGAAACCAGTTAAAAGTTCCAAACAAGGGCGCTTTCAAATATTAGATGTTGTTGAAATGATGAAACCAATCACAAAATATGCCATTCAGTTGGTAGCTGCTGATAATATACCCAGTCGGGTAAGAGAGGCATTGAGAATTGCTGAGCAAGAGAAACCCGGAGCTACCCATTTAGAACTTCCTGAAGATATAGCCGATGAATCCTCAGATGAGCGGCCTATTAAGCCTTCTTCAGTTAGGAGACCTATCGCAGAGTTTAAGTCAATTCAAACAGCGGTGAACAAGTTAGTAGAATCAAAAAGTCCAATAATCGTTGTGGGCGCAGGTGCAAATCGGAAATTAACAAGTAATATGTTGACTGATTTTGTGAATGAAACAGGTATTCCATTCGTTAGTACTCAGCTGGGAAAAGGAGTAATTGATGAGAGACATCCACTTTTTATGGGATGCGCTGCGTTATCATCAGGTGATTTTGTTCATAGAGCTATTGAGGCTGCTGATCTAATTATAAACATTGGTCATGATGTTATTGAAAAGCCTCCCTTTTTCATGACACACGGCACTGCACGAGATCAGGAAACGAGTCACTCATCCGAAGCGGAGCCCGTTCTAGTAGCAAAAAGTACACAAGTTGTTCATGTATCTTTCAGTCCAGCGGAAGTTGATCCGGTTTATTTTCCGCAACTTGAGGTAATAGGGGATATTGCTAACGCTATATGGCAAATGAAAACCGAGCTTTCTAAGAGAGGAAACCTAAGTTGGGACTTTAGTAGGATGATGGAGGTAAAGAAACATCATGATAGAAATATAAGCGAAGGAAAGGATGATTCTAGGTTTCCAATTTATCCTCAACGTCTGGTCTCAGATATACGAAAGATCATGCCTGAAAACGGAATGATATGCTTAGATAATGGGGTTTATAAGATTTGGTTCGCTCGTAATTATCCAGCTTATCAGTCGAACACGTGTTTACTTGATAATGCATTAGCTACTATGGGAGCAGGATTACCCTCAGCAATGGCCTCTTATCTCGTTTATCCGGATAGAAAAATAATGGCGATTTGTGGAGACGGAGGATTCATGATGAATTCGCAAGAGTTGGAGACGGCGGTCCGATTGAAGATGAATATTACTTGTTTGATACTTAACGATTCCAGCTACGGAATGATTCGTTGGAAACAAGCCAACATGGGGTTTGAAGATTGGGGGCTCGAATACGGTAATCCAGATTTTGTAAAATATGCAGAGAGCTATGGGGCAAATGGTCATCGAGTTAATAGTTCCGAAACTTTAATTAGTACTTTAGAGACCTGTTTAAATAACCCTGGCGTTCATCTTATAGATTGCCCAGTAGATTACTCTGAGAATGATGAAATACTTAATGAAAAAATTAAAGAACAGAGTGCTAAAATTTAAAAAAGGTAAAAAAAAAGGGATAAATAGTTAAAGATTTTAATTTTTTAGGTTTAATAAGAATTTTTACGGTGGATAATAGATGAGAAGTTTAAGAAAAGAATACCCTTATATTTTAGCTAACGAAGCCGTTTATGCTAATTCAAATTTAATTGTTAAAAATAAATATACTGGGGAAAATGCAACACGAGTAGCACTGGCCGATGCAAATGTGATTGAGATAGGCATTCAGGCTGCAGTAGACTCAATGGAGCCTTTGGCTGAAATGGCTACATTTGAAAGACAAGCGGTTTTAGAACATTGTGTAAATAGGTTCAAAGAGCTTTTTGATGAGCTTGCGTTTGCATTATGTGTCGAGGCGGGCAAACCAATAAAAGATGCTAAAGGAGAGGTCGAGAGGTTAATTGATACATTTAAGGTTGCTGCGGAGGAAACCACTAGATTTAATGGAGAGCTTCAATCTTTAGACATAAGCCCCAGAGCAGTTGGCTATAGGGGCATGTGGAAAAGAGTCCCAATAGGTCCATGTTCTTTCATATCGCCGTTTAATTTTCCATTAAACTTGGCTGCCCATAAAATTGCTCCAGCAATCGCTGTTGGCTGCCCATTTGTGATGAAGCCCGCATCTCGCACGCCCTTGGGAGCAATTATTATGGGAGAGGTTTTGGGAGAGACTAATTTACCTAAGGGCGCTTTTTCTATTCTCCCTTGTTCACGAGATGGTGCGGATCTTTTTACAGTTGATGAGCGATTAAAATTACTTTCATTTACAGGCTCTCCTGCCGTCGGATGGGACCTTAAAGCTCGATGTGGAAAAAAGAAAGTTGTGCTAGAGCTTGGAGGTAATGCTGCCGCAATAATTGACGAAGATGCCGATATAGACTATGTTGTGGACCGCTTAATTTTTGGCGCTTTTTATCAATCAGGGCAGTCTTGTATTGGGGTGCAACGTATTCTAATACACGAACGTATATATGATTCTTTGAAATCAAAGCTAGTGGAAAAAGCGAGCTCACTTGTCTCTGGGGACCCTACAGACGAGAATACTTTTATAGGGCCAATGATTGCGGAGAGCGAGGCTTGTCGTTTATCTAGTTGGATTGATGAAGCTTTAGAAGCTGGAGGAAAGCTACTGTGCGGAGGCAAACGGGATGGTGCGCTCTTGGAGGCTACGATTCTTGAAGACGTTCCTAAAAATGCTAGTGTATGCACAGAAGAAGCCTTTGGTCCTGTTGCAGTTCTGCAAAAGTTCTCCACTTGGAAGCAGGCTATAGAAATAGTCAATGATTCAAAATTTGGATTGCAGGCGGGTGTCTTCACCCGAGATATTTACAAGATACAAGCGGCTTGGGATAAGCTTGATGTAGGTGGTGTGGTTGTAGGAGATGTCCCTTCATACAGGGTAGATAATATGCCATATGGGGGTGTGAAAGATTCTGGTTTGGGTAGAGAGGGTATTCGATTTGCAATGGAGGATATGTCCGAAATTAGGAATCTCGTCATAAAGACCCTACCACTTGCTTAGAACGGAGGCAATTGACTCTGGCCAATTTAATAAAAAAATTTAGAGTGCTCGCAAGCGAATGTTTCAATAAAAGATCATTAATTAGGACCCTTCACAATGTATATTTGATGGACAAATCTTTTGAAGGTAAAGGAATCGATTTTGGCGCAAAAAATGAACTTAGTTCCTATTATCATTTTTTGGATCTTAGTAATTGCCAGATAACTTACACAGATATAGCTGCTTATACGTCGAATAAAGTTATGAAAATTGATTTAGAAAAAAACTTTGATGTAGGTAAAAGTTGTTTTGATTTTGCTTTTTTGATGAACGTTATGGAGCATATATATAACCATAAAATTTTACTAAAAAATATTCATAGATCTTTAAAAAGTGGTGGTCGTCTAGAGGGTTTTGTTCCTTTTCTATATCAGTATCATGCCGATCCTGATGATTATTTTCGTTATACTCATACTGGTTTATTGAAATTATTGGAAGATGCTGATTTTACCGATATCAAAATAACGAAAATAGGAGCGGGCATGTTTATTACAATAGCTTCAATGTCCTCTAGGTTATTAATTTTTAGGGTTTTTGTCTTTTTCTGGTGGTTGCTGGCAATACTGCTAAATAGCATCTTGTCTAAAGTGTGGAAAAAAAACAAGGAATATTATTCCGGGTTAGCGTTTACGGCAACTAAAAAGAGTAATAATTAATCATACTACTAAGCTTGTTTGTTGGTTTAATTCGATATGGAAGAAGTAAAATCTTACTATTTAGGCTCCTGTCACTGTGAGAAAGTTCGCTTTAAAATATACACCAGTGCGGTTCTCGAAGGACTTTATAAATGTAATTGTTCACTTTGTACTAAAAAGTCTATTGTTATGAAACCAGTCAATAAAAACTCCTTTTTTCTAATTAAAGGCAAAGAAAGTTTAAGTTTATATCAATGGAACAAAAATATTGCCGAACATTATTTTTGTCAGTATTGTGGTATCTACACTCATCATCGTCGAAGGAGGGATCCCTCTCAAATTAGTGTGAATTTTGCCTGTTTAGACATTGCCGAGACTGCATCGACATTATTAGTAGGAATTGTAGACGGAAAAAATCATGATTAATTTTTTCTGTTTATACTTTATCGCCTGCGTCACTTTTTTCGTGAGCTTTATAACTGTATGATATTAAGAAGCATGAGCTGAGAGTTAAAACTGGAACATCTTTTGGAAATTTATAATATTTTAAGGCCGATTATTTTTAGGTTTGATCCCGAATTTTCACACAGTTTTATGCTGAATAGTTTAAAATTATTTGGGAGTATTAGAATAGATAAAAAAGATGACCCTGTTTTAGGAAATTATTTATTCGGTAAAAAATTTTCAAATCCTTTCGGTTTGGCAGCAGGGTTTGATAAAAATGCAGAAGTAATAGCTGGAATAGGTAACCTAGGATTTGGATTTACAGAAATCGGTACTCTTACACCAAAACCTCAGAAAGGAAATCCTCGCCCAAGACTTTTCCGGCTGAGGTCTGATAAAGCGATTATTAATAGGTTGGGTTTTAATAACCTAGGCTTTGATTACGCTTACAATAATTTAGAAAAAGTTGAGCGAACTTTACCGATTGGAATTAATTTAGGAGCAAATAGAGAAACTTCAAATAAAGTCGAGGATTATTTGGCTGGTGTCCAAAAATTCGATAACTTTGCAGATTATCTGACTATTAACATCTCATCACCGAATACTCCAGGTTTACGTGATCTGCAACAGCGTGATGAGTTAGACATTCTTTTAAACGCGTTAAAAACAAAGAGTATTGAATCTAAAATATTTATCAAGATTGCTCCCGATTTGGCCGATGAGGATTTACAAGACATTATAAGCATAGCGCTAAAATATCAAGTACGAGGGTTAGTAGTTTGTAATACTACTATAAAAAGAAATTACCCATTAAAAGATAAATTTTCCAGTGAAAAAGGAGGGCTATCTGGGCCGCCTTTGGTTGATGTATCGGCGAGAATGGTATCTGATATTTTTTCAGTCTCAGGTGGTCAGCTAACCTTGATTGGAGTCGGAGGTGTATCTAACGGTAGAGAGGCATATGAGAGAATTGCAAAAGGAGCTAGCTTATTACAACTTTACACCGCCTTAGTCTACCAGGGGCCATTCTTGATTCAAAAATTAAAAAAAGAACTCATTCAACTGATGAGGGACGATGGGATAAGCGATATCAATTCTTTGATAGGTGCGGCGTGTTAAAAAACAAATTTTTCCGATGAAAAAAAATATTCTAATAACTGGAGCCAGCGGCTTTCTTGGCTGTAATTTGGTAGAGTTATATCTGAGGGATAAAGTTTATAAAGTTTACGCTACCTCAAGAAAAAAAATTAATTTCCAAAATAGTGATTGTTTCCTTCTAAATAATTTTGACATAACCAAAGAAAAAAATTTAAATTTAAGAAATCTTAATATTGATTACATCATTCATTGTGCAGGAATTGCCCATGAGTGTTACGACTCACCACAGTCTCTTAAAAAGTTAAATGATGTTAATGTTCAAGGAACTATAAGTTTAGCTCGTCAAGCAATTCAAAGCCGTGTAAAAAAGTTTATTTTTATTAGCAGTGTTAAAGTAAATGGTGAAGATAGCAATAATAGAATTCTCCAAGCAGACGATACTCCGGATCCCATTGGACCGTATGCTCTGTCAAAACTTTATGCAGAAAATGCATTATGGAAGATGACCAAGAATACTGAAACGAGATTGATAGTCATCCGACCACCTTTGATATATGGACCTTCAGTGAAAGCAAATTTTCTCAAATTAATTGAATTAATTAATCGATTACCAATTATTCCAGTAAGTTGTTTCTCAGAACCTCGCGATTATGTTTACGTCGAAAATTTGTATGATTTTATCAATGTTTGTATGGTAAACCCTCGTGCTAATGATCAAACTTTTTTGGTGTCAGATGGTAAGGATATTTCCTTGGATCAATTAATCTTGTCTTTTGTTAAAATTCTTAATAGGAAACCTTTTTTGTTACCTGTGCCTCTAACTATGATTAAGCTCTGCGCTTTCCTTGTTGGGAAAAGCAGTGAGCTAAAAAAAGTGATGACTCCCTTCCAAGTTTCGATTGAAAAAAACAAAAAACTATTAGATTGGGAGCCAAAATTTACAATGAACCAAGGTCTTATAAAAACAATTACTGATAGACGGGCTTTTGGAAAACAAAAAAAGTAAAATCATGAAAAATATTCCGGTATGCGAACTTTGTGGGCGAGAGATTCCCGAACATGTTCCTCAAAGCAGGCATCATCTTATCCCACGGTCAAAGCGAGGCAAGAAAAGTCCTACTATCTTGCTGCATCACCAATGCCACAAGGAAATCCATTCTAAATTCTCTGACTCAGCACTGGCAATGAGATATAATTCTATAAATAAACTAAAAAACTCTAGTGAATTAAAGAGGTTTATTGCATGGATTAGCAAAAGGCCTCCAGAATTTCTATCTAGGGTAAAAAAATCAGCCAAGTAGTGGAATTAAGCACAATGTTTAAGTAAGTTTTTCCAGCCATTGTATAGCGCGAGTATTAGAAATGAAGAAAATGAATAAATTAATAAAAAAGTTTTTGAGAAAGATAAAAGCGCTATTAAACTTTTTTCTTATCCCATTTAATCTTTGTCTTGTTAATAGAAGAGCAAATCAAGATTTTGTTTTATATGAATATAATTCTTACGATGAATATTGTAAAACTCAAATAGACCATAATATACGTAAACTTTCCAAGGTATGGGCAGATGATAAGACTTTAGATAGAGTTGCAGAAAAAGTTTTGAGTCTAAAATTGGGCGAGACTATCAAAGGGATTTGCCACGGTACACGAAATGGTTTCGAACAGAATTATTTGACTTCAAATTACAAAAGAATTCATGCTTTTGGAACCGATATTTCAGAGTCTGCCCATGAGTTTCCTCTATCATTCGTTTGGGATTTTCATGAGAGGAAGATTGAATGGGTGAACTCTTTTGACTTTGTTTATAGTAATTCTCTTGATCAAGCATGGAATCCTAAGAAAGCATTAACCTCTTGGTTAGAGCAACTTAATTCTACCGGTATAGTAATCATTGAACTTACAGTGAATCACGGACCTGAGGGCGCATCTGTTATGGATCCCTTCGGTGTTCGCCCAATAGCATTTCCATACGTTTTGTCGGACTGGTTTGGGAATGAACTGAAACTCTCACATTCTGTTGAGAAAAAATCAAATATGGACCTAGAGGCTTGGCTTTTTTTTATTTCAAAAGTCTAGAAAATAGTTATAGAACTTAAGAAACCCTAAATATTAGCTAAAATAGGCGAACCAATTTTTTTTTCTTAACCACTAGCAAATTGATTTAATTTATGGCTTAATATCAGGTAATTAGGTATGAATTAACCTTATTTAAAACTTGGAGGCATATATGGAATCGATAGAAGGTTTGATAGTAATATTGTTTTGGGCAGTGGTCCTAGCACGGTTTTTACCAAGGAAAAATCTGATGAGGCGATCATGATTAGGTTGAGCCTAAGCTTTGTCAAACTATTTTTTCTTTGGCCACTTGGCAGGGCTCGGCTTAGCATGATACAAATCGCTTTAGGATTAATTTCCAGATATATTAAAAAAAGTCTCCGTAGTTCTAAAACTGATCCAGAGATGAGACAACGGGAGCTGAAAGATATTTCATCTACGTTAAGATTAATAGTAGGCGACTGAAACCTCATCTTTTTCTTGTGAGGCATTAACCTCAATCCTATTTGCAGTAGAATACAGCAATGTTATTCTGAGTTTTGTTAAAAGAGATAGGAGCAGGGATTATGAAAAAAAGTAGAGACCATTTTTTCAGTTCAAATGAAATCTCGGATATGGAAAAAAGAACGGTTGATAAAATTATTGAAGCGATTGATAGAGGAGATTACGATAAAGCTAAAAAACTAACCTTTCGAATGTATAATGAATTTTTATCGATGCATGATTTATATCGAAACTGGGTGACGAGTTTGCTTAGTGAAATCGGTAGAAGGTACGGGGATCAAGACCTAGAAGTAATAATGAACGAAAGTTGCAAGTCGTGGTGGCGTCCGATAAGGCAAAAAATAAAACAAAGCTCAAACGATTTGAAAGCGCAAATTAAGATGTTCATATCGGGTCTTCATGGTCATTTGCAACCCCTCGAGATCAGTGAGGATTCAGAAAAAGTAACAGTTAAAATGAAGCCTTGTGGAAGCGGCGGAAGACTGGTGCAGGAAGGTAAGTACGAAGGAAAAAATGCCTTCTTATTGTTAAAAAAAAGTCAGAAAATTACTTATGGTAGGAAGGACTTTCCTGTTTATTGCGCACACGAGGCTGCAATGGAAAATATTGATTTTGAGGATGACGGTAAACCATTTGTAGTTGTAGAACCAGCAAAAAAAATTGGAAAAGACTATTGCTCTTTCATTTGTTATAAAAAAGACTCCTTGGTCCCAAAAAAATATTTCGAGCGTCTGGGCTATAAGAAGTAATCTGCTTTGGTAAAGATAAGTTGAATCGAAGACAAATAATGCGAGATGCTTTGGCTTTAGCAGAAGAGGCGGCTAGTCAGGGAGAGGTTCCGGTGGGAGCTATTATTCTCAAAGGTGCCGAAGTTATTGCATCGTCTTTTAATAAAACAAGGCAGTTAAATGATCCCACAGCGCATGCCGAAATCTTGGCTTTGAGGGCAGCCGCGAAAATATTAGGTAATTATAGATTGCCTGATATTTTGC
>MDTG01354917.1_pt1 | contig 13951 bp, 10 predicted proteins | sample 811421 | NCBI WGS metagenome assembly MDTG01 (sample SAMN05326645, study PRJNA326480) | marine metagenome | isolation source: seawater | place: Pacific Ocean: South East | collected 2011 | reverse complement strand
GCAAGCAAACACTCTATAATGCGTTTGTCGCAACATTGAGTGCAGGCGATGAGGTGGTGATTCCCGCGCCCTATTGGGTCTCCTATCCCGACATGGTGCTTTTGGCCGGTGGCACCCCGGTGATTGCGCCAACGTTAGCTCAGACCAATTACAAACTCACCCCCGAGCAGCTCGAAGCCGCGCTGACCCCTAAAACCAAATGGTTCATTTTCAATTCCCCATCCAACCCGACCGGAGCGGGATATAGCTGGGACGAGCTGAAGGCGCTGACCGATGTTCTTCTGCGCCATCCCCATGTCTGGGTGATGACCGATGATATGTATGAGCACCTGGCCTATGATGATTTCAAATTTTGCACACCTGCCGAGGTGGAGCCGGCGCTCTATCCGCGCACGCTGACTTGCAACGGTGTCTCAAAAGCCTATGCGATGACCGGATGGCGGATTGGCTATGCCGCCGGCCCCGCACCGCTGATCGCCGCTATGCGCAAGATTCAATCGCAATCCACATCCAACCCCTGCACCATCAGCCAATGGGCGGCCGTCGAAGCCTTGAACGGCTCACAGGCGTTTTTAACCGATAACAACGCGTCTTTCAGCCGGCGGCGTAATTTGGTTGTCAAAATACTCAATGAGACCCGGGGAATTACCTGTCCCACACCGGAAGGTGCGTTCTATGTCTACCCGTCGATCGCCGCACTGATTGGAAAGCAGACGCCTAGCGGCGCTGTGATTACAGATGATGAGGCCTTCGCCACCGAACTTCTCGAACACACCGGCGTCGCGGTGGTCTTCGGCGCCGCCTTCGGCCTATCTCCAAATTTCCGCGTGAGCTACGCCACCTCAGACGCCGAGCTCTTAGAAGCCTGTCGTAGAATCAAAGAATTTTGTGAAAGTTTGATTTAAAATCGCGGTGATCGACGACCCGATCCCAGAGCGCAGACCCATGCATGATCTGCTAACACTCTTGTACAGCAAAACGCCAAGCGGATCGTGATCAAACCCTAGGCCACACGCCCCGCCAGACGGCAAAACCGCCACCAGAGTAAGACGGCGGCAGATCCAAGCCCGACGACCAGCCCCATCCATATACCCGCTTCCTGGAACCCAAGCCAAAACCCTAAAACATAGCTGATCGGCAGACCGATCAACCAATAGGATATCGCGGCGATCCACATGGGCACTTTGGTGTCTTGCAACCCGCGCAGCAAGCTCAAGGCCACGACCTGTGCGGCATCGACAAATTGAAACAATGCCGCGAGCATCAGTAAAATCGTACCGATGCGTAAGATGTCAGCGGCCAAAGGATCCTGGGGATCCAAAAACGCTCGGATCAAAACCTGCGGGCTCATCAGGAACAGGAATATAGCCACAATGGCCACAACGCTCGACAAGCCCATCGTCACCCAGGCTGTACGCCGAACCGATGGCCAATCGTTCCGAGCAAAGGCCTTGCCCGCGCGCACCGTGCCGGCCTGCGACAATCCCATGTGCACCATGAAGCTCAACGCCGCCAGCTGTAATACGATGCCATGGGCCGCCAGTTCCAAATGTCCAAGCCAACCCATCATGAAGGCGGACGCCGCAAACAAGCAACTTTCTGCCAGGGCTGTGGCTGAAATTGGCACCGCAAGCCGGGTGACCGCGAGGGCCGCGCTGCCGTCAAATCTCCAGAAACGGGCGAACATATGTTGTTCAGGGAACCTGCGCTGGATGTAGATCACAAAACCTAGCAGGGCCAGTATTTGGGATATGACCGAAGCAATCGCCGCACCTTGCAGCCCAAATTCTGGCAGCCCCCAATTGCCAAATATCAAGCCATAGTTGATCAGCGCATTGGCCGCCAAAACAAACACAGAGACCCAAAGCACGATCCCTGCATGTTCCAGAGCCGAAAGGTAGCTGCGCAGCACCAATCCCCACAATGCCGGCCATAGGCCAAAACCTGCGATGCGCAAATACGCCTGAGCGCCCTGCGCAACTGTCGGATCTTGCCCCATCGCCTCAAGCAGAGGGCCGGCATACCATATGGGCAAAAACAACAGCGCCGCCGCCAAGGTCGACACCCAAAGCCCCATACGCGTGGCCCGCCTGGCCGATTGCGAATCGTCCTCTGCCATGGATTTGGCGACCATCGGCAAAATTGCAAAAGCAAAACCCGAGGTTGCGATAAAGGCAATAAACAGAACCTGAGCCCCCAAAGTCACCTGTGCCAAGGCCAGCACAGAATACCAGCCCAGCATCAACGTATCGGTCGTATGCACAGCAAATTGCGCCACTTGGCTGCCTACCAAAGGCAGTCCCAAGATCAGCAAGGATCTCGCTTCCAATGTGATCGCAGAGGCTTTTCTCATATCCTTCTCTTAAGCAGAAGCCGACGGCCTGACCAGTGGTGAAATCGGCAAGGAATATGGATCGCCCCGCGCGCCAGGTCTTTTCTTGCCCCGCAACTTCTGCCATGAATACCGTCAATCAAAGAAAGAGCAGCCCAATGGCGAGTGACCTATTATCTTCGGCAGCACCTACGGATTATGATGCCTCCTCTATTGAGGTGTTGGAGGGTCTCGAGCCGGTGCGCAAGCGGCCCGGCATGTATATCGGCGGCACCGATGAGCGGGCCTTGCACCACCTGGTGGCTGAGGTTCTGGACAACTCCATGGATGAGGCGGTGGCAGGCCATGCAAATCGCATCGAAGTCGAACTCCACGCAGATTATTCCGTAACCATCCGCGATAATGGGCGCGGCATTCCTGTTGACCCGCATCCGAGGTTTCCCGACAAATCCGCTCTTGAGGTAATCCTGTGCACCTTGCATGCCGGTGGTAAATTCTCTGGCAAAGCCTATCAAACTTCCGGCGGCCTGCATGGGGTCGGCGCCTCGGTTGTCAACGCGCTCTCCGATTCCATGGTTGTCGAAGTCGCCCGCAATCGTGAGCTTTACGAGCAGCGCTTCGCCCGCGGCATCCCGCTGGGTCCAATTGCCAAGATCGGTGCGGCCCCAAACCGCCGCGGCACCTCGGTCACATTTCATGCCGATGAACAAATCTTTGGCAAACACCGTTTCAAACCTGCGCGCCTCTTTGCCTCTATTCGCTCCAAGGCCTACTTATTTTCCGGTGTCGAAATTCGCTGGAAAACCGAGATTGATGATGGCGAAACACCGCGCGAAGCAACCTTCCATTTCCCCGGTGGGCTGTCGGACTATCTCGTGGAGACCCTGGGCAATGCCAGCACCTATGCCGCGGCTCCTTTCGCCGGCACCGTAGATTTTCAAGAGCGCTTCAATGTCCCCGGCAAAATCGAATGGGCGGTCAATTGGACACCCTCACGAGATGGCTTCATCCAATCATATTGTAACACCGTGCCCACACCCGAAGGCGGCACCCATGAAAGTGGGTTCTGGGCCGCAATCTTAAAAGGCATCAAAGCCTATGGTGAACTGGTCAACAACCGCAAAGCCACCAATATCACCCGTGATGACCTGACAACAGGCGGTTGCGCCCTGGTCTCTTGTTTCATCAGCGAGCCCGAATTTGTTGGCCAAACCAAAGACCGTTTGGCCACTGTCGAAGCCCAGCGCTTGGTCGAAAACTCTGTCCGTGACCGGTTTGACAATTGGCTCGCTGCCGATACGAAATCGGCCGGAGCCATTCTTGATTTCTTAGTCCTGCGCGCAGAAGAGCGCTTGCGCCGCCGGCAGGAAAAAGAAACCCAGCGCAAATCTGCCACCAAGAAATTGCGCCTGCCGGGCAAACTCACAGATTGCACCTCAAAAAACCGCGAGGGCACGGAATTATTCATCGTGGAGGGCGACAGCGCCGGCGGATCAGGCAAAGGCGCGCGCAATCGCGTCAACCAAGCACTTTTGCCGCTCAAGGGAAAAATCCTCAACGTCCTGGGCGCCGCCTCGAATAAGCTCGGCTCTAATGCTGAGATCAGTGACCTTTGCGAAGCGCTCGGCGTCGGGATTGGCACAAAGTTCAATATTGATGATCTGCGCTATGAGAAGGTCATCATCATGACCGATGCCGATGTCGATGGTGCCCATATCGCCAGTCTTCTCATGACATTCTTTTTCTCACAAATGCGGCCTTTGATTGATGCCGGTCATCTTTATCTCGCCTGCCCCCCCTTGTTCCGCCTGACACAGGGAGCCAAGCGGGTGTATTGCCTGGATGAGGCAGAAAAAGACCTTTGGCTTGCCAAAGGATTGGGCGGCAAGGGCAAGATTGACGTCAGCCGCTTTAAAGGTCTGGGCGAAATGGATGCAAAGGATCTCAAAGAGACCACAATGGATCCGACGACCCGCAAATTAATCCGCGTCACTGTTGACGAAGATACACCGGGCGAGACCGGCGATCTCATTGAACGGTTGATGGGCAAAAAGCCGGAAAAGCGGTTTGAGTATATCCAAGCCAACGCTAAATTCGTTGAAGAGCTCGATCTATAGATCCAAGCAAAAGGACCGCTGCCTATGCCAATCTATGCTATTACAATGCTTGCGGCAGGGATTGGGATACCTGTCCTGGCCGCGATGAATGCAGCCCTCGGCCGATCTCTTGGTGCGCCCATGCTCGCAGGCGTGGTGTTGATCGCCGTTGGCTTGCTCACCGCCAGTCTGGTGGCCATCGCCCAAGGGCCCAGCGCTTTGGTCAAATTCACAACCGCGCCAAAACATCTATTCTTTGCGGGGGTCTTACTGGCGTTTTATGTGCTGTCCATAACGGCGATTGCACCCAAGTTTGGCGTTGGAAATGCTATTTTCTTTGTGCTCATTGGCCAATTGATTTCAGCGGCAGCAATTGATCATTTCGGACTATTTGGCGCGCAACAAATCCCACTCAGCTGGCCCCGGCTCAGCGGGTTAATTTTGATGGCCGCGGGAGTTTTGCTGACGCAAAAAGCCTAGGCAAAACCCGCTAGAGCGGGCCCCGCGTCAGCTGCGCGACCAAATCCCAGAGCGCATCAGGCACATCAATCTCCGCCATAGGGCTGCGGGCACTGCCTGGCAGCCTTGCGCCCTCCTGTAGAGCCACCGCATCTGCAAGCCGCGCCAAGCGATCCGCAAACCCGTCATGGTGCGTATTTGGATCCAGAATGAAATAAAACTGCCCCAACCCATGCGGCGGACCGTCCGGTAATTTCAAACCCCCCACATCCAAGGAGTTTACCGAACCTGTCATGCCAGCGGCCAAGAGCTCAGCCAATATGCCAAAACCCCAGCCTTTATATCCACCAGCCGAAACCAAAGCACCGCCCAAGGCTGCCTCTGGACTCGTCGTCGCGACACCCTGCGCATCCACGGCCCAGCCCAACGGGATTTCCTCTCCAGCAGCCTTAGCCATGGTGATCTTGCCCAGCGCCACAGCAGAGGTGGAAAAGTCAAAATGCACCGCGAGGCCGCCAGTGCCATCTGGAACCGACATGGCAATGGGATTGGTGCCAATCACCTTTTGATTGCCACCCGGAGGCGCCACGACCGGGCTGGCGTTGGTAAAGCCAATTGCCATCAACCCTTTTGCAGCCAGTTGCGCCGTGAAATATCCCAAAGAGGTGCAGGTATGTGCATGAGCCACCGCGAGCGAGGCTGTGCCATTCTCCCGCGCCGCAGCCACTGCCATGGGCAAAGCGGCTTCAAAAGCCGGCTGCGCAAAGCCGTAGCCCGCGTCCGATAAGATCGAGCCGGGCCGCGAAGCCGTCACCTTTGGGTCCACCGAACCGCTAACCCGCCCCGTGGCCAATTGGCGGCAATAGCTCTCAAGATAATAGAGCCCACAAATCACATTGCCATGGGCCTCCGCATCGGCGACGGCCCGCGCCACTGAGGCGGCAATCCAGTCTTTCGCGCCAAAGGCTTCAAGCGCCGATTTACTGGCAGTTTCAATTTCCAAGACAGAGCAGCGCGGCATAGCGTTTCCAATTCAAACAGGTCTAGAGGTCATTCCATGGATGAAAAAATCAGGCTTTTCCAGGTTAAGCAACACAATATTCAGGCAATCTGCCCCTTGCTCAATCTCACCTGCCGATCCATCCGAGCAGCCAATTCCATATTATGGGTGGCAATCAACGCCGCCATGCCGGTGCTGCGCACCAGCCCCATCAGCACATCAAAAACGTGATCCGACGTTTCCGGATCAAGGTTCCCGGTCGGCTCGTCGGCCAATAAAATTTTTGGTTCATTGGCCAGCGCGCGGCAAAAGGCAACCCTTTGCTGCTCCCCCCCAGACAACGCGCTCGGTCGGTGATCCGCACGCTCTGCCAAACCAGTTTGGTCCAAGAGCTCCAGCGCCCGCTTGCGGGCAGGACCCGCCGCCTTGCCCGCCGCCTGCTGCGGCAGCATGATGTTTTCAGCCGCCGTGAACTCCGGCAGCAGATGGTGAAACTGATACACGAAACCAATTTCCATCCGCCGTAAATCCGTGCGCAGCCGATCATCGGCGCCTGTCATGTCGCGCCCAGCAATCTGCAGCTGACCATTGTCTGCAGTGTCCAGCAAGCCGGCAATATGCAGCAGTGTCGACTTCCCCGAACCCGATGGCGCCACCAGCGAAGTGACCTGCCCCGGCAGAAGCGTCAAATCACAGGTCTGCAGCACCCTGACCTCATTGGCCAGGCCCGGATTGTAGGATTTAGAAATGCCCGTAAGCGTCAACACCGGCTCAACCATTGCGCAAGGCCTCCACCGGGTTCATCCGTGCAGCCCGCCTTGCGGGAAAAATGGTGATAAAGAAGGATAAAAACAGCGAAATACCCACCGCTTTGAGCACATCCACACCGCGCAGCTCTGAGGGCAAATGGTAAATGCCCCGGATCGACGGATCCCAGACTTGCCCACCAGACAGGTAATTCACCAGACTAAAAATTGCGTCAATGTTGATCACAAAAATCACGCCAAAAATCACGCCCAGAAGCGTACCGACCGAACCAATCCCAGCGCCACAGAGGAAGAAAACCCGCAACACCGTGCCTTCGCTCAGGCCAATGGTTCGCAAAATACCGATATCGCGGCCCTTGTTTTTCACCAGCATTATGAGGCCCGAGATGATATTCATGGTGGACAGCAAGATCAGCACGATCATGATGACCAACATCACATTATCTTCAATTGCCAAGGCCCGCAGAAATCCGCCAGCGTAATCGCGCCAGGTTTCCAACACAGCCGACTCGCCCAGCATATCGCGCAGCTTACGCGCCATGACGTCAGCTTGCTCTGGCGTATCGACGAAAACTTCAATTTGATCGGCAAAGCCTTCTTTGTTGAAAAAACTCTGCGCCTCTTCAAAGGGCAGATAGAGACGGGTTTGATCAATGTTATAATGCCCAGCGGTGAAGATGTAGGAGACGGTATAAGACTTGACCCGCGGGCTTGTGCCAAAGGCCGTACGCACGCCATTTGGCGAAATCAATTTGATACGACCCCCAATTGACAAGCGCAGCGCCTTGGCCACACCAGAGCCAATCGCCACCCCTTGGGCAAAATCATCAATAGCCCCAAGGCTGCGCTCGGAGTTCGCTACATTCGGAATGGTTTTTAAATTTTCAAGCGTGATGCCAAAAGCCATCACCCCATGATTTTGATCGTTGGCCGTCCCCATAACCTGGCCGCGTATCAACGGGGCTGCACGCGTGACGCCCGGAACCGCCTGCACTTGGGCGGTCAATGCCTCAAACGCTTCTATTCGATAGTCAAACCGACCACTGGGGCCATTGAATCGCTGTTCATAGACCGTCACATGCGCGTTAGCACCCAAGATTGCATCAACAAATTCCGTGCGAAAGCCGCTGCGCACAGCCAACACAATAATCAAAGCAGCAACAGCAAGGGCGATGCCAATCAAGCTGATCCAGGTCATCGCACTGACGCCGCCTTCGGCACGTTTGGCCCGAAGATAGCGCCAAGCAATTAGAAATTCGAACGCGGCAAAGGGGGTCGCGCGCGTCATAGGCGCCTCATGGTGGCTGGCCTGTGATCCTCTATCCATACCTCGTGCCTCATGGGCTTTGCCGCTTTCTGCGCCTCACGCGCGCTTGAGTTTACATATATCGCGCAATGACCTTGGCGATCGCGGCCTCTGGGGTTAATTCTTCGCTGTCCCCAGTTTTGCGGCAAGTCAGTTCAACCACTCCGTTTTTCAACCCCCGCGGCCCGACGGTCAATCGCCAGGGCAAACCAATGAGATCCATCGTGGCAAACTTGCCCCCAGCGCGCTCGTTGCGGTCGTCATAAAGCGGCTCTAGCCCCGCTTTGGTCAGTTGGCGGTAAAGATCCTCACAGGCGGCATCCGCCTCGGCATCGCCCTGTTTGAGATTCACAATCCCGCAATGAAACGGGGTGACACCCTCGGGCCAAATGATGCCTTTGTCGTCATGACTCGCCTCAATGATGGCCCCAACAAGCCGGCTGACGCCAATACCATGGCTGCCCATATGCACGGGCACTTGTTTACCGTCTGCATCCTGAACCGTTGCGCCCATTGCTTCAGAATATTTTGTGCCAAAGTAAAAGATCTGCCCCACTTCAATTCCGCGCGCCACTTTGCGGCGCTCTTGCGGCACCTCGGCGAAAAGCGCCTCATCGTGGGTCTCATCGGTACGAGCGTATTTGGTGGTAAATTCTTCCATGATCGACTGGCATTGCGCTTTGTCATCATAATTGATGTCACGATCACCAAAAGTCAGATCGGTCACCGCGCTGTCGTAGAACACTTCACTCTCGCCTGTCTCGGCCAAAACCAAAAATTCATGGGTATCATCGCCACCAATCGGACCACTGTCGGCACGCATGGGAATAGCTTGCAGGCCCATGCGCTCATAAGTGCGCAGATAGCTCACCAAATGGCGATTATAGGCATGCATCGCATCTTCTTTGGTCAAATCAAAATTATAGCCGTCTTTCATATAGAACTCGCGGCCCCGCATCACACCAAACCGTGGACGCCGCTCATCGCGAAACTTCCATTGGATTTGATACATGGTCAGGGGCATGTCCTTGTAAGACGTCACATGACCCCGAAAAATATCTGTGATCAGCTCTTCTGCGGTGGGGGTAAAAAGCATATCGCGGCCGTGGCGGTCTTTGATGCGCAGCATCTCCTCACCATAATCATCATAGCGCCCTGATTCTCGCCAAAGATCTGCCGATTGAATGGTCGGCATCAACATCGCCAAATGCCCCGCCTTCGCCTGTTCTTCATGCACTATGGTCTCAATATTTTTGAGCACCTTCAACCCAAGCGGCAACCAAGAATATATGCCCGCGGCAGATTGCTTTATCATCCCGGCGCGCAGCATCAAACGATGCGAGACAATCTGCGCCTCAGCGGGGTTTTCTTTCAGGACGGGCAAAAAGTAGCGACTTAGGCGCATCGAACACTCCAGTTAACTTCACCGATCAGTTTAATACCCCCCCGCGAGCGTCACAAGCAAAAGCGGTCGAAACGACGCCATAGACGCGATATTTCCCTTCCACCTCTTGCAAGCTGAGCTACAATACGCAAATTGAACGCCAAAGGGAGATTGATCATGGCCTTACCGGTGTCTTTACAGCTGCGCTATTGGGGCATTTCCGCCGTCGTCTTTGCCCTGGTGCTTTGGTTTTTGGGCGACATGTTGCTGCCCTTCATTTTGGGCGGAGCCATTGCGTATCTGCTAGATCCGATTGCCGATCGTATGGAGCGCTGGGGCTTATCACGGCTGCTTGCAACAGGTGTCATCACTTTGGCGGCAATTTTTGTATTTGTCTTCGCCATGCTGCTGATCGTGCCGTTGTTCGTGCAACAAGCGATTTCTTTGTTCAACACCGCACCTCAGATTGCCGCCGATCTATGGACATTTCTGACCACCCGGTTCCCGGATCTTCTCGATGACAACAGCACGATCAGGCAATCCTTGACAGGGTTGGGCGAGACCATTCAGGCCCGCGGTGGCGCTTTGGTCAATGGCCTGGTCTCTTCAGTCTCTTCTATCGTTAATATTGTCGTCTTAATCGTGGTCGTGCCAGTTGTTGCTTTCTACCTATTGCTCGATTGGGACAATTTGGTGGCCAAAATTGATGAATTGGTCCCACGCGACCACCTTGAGGGTATGCGCAGATTATGCCGCGAAATTGACGCCACCCTGGCCTCCTTTATCCGCGGGCAAGGAACAGTTTGCTTTATCCAAGGGCTTTACTACGGCATTGCGCTGATGCTGGCCGGGCTGAACTATGGCATTGTTGTGGGATTTGTGGCCGGGTTGATCTCTTTCATTCCCTATGTTGGCGCCCTAGTGGGCGGTGGTCTCGCGCTCGGTTTGGCGCTGTTCCAATTTTGGGGAGATTGGATGTCCATTGGTGTGATTGGCATTATTTTCATGCTCGGGCAGGTTTTAGAAGGAAATGTTCTGACTCCAAAACTTGTGGGAAATTCCGTAGGATTGCATCCGGTCTGGCTGATTTTCGCCCTATCGGTTTTCGGCGGTCTATTTGGCTTTGTCGGCATGTTGGTGGCCGTGCCTGTGGCCGCTATGATAGGCGTTGTCGCGCGGTTTTTGATGCAGCAGTATAAAGCCGGGCTATTGTACCGCGGCTTGAGCCACTCGGAGCCCAAAGATGAGTGAGCAACTGAGCTTCAGACTTCCAATTAAAGTGGCTCGAGAACGCGATTCGTTTTTCGTGTCTGAAGCCAATCAACAGGCAGTGGCGCTTCTCGAGAACGCCGCCAATTGGCCGCAAGGCAAGTTGATCCTTTTGGGCCCGAAAGCCTGCGGCAAAACACATCTTCTTAAGATTTGGGCCACCGAACAAAACGCCCAGAAAATTGATCCCCTGCGGGAATTTATCTCGCCAGAGGCCGGCGCGCGGGTTGTGGTCGACAACCTTGAGCAGGTGGCAGGTATCTTGCAGGCCGAGACCCGTCTGTTTCATCTGCACAACCAGCTACAAGCCAGCGGTGGGCTGCTGCTTATGGCCTCCAGTGTCGCTATGCGGCAAGCCGGGTTCCAGCTGCCGGACCTCCTCAGTCGGCTGCAAGGTACAAGCTGCGCGAAGATCGACCGCCCTGATGACGCTTTGCTGCACGCGGTGTTGCTTAAATCCTTCATGGACCGCCAGCTTTCCCCAACGCCAGCCGTCTTGGCCTATATCCTAAAGAACATGGATCGCAGTTTTGATGCCGCCAGTGATATTGTCGCTGAATTGGACCGTCAGAGCATGTCCACCAAGCGCCCAATTACCCGCGCGATGGCCGCGACGGTTATGGCCTAGGGCGCGCCCCCTTACAATTTGCGTTCAAGAGGTATAAATTACCGCATTGGATATAGGATAAACCATGGCAAACTCCGCTGACTTTCTGCACAGTGATTTCCCCTCAGCGCAAAATTGCGGGCTGGATATCACCGGGCCAGACCGGTTTTTGAACCGAGAGCTGTCATGGCTTGCGTTTAACTGGCGCGTTTTAGAGGAAGTGGATAACCTCAATGTGCCTTTGCTCGAACGCCTAAGATTCTTGTCGATTTCCGCAACCAATTTGGACGAATTCTATTCGGTGCGCGTCGCCGGTCTGCGCGAATTGGCCCGTGCGGGCAGCATAACGCCGGGTATCGACGGGCGCAGCATCCCCGAACAATTGGAGTTTATCGACAGCGAAGCACGCGACTTGATGCGCAGACAGCAGTCGGTTCTTGCCAATCTGCGCAAAGAAATGGCGGCGCAGGATATTCATATTTTGACCGCAGCAGAGGCGAAAGAAGATCACGCCTATTTGCTACAATATTTCCTGTCCCATGTCTTTCCCGTGGTCTCGCCACTGGCGATTGATCCGGCTCATCCCTTCCCCTTCATCCCCAATGCTGGCTTTGCACTTGCGCTGCAGCTCGAGCGTAAGACAGACAAGCGCAGCCTGCGTGCCTTGGTGCCCGTGCCGCAGCAAATTAACCGCTTTGTCGTGCTTCCTGGGAAAGGGTATCGGTATCTTCCGCTAGAAGAGCTTATCTTGATGCATTTGGAACAGTTATTCCCAGGCTATGCGCTCAAAGGCCATTGCAGCTTTTCTGTCCTGCGCGATAGCGACTTGGAAGTCGAAGATGAGGCCGAAGATTTGGTGCGCGAATTTGAAGTTGCGCTCAAACGCCGGCGGCGTGGCGAAGTCATTCGCCTGAAAATCAGTGCCAACGCCCCGGAAGCGTTGCGCGATGACATTATGATCGAGTTTTCCGTCACCAATACCGAGGTGATCGAAGTGGATGGCATGTTGGGTCTACCAGATCTGAAAGAATTGGTCATTGACGACCGGCCCAACCTCCTTTGGCCTAACTTTACCCCGCGCGTACCAGAGCGGGTCACCGACCATGACGGCGATATGTTTGCCGCAATTCGCAACAAAGATATGCTGCTACAGCATCCCTATGAGACCTTTGATATGGTCGTGCGTTTGTTGCAACAAGCCGCGCGAGATCCCAACGTCTTAGCCATTAAGCAAACGCTATACCGCACTTCAAAACGTTCACCCATCGTCGAAGCTTTGTGCGAAGCGGCCGAAGATGGCAAATCAGTGACCGCGTTGGTCGAACTGAAAGCCCGCTTTGATGAGGCGGCCAATATTCGTCAATCGCGCCGTTTAGAACGCGCTGGGGCGCATGTGGTCTATGGCTTTATGAACCTTAAAACCCACGCGAAAATTAGCACCATCGTGCGGCGGGAAGGCAATCGGTTAGTCACCTATACCCATTATGGCACCGGCAATTATCATCCGATTACCGCACGGATTTACACCGATGTGAGCCTGTTCACCTGTGATGCGGCATTGGGGCGAGATGCCACAAAAGTGTTCAACTATCTATCGGGATATGCGCAGCCTGGAACGCTTGAGAATATCTCCATTTCGCCACTGACTTTGAAAACCACCCTTCTGCAAGGCATCGCCGCTGAGGCCAAACACGCCAGGGCTGGCAAGCCTGCGGCCATTTGGGTCAAGTTAAATGCCCTGATTGATGCCGATGTGATCGATGCGCTCTACGCCGCGGGGCAGGCAGGGGTGAAAATCAGCCTTGTCGTTCGCGGGATTTGTGGCTTGCGACCTGGGGTGGCAGGGCTTTCTGAAAATATTCGCGTGAAATCCGTGATTGGGCGGTTCTTAGAGCATTCCCGCATCGTTTGCTTTGCCAATGGCCACAATCTGAACAGCCCCAATGCCCGCGTTTATATTTCGTCTGCCGATTGGATGGACCGTAATTTGCACCGCCGGGTTGAAACATTGGTTGAAATTCACAATGAAACTGTGAAGGCGCAGATTATGAACCAGATCATGGCGGCCAATCTGGCCGATGTGGCCCAATCCTGGGTGATGCAACCCGATGGCAGCTATGAAAGAGCTACCTGGCCAAAAGGCAGTTTTGCCTTTAGTTGCCACCGGTTTTTCATGGAGAATCCTTCGCTCTCTGGACGTGGCAGTGCCGGGGCGCAAGATGTGCCGCAGCTGACCCATACCGATGATTCCTAACCACTCTTTGAAGTCTTGGTCGAATCGCCTAGGCTGAAGTCACAGACACTTTCGGAAACCCGCGGGAGCCCAGATGGACGACTTGGTAAAATCCTCTGCAAAATGGGAACCCTTTGAGCGGCCCTTGTTCGATGACCCCAAGGCCCGCGATCTGTCGCGTGTTGGGGTGGTTGATATTGGCTCAAACTCCGTGCGCTTGGTGGTCTTTGACGGCGCCGCCCGCTCTCCGGCCTACTTTTTCAATGAAAAAGTCATGTGCGCACTTGGCGCAGGCTTGGCCGAAACTGGCGCGCTCAATCCTGATGGGCGCTTGCGCGCCCTCTCCGCTTTACGGCGGTTTTGCACCATCGCCAAAGGCATTGGCCTGCCCACACTCACCGCTGTCGCCACCGCCGCGGTGCGTGAGGTCAACGACGGTGCTGACTTCATAGCGCAGGTTCAAAGAGAAACGGGGTTGAAAATCCACGTTATAGATGG
>MDTG01268778.1_pt1 | contig 13951 bp, 13 predicted proteins | sample 811421 | NCBI WGS metagenome assembly MDTG01 (sample SAMN05326645, study PRJNA326480) | marine metagenome | isolation source: seawater | place: Pacific Ocean: South East | collected 2011 | reverse complement strand
TTCATATATATGATCTATTCTCGTTGTATTAAAAGTTGATGACTTTCTTTTTATTCCATGAACTATATAATTTTTTTTTAATAAAAATTCAGCCAAGTAAGAACCATCTTGACCTGTGACACCTGTAATTAAAGCTTTTTTTTTCAATTTTATAAATTTTTACTTATTTTGTTAAAAGTTAAAACTAATACACAATAAATTGCATTTAACAAATTTTTATTTTCATATTTGTAAAACATTGTGAATGCGTCCTTTAATTTCTGTATTTTGTAAGATGATAAAGAATTTCGTGTTGATCTCCAAAATGTAAGTGTTTTTTTAATATGTTCTAATTCAACACCATTTTTTAATAAATTAAGCCATAATGTCAAATCTTCTTGAGTTTTAAGATTAGGGAATTTAATTAATTTAATAAGTTTCCTGCTGACAATCACTGTGCTTAATCCTATGATATTAGTTTTTTGAAGAGAGTTATAATTTGGGTTAAAAGAAACTTTTCTGTATTTTTTTAAATTTCCAGTATCATCTATAACTCCATAAGATGTAAATGAAAATAAACTTTTTTTTTTTACCATATAAGATATTTGAAAAAATAACTTATTCTTTGACCAAATATCATCTGCATCAATAAGAGCAATATATGAACCATTACAATGTTTTAATCCTTTGTTTCTTGATTTAGACGCACCTATATTTTTTTTGTTTATAATAATTTTTTTTTTTCGGAAATTTTCAAGTAGTTTTTTAACTTCTTCAAATTCAGATAAATTACCATTATCATACACAAAAATTATTTCATAATTATTGTAATTTTGGTTAATAATAGAGTTTAATGTTTTTTTTATATATTTCATTTTGTAAAAATAGGTAATTAATATTGAAACTAAAGGTTCTTTTTTCATTTTATACTATAAAATATGTATCCATTTTTTTTATTAATTAATAAATTTGAAATACCTCTTACGCAAGTAGGCGGAGTGTTCCAACATTTTTTGTTATTTGTAATATCACTTATATATGTTCCATTAATTTCAATTTTATCATACTCAGTTTCATCAACCCAAAAAAAAGGGAAATTTTTAAAATTATGGTGATCGGTAATTGAGAGATTTAATTCACTATTAATTCTTTGCACATTTTTTAAATTAAAGAAGATTAGTGCAATTAAGGCTAAAATTTTAGTTTTATTTACTATTTTGGAATTATTAAAATCTATATAAGTGTAAAAATAATAGCAAAATGGATAAATTAAAAAAATAAAAAATATTGAATAGCCAGCATATCTTAAAGATGGAAAATTTAAAAACCATAATATTAGTATTATTAAAATTGAAATATAATTAAAAGCTATTTTTTTATTTTTAATTTTATACTGAGTTTTTTTTAAATTTTTTTTTACAAATATGAAAAAAATTAATAATATAAACATTACTACAAAAATAAAGTCAGAAATTTTTGTAAAAAAATAATTCTTAAACCAGAAGTTAACCCAATTCAATCCGGATATGTATTCTTCTAAATTTTCGAGTTCATAACCGGTGCCTTTGCCTCCTTTAGACCAAGACTCATAATGTAAATTTAAATAATTAATAACATTTTCATTTAGTGCCCAATCATAAGTATTATAAAAACATGTAAAATTCACTGGGTAAATTAAACAACCTGTTGATGAAAAATTGAAGAATAATATGGTTACTATAGACGAGAATGTAATTAATAGGAATTTTAAATCTAGAGTATAATTAATTAATTCTTTTAATTTAAATGAAATTATGAATATTGAAAGAGGTGCAATAATATAAATAATATAAAGGAATTTTGTGGTTGTGGAAAAAATAATTAAATAAGAAGTTATAAGAAATATTTTTTTTTTTTCTAAAATTTTTAAATTTTTGCTACCAAATAGGATAGTTGCATAGACAAATGCTAGTAAAACTAAAAATTGACCAGCATAGTCGGCGCCATACTCTGACAATCTATGAAATTTTGTTAAATAAATTATAAAACTTAAAAAAATAAATAGTTTTGTAAAATTATTTATTTTTTTTATTTTAAAAATCAATAATAACGACGAAAAGAAGAAAGTTTGAAACATGAAATTAGTTATATTGAATAAGTAAAATTCTAATTTAGGTAGATAAAATAGCGAGTTTATAAGAAATAACGAGGAATAATGTTTAAATCCATGATTTAAATTTCCTAACCCAAATTGTAACTTATAATTAGAGTAATGAAGTGAATTTGGTAAATGGTAGTAACCAAAATCTTCATTTGTTTTAGAAATTAAAAAACCTAAGTACAACAAACAAAAAACAAAAAATATATATTTTAATTGATCTTTGTCACTCGCGTTTTTGTTGATAAATTTAATAAAAAAAAATAATCCAACCAAAAGTAATATTAAATTATGAACATAATTATGTGGAAAAAATAAATGAGTAAAGCTTGAAATAAAATATAATAAGAGTATTCCAAATAAAGATTGTGAAGCTAAATTTAAGTATCTTGATCTGCCTACAATTATTTTTGAAAAAAATAACCCATAACCGATTGTGCTAAACAAAATCACAAAACTAAAAATAATAAATATTAAGGTATTAATAATCATATTAATTTAATAATTTTATTAATGTTTTATAATGATTAAATATAGTAAAGTTTTTACAAAATTTTAGATTCTGTAAAACTAACTTGTTGTTCTCAGAATTTCTTAAAAAAAAGTCAAATTTTTTTATGAAGTCATTTAAATCATTATTAATAAATGTAGTTCCATTATAATTATCTTTTACTAGTTCATGCGGACCAGGTTTAGCGTCCGAAGAAAATATTGGCACACGACAAATGGCAGCTTCTATTAATACGAAACCAGGATCTTCCCATAAAGATGATAATATAAAGCCTTTGGAAGATTTAATAAAAGGAAATACATTTTCTACATACCCTAATAGTTTTATGTTGCTTTCTAATTTATTGATTTTTATATATTTATCTAAATCAGAATATTGCTCACCTTCTCCTATTATACATAAATTAATATTTGGATGATTTATTAATAATTTTTTAAAACATTTACAAAGAAATAAAAAATTCTTTTGAAAAGTTAATCTTCCTATAGCTAGGTAATAATTTTGTTTTAATTTTATTTCCTCTTTTTGTTTATATTTAATCTCCTTTATATTTATAACCGGATCAAATAATACATGGAGCTTCTTATCTTCACAAATATTTAATTTCTTAATATATCTATAAGTATTTTTTGTTGGGCATGTTATTAAATAAATTTTTTTTGAGGCCAGTTTCCATAATAGTCGTCTAAAAAAATTCAATCTTGGTAATCCCGATATTCTTAAAATAAACTTAGTTTTAAATTTAAATAAAATTAATAGAATAAGAGGAAGAGAAGTAATTAAATGTAATATAATATAATCGGGTTTATCATATTTTAATCGATTGTATAAAGGAATAATACCTAAAAAAAAAATTCCTATAAATGATATCCTGCTTAAAACTTTTCCATGTTTAGGAAAAAAATTGAAAATTTTATTATTATAAAAATCAATTAAATCTATATTTTTTTTTTTCATTTTGTCCCTATATTTTTCAAACTCTCCAAAGTAATTAAAAACTTTACAATCATAAAAATTACTAAATTTTTTTAATGAATAAGCGGAATTTATAACTGCCTTAGTAGTTGCAATATTTACAATTGATGGAGACCAATAAAATACTGTTGTTTTTTTTGCCATTGGTAATTAGAGAAATTTATATATATATTAATCTTAAAATAAAGTTATTATTTTTTTTGCTTTTTTAAGTCAATTATTATCGTATTGAATTAATCATCTTAACAATTATTTTTTTTCCGAAAATTTTAGGCCTCCAATTAAATTTTTTGTATAAAATATTCGTATTTTTTAATGATCCAACTAATTTTATTACCTCTTTATCTCTTTTTAATTTTTTATCAATTTTGTAAAACTTTCTGTAATCTAGATTTTTTTTTCGATAAGCATATTTTAAAATGCTTTTACCAGACATCCCACGTCCAGAAGATAAAATCAAATCCATTGGAGGTAAATAAGTTAAGTAATAAACGCCATTCATTATTTCAGGTGCCCAAGAATAATCTCTAATTGTGTTGATATTCCCAACCAATATTGATTTTCTTTTATTTGCGTTAGAACATATTTTTTTTATAAGAAAATCGTTTTTTCTGAGCGGAGATTCTACCTGTAAAAAAATAATGCTGTAACATTTCAATCCCAAATTTCTAAATTTTTTTACTAATTTGTAGGAATTAATTTGGTCTCTTATATAAGGGTTTTTGGTTTTTTTTAATTTACTTTTTATTGTTATAACACCTTTATTTGGAGAAAATATATATCCTGAATTTGATTTAAAAAATTTAGTATTTAGTTTTTTTGATTTAATAATTTCTAAAAAATTTTTTGCTCCTAAAAAATTTGAATTGTACGTAGATTTTTTTAAATAAATACTTTTAACTAATGAACTTTGTCCTGACAAGTAAAATATTAATTTTGGATTATATCTTTTCAATAATGAAGATATATTTTTTTTACTTAATACATTTAATTTTAAAAATTTAACTTTATTTTGAATTTTTAAGTACTTGTAATTTTTATAAATTTTTTTTTTATATCTACTTGATACAAGAACATCATATTTTCTTTTTATTAATACTTTAGATAAGTACGCTCCCAAAACTCCTGAACCTGTAATTAGTGCTGTTTTTGGATTTATTGATGTCATTATGAAATATATTATATATCTTTAATACTTTTTATAATAATAATTAAATTAAATGGATAATTATAATGAAAAACTTAACATCAGTTTAATACCGAAAATTAAAGATATTAAAAATTTAAATATTTTAGAGTTCGGTGTTCAAAATGGAACATCGACCTTAAAATTCCTAGAAATCTGCGAAAATAATAATGGTTATTTATATTCGGTAGACATTGAAGACTGTAAAAAAGTATCACAAAATAAAAGATGGAAATTTATTAAATCAAGAGACGATAATTTCGATTTTATAAAAAGTCAAATACCAGATAGAGTTGATGTAATATTTATTGATACAACACACGAAGCTGACCATGTTGAGAAAATAATTTACGGATATTATGATTTATTAAATGTAAATGGTTATTTATTTATTGATGATATTTCACATTTACCTTACTTATTTGGTAGCATAAGAGATAATTTTTATTGTGAAATTAATAATAAAGAGACATTTGATAGAATCTTACAAATTTATTACAGTAATTACAATAATTTAAGTTTAGATTTTTCCTTTGATTCGTCTGGATTAACAATTATTAAGAAAAAAAATGAAGAAAAGCTTAAAAAAAAAAATTACATTTAATTCCAGAGAAAACTCTGTAAAAAATTTAATTAGAAGGTTATGGATATACATGAAAAGAAAATTATAATTTTTATGCCATCAATCGATGGTGGAGGTGTTGAAAAAAACTTATTTATAATTGCTAATTTTTTGTCTAAAAAAATTAAAGATTTAACTGTCATTACTTTTAATAATAAATTTAATTCAAATTTTAGAGAAGGTATAAAAATAATTAATGTAGAAAAAAGATCAATAAAAATATATTCAAAATATTATAAATACTTAAGATGCTTATGGTTATTATATAAAGAAATAAAAAAAAAAAAATGTTTAGTTTTAGCATTTCAAGCAAATATTTATTGTTGTTTATTATCATTAATCTTAAGATTTAATTTAATTACTAGATCAAACTCATCTCCAACAGGTTGGTCAAAAAATAAAATAAAAAATTTAATATTTAAATTTTTGTTAAAAATTCCAAAAAAAGTTATCGTCAATAGTCTAGATTTTAAAAAAGAAATTGATAGAAAATTCAATATTAAATCTCAAACGATCTATAATCCATTTAATTTGAAAGAGGTAAAAAAATTAAGTAGAAAAAAAGTAAACATAAATTTTTTTAAAAATTCTTACATTAAGGCGATTAATGTTGCTAGGTTTACAGATCAAAAAGATCATATTACGCTACTTAGATCTATTTCAATTTTAAAAAAAAAAAATATCAAGATTAAATTATTAATATTAGGTTACGGGCCGAATAGAAATAAAATGTTAAACTTTATTAAAAATAATCAATTACTTGATTATGTAAAAATTATAAATTTTAAAAAAAACCCATATAAATACATCAATCAATCAAATTTATTTCTACTTTCATCTACTTATGAAGGACTTCCAAATGTTTTATTAGAAGCTATGTGTTTAAAAAAATTTATTATTTCTTCAAATTGTCCGACAGGTCCAAAGGAAATCCTTAAAAATGGAAAACTGGGTATGTTATTTCCATGTAAAAATGAGAAAATTTTAGCAAAGAAAATAATGCAATATATTTCAAACAAAAAAAAATATAATAATATTACATTAAAAGCATACAAAACTTTAAATAGATTTGACTATAATTTAAATTGTCAAAAATATCTTAAAGTGGTTGAAGAATTTATTTAATATATCTTTCACAATCTTTTGTCCAGGTACTTAGAAATTTTTTTTCATTTTTTAAAATTATATTGTTCCGTATTAGAGCTTCGTAGCATATATTTAAATTATTCAAATAATTATCATTTCCTTTTTTTAGTTTTAGTTTGAGAAGTATTTCACAAATTTTTTTATCAAAAATATACATAGGAATTTCTTGTTTAAAATCATTTAACAAATTATGATTATTTCTATATTGTTTCATTGTTGTTCCAAAAAATAAAATATCTTTATTATCATTTTGCAAAATTCGTTGAGCTATTAAACCTCTCCATATATCTGTACACCTCATCGTGCATGTTACAGGTAGATAAAGTAATGGAAATATTTTTTTAAACCAAATTGTATTTTGACTATTCAAAGTTACTAAGGACTTTTTAACATTTATTTTTAAATTTCTTTTAAACGAAATATTTATACTTTTATTTATCAGTCTAAATATAGCATCAACATCTGGGTTTCCCTCACAAACTCCTTGTTGTAAATAAAATTTATTTTTTTTTTTTGCCCCGTAATTTATCTTATCATTTGTTATTTCATTTAATGGTAAACCTCTTGGCCAACAATTTATTTTTTTTTTAAAAAATGCATTGTAAATATTTATCCAATTATATTTATTTTTTATTATTTTCGCATTATGTGTTAAAGTTTTATTTTCAAAAAAAGTATTGTATGGATAATTATCATCATCTGTTTCAACAATAATATCTGCATTATTTTTAAATGCTATTAAATATCCAATATTTTTTCTTGCATAACTATTCAATGGGCATTTTTTTGAAAAATTAAAATTTAAAGAATTCTGGTTACTCACTGATAAAAAATTTCCGTAATTTAATTTAAAATTCTTTGGTGTTTTTCGATCTCCAATTACTATAAATGACCAATTTTTTTTCTTACAACCATTTTCTATGTTAAGAATATTTTTAGTAACTTTGTTTATAGTTGTTAAGACTAGTGAGACTTTATTTTTTTTAATCATAGAGTATTATTTTACAAGATTGTCATCATTTGTTATATCATTTAAATAAAATGCTAGAGAATATATTAAAAAAACGTACATGGAAAATATTTTTAATAAATTAATATCTTTATCTAAAAAACACTATCTTGGCGAAGAAGCAAACACTCTGGATAAGAACAAATTTAAATTAAATAATTGCACTTATTCTCTAGATTCTGGTGGTAATAAAAATAAAAATAAGATCTTTTATGTAATTCAGAGGTCACCTGGCGCAGGATTATTTTCTAACTTAATTTTTGTTTTAAACCACCTCAAAATCTCAGAAAAACATAAATTTATACCCTTTATTGATATGGAAAATTTTCCAACCATTTATAATGAGCCTAAAAATATCGATGGCACAAAAAATTCATGGGAATACTATTTTCATCAAACATCAAAGAAATCTGCTATTGAAATTAAAAAGAGTAAAAATGTAATTAGAACCAATTCCTTATTTTATAAAGATTTTACTAGTAACCCAAAAAAATTAAGAAGAATATTTAAAAAAAAAATTAGAATAAAAGATCAATACTTAAAATTTGTTCAATCGTATTACAATAAAAATATTAAAGGAAATAAAGTGTTAGCAATTCACTATAGAGGAACTAGCTATAAGACTTCAGCTGGACATCCTTATCCACCTACATTTAAACAAATGAGCTATATAATTGATAAATTTATTTTAAAAAATAAATATAATAAAATTTTTTTATGCACTGAAGATAAAGAAATGTTTAATCTACTAAAAAAAAGATATTCAAAAAAAATTATTTACATTGAAAGTTATAGAAGTTTTTTAGACGATGCTTTTAGAATTTATCCCAGAAAAAATCACAGATTTATGTTGGGTAAAGAAATACTTATTGAGGCACTTATTATGTCAAAATGTGATGGCTTGTTATCAACTGAAACAAATGTAAGTAATTTTATAAAAATTATTAATAATAATAAGCCAAAGTTTTTTAGAATTGAAAATGGCTATAACTCTACTAATGAATATTATGCCATGTGGATTTGGTATTTCAAGAAAATATTACCCAAATTTCTTGGTGGATTTGGTAAGTCGTTAAATTATAGCAAACATTAATTGTTAATAAATTAAAATTTATTTTTTTTAAAATATTTATTCATAATGATTTTTATACTTTCTGTTTGTTTCCATCCAATTTTTTTTAGCCTATTGTTATCTCCTACAAGATATGATGGTTTTTTTTGATTATTTATTGTTATCTTTTTTTTAAATTTTTTAGCAAAATATAAAACAATAGTTACAAGATTAATTTTTTTACCGGAACAAATATTGATTATTCCTTTGTATTTTTTATTGTATAATAAATTAATTGCTGAACAAATATCATTGACTGATATAAAATCTCTAAAATGATTTAAATTAGTTAATTTTATATTTTTATTATTTTTAATTTTGCTAAATATGTTAGGAACAAAAAAAGACTTATCTTGGTTATGATTAGTAAAACTAAATATTCTTCCTATACATAAATTAATTTTACTTTTTTTAAATTTTTTAATTAAAATTTTTTCAGCTTTAAGTTTTGTCTTTCCATAATTTGTATATGGCTCTAACTTACTTTTTTCATTTAATTTAGTAGCTTTAATATTATTTTTATAAACATGTGACGTAGATGAAAAAAAAAACCAACAAATATTTTTATCTTTTAAAACTAAATTTGCTAAGTTTTTTGTACCCTCTACATTAACTTTATTTGCATAATTATAATTTTTATCGACTTTTCCTGTGGGAACTAATGCTGCAAAATGAATTATAAAATCAAAATTGTTTTTTTTAAACCAATTAATTAAATCAATTTTTTTTGTTATATCTCCTCTAAATTTTATAAACTTTATTTTGTTTTGATATTTACTTACAAATGCACTGCCTAATACTCCATTACCTCCTGTTATTCCACATGTAATCATATTATATAAAATAATTTAATTAATATATCTAGCATGTATATCTACAATATGAAAAGATTTTTAAGAAAATACTTTACACATAATAGACCTGAGCCTTTAATAAAATTATATCCTAAAAAATTATCTTATGGATACAAATTATCCTCCTTTGGTAATAAAAATAAACAATTAATTTTTTATGTTATTAAACGACAAGTTGGATCAGGTTTTTTTTCTAATTTTTTCTTTGTACTTAATCATATTAGAATAGCTGAAAGATTTAACTTTATTCCAGTAGTAGACATGAAAAATTTTAAAACAATTTATAATGATAAGTCTAAAAAATATAAAAATAAAAATTTTTGGGAAGTTTATTTTAAAAAAATAACAAAGTATGACTTAAAAGAAGTTTACAAAAGTAATAATGTAATTTTTTCTTCTAATTTTTTACCTTCTGATACAAACTTATTTAAATGGAATAAAAATAACTTAAGGAAAATATATAAAAAATACATTAAAATAAATCCTAAGTTTTTATTAAAAAAAAATTATTTTATTAAAAAAAATTTTAAACAAAAAACATTGGGTGTCCATTTTAGAGGTACATCATATAAAAAAGCTAGAAGTCATAGTTTTCAGCCTAATTTAAAGATAATGATTGATTTAATTAATTCTTTGATAAAAAAAAATAATTATAAAAAAATTTTTGTTATAACAGAAGAACAAATATATCTAGATGGTTTAAAAAAAAAATTTAAAGATAAATTGATATTTTATGAATCTTACAGATCTTATAAAGATGATGCTTTCAAAAAGTATCCAAGAAAAGATCATAGATATAAATTAGGTGAAGAAACGCTTATAGAGACTTTAATTCTTTCGGAATGTGATGGCTTAATCTCTAACACTACAAATATTGAAAAGGCTGCAAGATTTATTTCACAAAAAAAACAAAAGATTCACGAGATATATTTAGGAACTAACTCCAGAAATAAATACATTGCAAGATGGTTATGGTATGTAAAATCATTTCTACCTAAAAATATGGGTGGGTTAAAAATTATTAAAATACGAAATTATTTTATAAAAAATTAATTTCTTTATATTTAAATATTTTATTTTTTTCATAAAATCAAAATCATGATTTGAGCATAATGTTTTAATATTTATTCTTGGAATTAAATTGTTAATCCAGCTTCATTTATTATTCTTTACTTTCTCCATTATATAAATTTAATCTAATCTAATTCAAATTCTTTTGAATAATCTTTTTTAAGTTTTGAATCTTGCTTATTCTTGTCTAAAATACAGTTTCCAATAATCAGATAATCTAATTCTGTTCCCATAAAACAATTAAAAGCATCTTTTGGTGTACATACTATTGGTTCACCCCTTACATTAAAAGAGGTATTTACAATTACAGAACATCCTGTTTTTTCTTTAAACTTAGAAATTAAATCGTAATAAGGTTTGTTTGTATTTTTATCTACAGACTGGACACGTGCAGAATAATCAACATGAGTTACCGCTGGTATTTCTGATCTTTTTATATTTAATTTATCAATTCCAAAAAGATTTTTTTGATCTTCGTTCATTTCTATTTTTTTTTCTGACTTGATGTTTGCAACTAATAACATATAAGGACTTTCAACATTTATATCAAACCAATCTTTCGCATCTTCTTTAAGAACAGAGGGAGCAAAAGGTCTAAAACTTTCTCTGTATTTAACTTTTAGATTTAAATTTTTTTGCATCAATTCAGATCTAGGGTCGGCCAAAATTGATCTACAACCTAACGCTCTAGGACCAAATTCCATTCTACCTTGAAACCAACCAATAGCTTTTTCTTCAGCTAAATATTTTGATGTATTATTGATTAAATTTTCATAATCAAAAGTATCAAAATTAGCACCGATTGATTTAAGTTCTTTTTCAATTTCATCTTGAGTAAATTCAGATCCTAAATAAGACCCTTTCATACAATCATTTGGATTAACTTTTCTCTCATTTTTTTGATCTAAGTACCATAAAGCTAAAGCAGCACCTAATGAGCCCCCAGCATCTCCAGCAGCTGGCTGAATCCAAATATTGTCAAAAATCTTTTCCTCAAGAATTTTTCCATTAGCAACACAATTTAACGCTACACCGCCAGCTAAACATAGGTTTCTAATATTATATTCATTACGAATTGATCTTGTTAATTTGATCATAATATCTTCTGTAATCTTTTGAATAGAGGCAGCAATATCCATATGAAATTGTGTTAATTTTTCATTAGTAGGATTTCTTGGATTTTGACCAAATAAATTGTGAAATTTATCATTGGTCATTGTTAATCCAGTAGCATAATTAAAATATTTTTGATTTAATCTAAATGATCCATCTTCTTTTATATCTATTAGAACCTTTATCTTTTCTTCATAAATCGGTTTTCCATAAGGAGCTAAACCCATAAGTTTATACTCACCACTATTAACCTTAAACCCAGTGTAATAGGTAAAAGCTGAATAAAGTAAACCAAGCGAATGTGGAAAATGAATTTCTTTTTTTATATCTAATTTATTACCTTTCCCTACAGCAACAGTTGTTGTTGCCCACTCACCTACACCATCTGCAGTAAGTATAACAGCTTCTTCAAAAGGTGATGGAAAAAAAGCACTGGCTGCATGGCTTAAATGATGATCTGAAAAATAAATATTTTCATCAGAAATATAATTAGCATCATGTTCTTTAAGCTTATTAAATAATAAATTTTTTTGAAAAAGTTTTTCTTTAATCCACAGTGGCATAGCCTTACTAAAAGAAACAAACCCCTTGGGTGCAAAAGCAACATAAGTTTCCAAAAGTCTTTCGAATTTTAAAAAAGGTTTTTCAAAAAAAACTATCTGATCTACTTCGCTTAATTTTAAATTTGCATAATTTAATACAAATTCAATAGCTTCATAAGGGTAGCTTGGATCATGTTTTTTTCTAGTAAATCTTTCTTCTTGGGCGGCTGCAACTATTTCACCATTTATTAGAATACATGCGGCACTATCATGATAGAATGCTGATATACCTAAAATCGAAGACACTTTAAAAAATTGTATAAATAAATGGAGCCACAGCAGTACCTTGGCTTAAAATGATTAATCCTCCAAACAATACAAGGACTATTATAATTGGTAAAAGCCAATATTTTTTTCTTACTTTTAGGAACTCCAAAAATTCTTTTACAAAATTCATTTTAAAATTGATTTTTCATTTTACTTTTTGGCTCTCTCTTTTCAACCCAGTAACTATTATATTTGTTAAATTTAAGGTTTAATAAGTCTTTTTTCAACAATTTCATTAATAATCCTATTGGGGTAACAACAATAAAAAATATTATTCCCATCACTAATGGTGAAACTATTTTTCCAAGCAAATTACCAAACTTAATCCATATCTTATTAAGTGGATATAATATTTTTGAGTCTAACAATCCCAAAATAAGAAAAATAGAAGATATAACTAAAGACCAGACTCTTACGTCTTCTTGATTTAATAAAGGGTAAATTCCAATTAAAAGAAAAACTATAAAAAAAACTATACCAAAACTTTTATTTGAAGATTTATTTTGCATTTTTTTTAGAGTTGTTATTAGACATAAAGTTATTTCTCAAATTTATCATATTAAGTCAAGAAATTTAATAACAGCTAAATACAAAATATTCTTTTTAATTAAAATAAATCTAAAATATCTTTAGAGCTAGATTTTGGAAAATGAAATACTTGTGATTCACAATTTCTGTTGTCATAATAGCAATTTCATTTATTCAATGGCCTTACATACCAATCTTCAAATCTACTTATGCTTTTAAAATATCTATTATAATTTTTATCTTTTAATAAACTATATATTTGGTCTCTTTTTTTTTTTTCATAGTTATGTTCTATCGTAATTATTTCAGGATAAAATTTATCAAAATCGAGGTTTTTAATTATTTCATATTCAGTTCCTTCAGTATCTATTGATATATAATTAATATTTTTGTCATTTAAGTTTTCCTTTAATACTTTATTCAATGATGTTGTTTTTAATTTGTAACTTGTTTCAACAGAAGAAGATTTGTTTATCCCTGATCTTCCCCCCTCTAATTCAGTAAAATTTATCTCTTGATCTTCTTTGGAAAAAAGTGGTTCTGTAATTAAAATACTATTGGGTCTATTTTCTTTTATAAGTTCGTGGTAACTTTTATTTGGTTCACAAAGTATTCCACTCCAATCATGCTCTTTTTCTAGATAAAGTGTATTAGATAATTTTTCTCCGTCTAATGCTCCTATTTCACAGTAAATACCTTTTTCTTTTTTTAGAATGTAATAAACAAATAAATCTTGGAATATTTGAGAGTGACTTTTTGAAAAATTTTTGGAAATAAAAGAAACAAAACTTTCATTTTTATGAATATTATCTGTATCAGTTGCCTCTAAAATTTTTTTAA
>MDTG01050931.1_pt1 | contig 13952 bp, 13 predicted proteins | sample 811421 | NCBI WGS metagenome assembly MDTG01 (sample SAMN05326645, study PRJNA326480) | marine metagenome | isolation source: seawater | place: Pacific Ocean: South East | collected 2011 | reverse complement strand
CAAAAGAATGATTAACCGATTAAAGATATTAAGTGACCTATTAGAAACTATTGATATTTAAAAAATGCATAACTTAAAAGATATTGAATATAAAATATTTAGCTCAAATCGATTTTCTTTGTCATCAAAAGAAAATAATGAAATTAAACAAGATCTTAAAAAATCAAAGATTTTAATTGTTGGAGCAGCAGGATCAATAGGCTCAGAATTTACAAAAAGAATACTTGAATATAAGTTCAACAAATTAACTCTTATAGATAAAGATGAAAACTCTTTAGTTGATTTAAATAGAGATATTAATTTATTTTTTCCAAATATAAAAAAAAAGGTTAATTATAATATTTTAGATATAACCTCATCAGATATTGATTTAATTATTCAAAATAAAAAAATTACTCATTATTTCAACTTTGCTGCCCTTAAGCATGTAAGATCTGAAGAAAATTTTGAAAGTATTAATTATATGTTAAAAACAAATTCGTTTAACTTTATACCATCTAAAAAATTTCAATTAAGAAAAATTTTCTCAATATCTACTGATAAATCTTGTTATCCTGAAAGTATACTCGGTATTTCAAAAAAAATTATGGAGGAAAACTTGACTTTATTTAAACTAAATAATCCAGATGTACATGTATCTTCAACAAGATTTGCCAATGTTGCTTTTAGCAAAGGAAGTATCTTAGAATTTGCTTTTAAAAGAATAAATGAAAAATTACCATTTGGAATTCCAAAAAATATAAAAAGATATTTTATAAATCACAGAGAAGCTTGTAATTTGTGTTTTAAGTCTATTTTGTCTCAAAGTAATGGTGCAATTACTATACCAAGCGACAATCTAATTGTTAAAGAAGAATATATTTATAAAGTTATTGAAAAACTTTTAAAATTTAAAAAAGCAGATTATAAATTTAAAAAAAAAGTAAAAATTTTTAAAAAAGGAAATTTACAAATTGAACTCAAAATTCAAAAGAATCAAGGTCAAAAAATATCAGAAACTTTTAAAGAAAATAATGAAAAATTTTTTACAATTAAAAATGATAAAGAAATATTAATATTACCTTTTTTATCTGATAAATTTAAAATTGAAAAAAAAATTCTTAGTATAAAAAATAAAATGAATAATTTTAAAAGTTTAGATAAATTAAATAATTTATTGAAAAAAAATTATAAAAATTATAGACCTAAGAACAAGGTTAGCAAAGTCAGCTACAAATTATAATAAATAATATAAATTTTGTAATTTTAGTAATTAATTTTTTTTAGAAAAAGAACTAAGTTGTCCAAAATCAGACCACTCTTTACTTTCAATAGGAAATAAATCAACTTTTGATTTATTTTTTAATAATTTTTCAATAAATTTATCCATATCTATTTTTTTATTCTTTTTAATAAATTTCAAAATATTTTTTGAGAAAATATACATTCCAGTATTTATTAAAATATCATACGAGGGTTTTTCCTTCATCTTAATTTTTTTATCTTTTTGTAGTTCAAAAATACCATAAGGAATATCAATTTTTTTTTTAGCCACAACAATCGTACAATCATTATTATTTGAATTATGATAGTTAAGAATAGATCTGTAATTACAGTCTATTATGCTATCACAGTTGATCACAAAGAAATTTTTAGTAACTTTTTTAATTAATCCCAAAGATCCTGCAGTACCTAACGATTTTTTTTCATAAATAAAGTCAACATTATTTTTATTTTTTGATTTAAAAAAAACTTTAATAATTTTCTGACTCGAGTTAATGCTGATAAGAAATTTCTTAAAGTTATATTTGTCAAATTTTTCCATAATATGTTCAATAATCGCCTTTCCCTCGAAAGGAAATAAAGGTTTTGGTATTATGGATGAATAAGGCTTTAATCTACTTCCAAGACCTCCTGCCATAATTATTACTTGTGCATTCAAGGTTGAATTATATTTTTGCTTATTGAGTAAATTTGATTTTTTTAATACTTTAATTATTTTTCTTTTATCGTTCAATATAGGTACTAAAGAGATATCATTTGGAATATTAAAATCATTTAACGATTTCTTCTTGTTAATTTTATCTATATTTAAATAGAAAGAATTTTTATTAATAAAATTTTTGATTCTATCATAGAATTTTGCACCAGAAACTATAGATCTAAATACATCACCTTCTGTAAGTGTTCCAATTAATTTTTTATTTTTATCGGTAATGATTAAACATTTTTGGTTTAAATTATTTAATAATATTAGAGACTCTTTTAAAGTAATATTTTGATTGATAATATTTTTTTTAAAGTTTTTTAAAAAATGCATAATTTTATTTATCAACAAACTTTTTAATATTAATTTTATTTTTTTTTGAAATCATTAAATTATATAAAAATTTACTTAAGTTATAAACTCTCGGACTATACGGGTTTTTAAGATTTAACAATTGTTTTTTAAAAATACTAGACTGTGAAAATTTTATAGATTTTAGGATTTCTTTATAGTGATGAGAGGAATTTATAACATTTTTTGGAAATATTTTTCCTTTTTGGCGTGTCCCAATATTAACCACTGGCTTTTTAAAAGCTGCTGTATCCACTATGCCCATAGAGGAATTACCAATAACTAAATCACAGTTTTTTATTAAATTAGCATAATCTTGAATATTTAATTTTTTTAATAAAATATATTTTTTTTGATTTTTTCTTATAAATTCTTTTATTTTTTTCAAAATTATTTCAAAACCCATATCAGAGTTTGGATAAGTAAAAATACATTGAAACTTAGTTTTTTCAATTGCTTTTAGAAAATTTTTAATTTGATTATTAAGATCTTTTTTTTCTAAGGTTATTGGATGAAATGTTGCAAATAAAGTTTTTTCACTAGTGCTGATGTTTAATTTTCTAAAAAAATTTTTTTTACTTAAAAATTTTTGATTTTTTAATTCATTCAAATAATCTAAACCCACTAATTTTGTTCTCCAAGACTCCTCGCCTAGGTGAATTATTCTCTTAAGATATTTTTTATTAGCAACAAAATGAATATTAGAAAGTTTAGTAATCGCATGTCTTATCTTATCATCGATAGCCCCTTCTGTTATTGAGCCTCCATAAAAATGAATAATTGGAATATTTTGTAAAATAGCTGGCATTACAGCTGAAACAATTTCAAAGCGATCACCAAGTAATATTAGAAAACTTGGTTTATTTTTTATTAAAATTTTATTAAGATTTTTCATATCAAAACAATAATGCTCAATTTTAGAAACATATGTATCATTCAATTTTTTCTTAAATGTACTTTGGATTATTTTTATTTTGAGTTTTTTTATCTCATACAAGTAATTTCCAAATTGACTTCTTTTGTGAAAAGAAGATAAAAAAATTATAGGTTGAAATATTTTTTCTTGAGAAATTTTTTTTAAAATTGGTATATATCTGTCTATATCAGCTCTACTTGAAGAATATAATATTATTTTTTTTTTCATTTTGGTCCACTAGGTAATGATATAATTCTTTCATAAAGTTTATTAGTATTATCAAGTTGAGACCTTGGAAATTTACTTAAATGTTTCAATTTATGTAAAGGTGTCCACAATGGCCTAGCATAAATTTTATTTTTCCAAAGAAAATTTAAAATTTTATTTTTTTTCTTTTTAAATTCATTTTTTAATTTAATTGATATAAGCCAATTATTGGATTTTGAATTCTCTAATGGTGTAATTAATTCGACATTTAAACTATTTGACTCAATAAATTTTTTATATTTTAACATTAATTTATTTTTTTCTTTTTGAATCTTATTCAAATCTAAAATTTGTGCAAAAGCTAATGCAGCATTAATATTTGCCATTTTTAAATTATAACCAATCATATCATGTTTATATTCCCACTTATCATTAATCTTTGAATTTGATGTTACATGGTTACAATAATCAAAAATTTTTTTATCATTTGTAAGTATTGCCCCACCACTTCCAGATGTTATAATTTTATTTCCATTAAAACTTAAAATTCCAATTTTTCCATATGTGCCTAAATGTTTTTTTTTATAATAAGAGTTTAATGCTTCTGCAGCATCTTCTATTAAAATTAATTTATATTTTTTACATACATTTTTAATTTTTGTAATCTCTGCAGAATTTCCAAAAACATGGACACATATTAGACATTTTATACGTTTTTTTGTTTTTTTATTTATAAGCTTACCATTTTTGATTGTAGAAATTTTTTTGAGATATTTTTCTAATAAAATAGGGTCAATTGCTAATGATTTCTCAGACGTATCTACAAAATGAGGTACAGCATTATTATATAATACTGCATTAGCAGTTGAAACAAATGTTAAAGATGGCAATAACACTTCGTCGTTTTTCTCAATACCTATAGATCTTAAAGAAACAAATAAAGCTGAAGTACCACTATTTAGACAAATTACATATTTTGAATTTGTAATTTTTCTTAATTTTTTTTCTAAAAGTTTATTATATTTACCATTAGGGGAAACAAAAGTACTCTTAATACAATTTTGAATATGGCGAAAAGTTTTTTTTGAAAAAACAGGCTCATGTAATTTTAAGTAATTTTTTTTAAAATGTTTTTTTTTTAATTCATCAAAAAAGATTTTAATATTTCTTTTAAAAATAATTTCATTCATTTAGTGTTATTATTTAATTATATTTAGTTGCTAAAATGTAATCCTGTTTTGTATCAATATCTATCATATTTTTTTTATAATTTACTATTGTTGCCTCAGTAAAATGACTTGTCACAAATTTTTTAAATTTTCTTAAAAACTCAATATTTACCATAAAAAAATTTCCATTAGCTTCATAGTTTACGCCATTATTTTCTTTTCTAAAAATTAAGTGATTTTTTTTAATTAAAAATTTTTTTTTCAATAAATTATTTCCCTTTGATACAGAAACGTTAGATTTAAATTTTTTTCTTTTTTTTATGAATTTAATCCAATTTTGATTTATTGAATTTATAGATCGATATGGTGAAGTTGGTTGTAAAACTAAAATATTTTTAAATTTTTTATCAAATAATTCATTTAAGTAGTTAACTGTATGTATTAGTAAACTTTTACTAGTTGACAGATTTTTAGGTCTTTTGATGAAATAAATATTTTTAAATTTTTTTGAATAAGCAAGTACTTTGGGATCATTAGAAGATACAATAATTTTATCTATATTTTTAATTTTTTTTGAAAATATTATAGTCCTTTCAACTAATGTCTTTTTTTTTATTTTTAACATATTTTTATTTTTCAATCTTTTTGATCCTGCTCTTGCAGGTATTATGACAACATTAATCATTATTAATACATATCTTTTTGAAAAATTAATGTGTTTGGAAGAATATTTTTAACAGCTTTTTTACCTAAAACTTTTTTTTTATCTAATGGTGATATTCCATAACCAGGTCTTTTGAAAGTAATATCTTTTTCAGTTATTTTTTTTCCTTTTACAATAAGATTATTTGAAACAATACTTTTTCTTGCAACTTTTTTTACATTCAGTTCATCTGAAGTATTTTTTTTAAAATTTGTATTATGTAAAATTTCTGCCTCTTTAATATTTTTTACAAATTCTTCAAATTCTTTGATTTCTAATGAAGCTTTATGATCTGGTCCTATTAATTTTCTAGATAAAGTGACGTGTTTCTCTATAATTTTAACATTTTTTGCAACAGACAAAATTGCCGGTATGTTAGAAAGGGAATGATCAGATAGACCAACATTTAACTTAAATCTTTTTTTTAAATGATCTATTCTTTTCAAATTCATATTTTTTATATCAGTTGGATAAGAACTTACACAATGTAACAAAGTAATATTCTGTTTTTTAAACTTTGTAAGAATTTTTAAACTTTTTTCAATATCTTTAAAATTCGCCATCCCTGTTGATAGAATAATTGGTTTGTTAGATCTTGAAATATATTCCAACATATCAATTGAATGAATTTCTCCTGATGCAATTTTAAAAAAAGGAATCTTTAATTCTTTATCTAAAAAAATTAAGCTTTGTAAGTCAAATGCTGTACAAGCATATCTTAAATTTAATTCCTTAGATAATTTTTTTAAATACCTATGGGATTTTTGTGAAAGTTGATTTTGTAAACTCATCTTGATTGGATTATTAAATTTTTTACTTTTTTGATAATTGGCAAAAATCGCATCATTAGAATAAATATTGAATGGATTACCAAGTTGAAACTTAACATAATCTATTTTTATCTTACTTAATTTTTTTAATATTCTTTTTGCTAAATTAATATCGCCATTATGATTTGGGCCTATTTCTGCAATAATTTTAATTTTTTCAACTTTTTTCATTTAACAATATTCTCATTTTATTATTTTTTTTATACTTTTAATATTCCTAAAATTGACCTTGTTAATTTTTTTTTCAGGAAACTTTATTTTAAAATTTTCCTCCAATTTGACTAACAAATTTAAAAATTGAATTGAGTCTAATTGTGAAAATATATCAGAATTCAAATCAATATTCTTTTTTATTGAGTAAATTATTTTCTGAATTTTTTTTTCAACTAGCATAACTGGTTATATAATTAAAAATTTTCTTTCTATCTATTTTTCCATAATTATTTCTAAAAAAATTTTTAAGATAGTAAATTTCACTTGGTAATTTAAAGTTTGATAATTTTTTTTCGAAATTATCTATTAATTTTTTATCAGATTTAATTTTCCTACCTTCAACTACTAAAATTGGCTTCCAATTTAATATTGGGTGACTTTTCTTAATAACTATATATGATCTATTTCTTAAGAATGGATTTATCTTATCCTCTATTTCTTCTGGAGAAATCTTTTCATTACCAGATTTAAAAATATTATCTAATCTCCCTAAAACAAATAAATTTTTATCTGCTGAAAAAAAACCTATATCCTTTGTTTTATAAATTATTGTTTTTTTAATTTTTTTTTTTTGAATTTATATAACCTCTCATTAAAGAATTTCCTGATAAAATAATTTCTCCATAATTTTTATTTTTTTGTTTATGATTTTTAATAATTATTTTGGTTCCTTTGATTGCTTTTCCCACTGGTAAAAAATCAAAATTTTTATATTTATTTAATTGATGTTTTGAAAATTTAAAATGGCTTATCCTTGGTGAATTTTCCGTGCATCCATAAAAATTAGCAATATATTTATTACCAAAAAAATTGAAAATGGACTGAGCTTCCTGAGGTGTCATTTTCATTCCACCACACATAATTGTTCTTAATGATTGTATTTTAAAAGTTTTTTTAAAAATCTTTAAATATTTAAAACTTGCAATATTCAAATTTAAAATTGAAATTTTATTTTTTTTTATTTTGTTTAAAAAATTATCTGCAAATTTGATACCATTTACATCAAATAGAAAGCTACATTGAAGATATAAAAATGTAATAACCTGTGAAATACCCATTGCATAATTAGGTGGACTATAAATAATTGTTTTATCTTTAGTATTTAAATTTAGTTGGTCAATTATTCCATTAATATTATTTTTTATAGAATTATCTGTTAAAATTGCCCCTTTTGGATTTGTAGTTGTTCCTGAGGTATAAACGATAAAAGCATCATTTTTGTTTAATTTTTTTTTTATCTTTTTTTTAGTCTCATAAAAATAAAAATTTTTAAATTTTAAACTTTTTTTATTAATATTTTTTTCTGACATAATCATTGAATAATTTATCTGATTTAAAATATTTGCTTTTTCAAAATCTGTTTGGTTTGGATTTAATAAACATATTACATTTCCATTAATTCTTGCTGATAATACAATTGCCATAAAATCTATTGAATAAGGTAAAATCAAACACACTATCTCACCTGTGTTAAGTTTATTTTTAAAAAAAATTAAATATTCTTTAGTTAAATTATATAAATCATCATAAGTATAATCATGATCCAAAAGAATTTTTTTATTTGAAGATTTTGATTTGTTTACAATTTTGTTAAAAATATTCATTTATAATATTTTTCTAGCTGGATTTCCTATCACTTTAGAATTACTAGAAACACTACTTAATACAACACTACCTGAACATACAAATACATAATTTCCAATTTTTATATTTTTATTAGTAGCATTTGAAGCAATTGTACTTCCTACTCCAATAAAAACATTCTTACCAATTTTTGTACCTGCCCCAATTGAAACACCTCCACCTATTATACAATTAGATGAAATGTGAGTATGATGTAATATCACAGAACCTGTTCCCAAAATATTGTGGTCTTCAATTTTACCTGGAAACTGAATTATGGAATTAGGTAAAATAATATTACCTCTTCCTATAATACATTTTTTCATTAAATTTGCTGACTTAGAAATAAAATTTGGAAAATTATGATTTTTCTTATTGAATTTTTTAATAATATTTAATCTTTTTTTAATATTACCAATACCAATAAAAATATTTAATTTTTCTTTGATTAATAAAAAATCATTTTCATGAATAAAATTTTTTTTTTTTATTTTTTTTTTTGTTACAAAAAATATTTTGTTAGGCTGAGTAATATTTTCATCTACTAACAATTGTTTTAAAAGTTCTGCGAACTGGCCATCACCAATAATATAATACTTACTCATATTGTATATTGTAACCTGGGCATTATGAGACAAATTAAAATGTTAGACACAATACACTTATTTAAATTTTTATTTATTAGGTTCAATGCTGTTATATCCTTTAATACAAACTTTTTTTAGATATTTTAAATTCTTAATTTTTTTGATTCAGGTTTAATTTATCTTAATATATAAACTTATTCAAACTACTTAGAAATTAAATTGATTTTTTATAACAATTATAAACAGGTTTTCTTAAATTTATTAGTATTAACTTTTCCAATTTCATTTTTAATTGGAAGAGTGTTTGTTGAGACATTTTTAATAATATTCTCAATATACACAATTATGAATTTAAAAAAATGGAAAAAATATATAATTGATAAAAATCATATAATTATATTATTATTTTTTTACTATCTTGTGATAAATCTAAGTACATTATTAAATCTAGAAATATTAACCAAAACAACAGACAAGACTTTATTATTAAAATCATTTTCAAATTTTAGATTTATAATTTACATAATAAGTGTTTGGTATGTTTTGGAAGAAATAAAATTTAAAAAAAATGTTTTTATATTTACGATTGGTATTTATTTTTTATTTTTAATTGATGGTTATACTCAATTTTTTAGTGGACAAAATTTACTTGGTTATCAATTGCTTTCAACTGGAAGGATAACTGGTATATTTGAAGACGAGCAAATTTTTGGCAGCTACATACAAAAAGTTATTCCATTATTTTTGATTTTATTTTTTTTAATTTTCAAAAAAAATAATTTTTCTTTTGTATTACTTTTAGTTTTATTGTCTTCAAGTTCAATAATAATATTTTTATCAGGGGATAGATCCCCTCTTATTTTATTTATATTTTTTTTAATTTTGTGCTTAATATATTTGTCTAACTTGAAAAAAATAATTATATTAAATTTTCTTATCTCAACTCTGATAACATCTATAATTATCTTTTCTGGTGTAGGTAAGAATTTAAAATCATTAGATAAAAGATATAACTTAAATAGTGAGTATAATACTTTAATTAATACAAGTGAGGAGCCTTCAGAAAAATTTAAATTTCTTCCTAGAGATTATTATGGTCACTATTTAGTAGTAAAAGAAATGCTAAAAGATAACTTAATTTTTGGCAAAGGTATAAGGTCTTTTAGGGTCTTGTGCAGGGGAAATCTTGGAAATCTTTATCCTGTTGAAAATGGTGTCTGTTCAACACATCCACATAATTATTTTTTACAATCATTATCAGCTGGGGGCTTAATTGCATTTTTTTTTCTTTCTTTAATTTTTTTAACTTTTGCTTTTAAAATGTTAAAATTGTTTTTTAGTTTATTTAAAAATCAAAAAAATAATAATATTTTAAAATTAGCTACTATAACTGTTTTCGTTTTTTTTTGGCCAATTATACCAACAGGAAATTTTTTTAGTAATTGGGTAGCTGGATTTAACTGTTTTGCCATAGGATTATTTTTATTTGCTAATTCAAAATTTGAAAAAAAAATCACTCAAGAAAAATAAAAGAGGTTGAAAATATTCTTTACAGAAGGGGAGAAGAAATAAACTTAAATATTTTTAATTATTGATTTAAATTGTTTATTATCATAATCAAAATTCATAATTTTTTTTTTAAAAAATTCTGTCTTTATATTCCAAGTTTCCTCTTTTGTTTTTACTACAAAATTAAAAACTCTATTAATTTCTTTGATATTTAATTTGCTAAAACAAGTCCAAAATAATCCTTTTGTTTTTAATTTAGAAAAAGATCCAAATCTGTAAGAAAATATTGGATTTTTTGGGGATTTAAACATAATAAAGCCAACTCTAGCACCTTTTATCAAAAATTCATTAGCTAAGGTTGAATAAGTAGAAAAGATAAATTTATAATTTAATAATAATTCATAGCTAGTCATTTTTCTTTCTAAAATAAATTTTGTATCATCTTTCAAAATTTTGTTATAAAAATTTTTTTCTCTGATTAATATTTGCGGATTATTTCGATATCTTGGCAATATATTAAATCGAATATTATTTTTTTTTGCTAGCTCATTTAGATAAAATGCAACAGTGTCTTCATTTTCACATTTATTTTTAGTTGAGTAACTATAATTAGAAATAAAAACTATTTCTTTTTTTTGTCTTTTAGAATTTATCTTACTAAAATTATTTTCAAACGACCCTATCTCAAAAAAATTACCACTTATTCTTTTAGAATAAAATTTCCTAACTGTATTATTATATAGAAGAACATAATCTACATAAAAAAAATTTTTACTGTTTTTTGGAAAATAGTAATCACTGTTAGAAATAATTCCCGAAGTATTTCCTCTTTGGCCTTTCTGTAACATAAGCGTTTTTATTCCAGTTTTTTTACTAAGTTTATAAAAAATTGTATGGTAATCAAAAGCAGTCAATATTAATTTTGGGGAAACATGTCTTATAAATTCATCACAATAATCAATTGTTGAGAATTTTAATTTAAATAAACATTTTAATAATATATTCAAATTTATTTCTTCACCTCTTCTATGCAACACTGTGATATCCTTTTTTTTTATATATTTTACAAAAGGGTTGTAATCACCATCCACTAAAATAAATTTATTTTTTTTTGGAAGTTTAATTTTCCATTTTGATTTAAAAATATACCTAAAAAAAACTTTCAAATTATTGAAAAATGACATTAAAATTTTCATACAACAATTATTTCATTAATTCTAGTTTTTAATTTTTTGAAAAAAAACAAATCTAATACCTGATTAATAAACTTATGTATTTTTTATTCTTCAACTTAAGAACATATATATATTTTTTGTTAAAATATTTGTGATATAGATGAATAATTTCATCAAAAATCAAAAAAAAATTTTTTGAAGGAGGTTAAAACTTCCATATTGATTTTTATAAAATATTTAGATAACAAAAATACTCTTGATAAATTTATAAAAATACCTTTAAACATACTTAATAATTTAAATTTAATATTTTGTAATAATAAAAATAAAATATAATATACAAAGATCCTTATGAAAAACATCAAAATTATAGATTGCACATTAAGAGATGGTGGTTACTATAATAACTGGGATTTTTCTATCGATTTGATAAATGATTATTTGAGATCCATACCTTTAGCAGGAGTTGATTATGTTGAGCTTGGGTTTCGATCGCTTTACAAGTCGACATTTAAAGGTGCTTGCGCATATACAAAAGACGAATTTTTAGAAACTTTAAAAATACCAAAAAAATTAAAAGTCGCTGTCATGGTTAATGCTTCAGATCTTTTAAACTTTGGAACAAAAGATCCTATAAAGAATACAAAACTTCTATTTTCTCACAAAAAAAATTCTAAAGTAACTCTCGTAAGAATTGCAGCTCATCATCATGAAATAAATAAAATTTTAAAAGTTATAAATTTTTTAAAAAGATATGGTTACAATGTAGCTTTAAATATAATGCAAATAGCTGACAGATCTGACCAAGAAATTAGCTCCATAAGTAAAGATTTATCAAAAACTTCACTAGATGTTCTTTATTTTGCAGATAGCATGGGAAGTTTAAATATTGAAAAACTTTTAAACATAATCTCTAACATCAAAACACATTGGAATAAAAACTTAGGTATTCACACTCATGACAATATGAGTAGAGCAGCTATCAACACAAATGTTGCAATCAATCATGGCGTTGATTGGATAGATGGGACCATTACTGGCATGGGAAGAGGTCCTGGAAATTCAAAAACTGAATATCTGGTAATTGAATACGAAAATATGTTATCAAAAAAAGTAAATATCATACCACTGTTAGAATTAATTGATAAACACTTTAAGCCTTTAATGGATAAATATAAATGGGGAACTAACCCATTTTATTTTTTAGCAGGAATGCATGGTATTCATCCTACTTTTATTCAAACGATGCTTGGAAATAATAGATTTTCAAACAAAGATATTTTATCATCCATAAATCATTTAAAAAAGTCTGGAGGAAAAAAATTTAATAAAGATTTACTTAACCCAAATAATAAAATTTACATTGGGAAGTTTCCTGGAAAATGGTCTCCAAAAAAAGATATCTCAAAAAAAGATGTTCTTATAATTGGAAGTGGGCCTGGAATAAAAGAATATAAAAATATAATTGAAACTTATATAGAAAAAAATAAACCTTATGTTATTGCTCTTAATACTCAAAAAAGTATTAATGAAAAATTAATTAATATACGAGCATCATGTAATGCTTTAAGTCTAATCTCAGATAGAAACAATTTTAAAAAATTAAAACAAACATTAGTTTTGCCCATAGGCAGAATGTCTGAAGAAATCAAAAATTTTTTAAAATCTAATAAAGTTTTAGATTTTGGTTTAGAAGTAAAACAAAAAAAATTCGAATTTAAAGAAAAATATGCTGTTTTACCTAATTCTTTAGTAGCTTCATATGCATTGGGAATAGCGACTAGTGGTAAAGCTAAAAGGATTTTGCTAGCTGGGTTTGATGGATATCCAAGTGACGACCCTAGAAGAGTTGAGATGGATGAAGTTCTGTCACTTTATAGAAAATTTTCAAAGAAAACTAAAATATTAAGCATTACTCCAACTAGATTTAAGGTAGAGTCAGTCTCAATTTATGCTTTATAGGGTAATTTTTTTTCTGTAAACCCATTTTCTTTTAACCATCCCTCTGCAATTGGGATTTCATACTTATAATCTATATCCAAACCACCTTGCTGAATTAATGGAAATATTTTGTGACCCATCCACTTTTGCGGTAAAAGTCCTTCTTTATAATTTTCAATACATTCTGGTCTCACCACAGATACGCCACAGTCATGAAAATATACCATGTCGGTCTTTTGTCTATTGGAGTCAATTTTAAAATCAAATTTATCTAATGGAATAAATGGTTGCAAAAGACCATCTTGAACCCTTCTTGCTCTAATTGGAGTAAACATATTATAACCAGAAACTGTTACTGCTGAGTCAATATCTTTATTTGTTCTTAGAGTATTAATTCCTTCATCAATAGTACTTGGTAAAATCATTGGTGCATTACACATAAGTATTACAACTAGCTCAACTTTTTTATTTAGTTCGTTCTTCACATAATTATATCCATGATTAAAAACTTGCTCTACTAGAGCTTCACTGGTTGCAAGTTCTTTGGGTCTATCAATGATAGTTACATTGTATTTTTTAGCTTCATTTTTTATTTTGTCACAATCTGTTGAGACAAATACTTCGTCTATATATTCGGAGTGTAGAGCTGCAGATAATGGGTATGACATAAGAGGTCTACCTAGAATAGGAAAAACATTCTTATTAGGGAACCCCACACTTCCGCTTCTCCCTATTAATAATGCCATTATCATAAGTTAAGTT
>MDTG01044874.1_pt1 | contig 13952 bp, 17 predicted proteins | sample 811421 | NCBI WGS metagenome assembly MDTG01 (sample SAMN05326645, study PRJNA326480) | marine metagenome | isolation source: seawater | place: Pacific Ocean: South East | collected 2011 | reverse complement strand
CAAATTAATTGACTAAAATACTAGGTATAGATCCAGGTTCAAGAATTACTGGCTATGGTCTAGTAGAGACCCACGGGGGAAGCTTTAAGCATCTAGAACATGGATGCTTAAAGCTTAACCAAACATCTATGCCTGAAAGATTATTGGAATTGTACCGAGGTTTAAAGCAAGTAATACAAAAGGCTAAGCCCACTGAAGTAGCTATTGAAAAGGTCTTTGTAGGTGCCAGTGCTCAGTCGGCACTCAAGCTCGGTCAGGCGAGGGGTGTAGCTATTTTGGCTTCCGCTGAGTACAATTTACCAGTTCTGGAGTATTCGCCTAATCAGATAAAAAAGGCGGTTGTTGGCAGAGGTCATGCTGATAAAACGCAAGTTATGTTTATGATCAAAGTAATTTTGTCCCTATCAGAAGTTCCTGAATCGGACGCAGCAGATGCCCTTGCGGTGGCGATATGCCACTCTAGCCTTAATCTATCTTCTTCTAATTTAAGTCGACAATCAAAATGATTGGAAGATTAAACGGTAAGTTGATAGAGAAGCGTCCGCCAGTTATTGTCATTGAATGTCAGGGAGTGGGGTACGAAGTAGAAGCCCCGATGAGCACGATCTATGAACTGCCGGAGATTGGTGAGAACGTTGTAATTTGCACTCATTTAGCTGTTCGCGACGATGCGCATCTTTTGTATGGATTTTCGACTGAATCTGAAAGAAAGCTTTTTAGAGCACTTTTGAAAATAAACGGAGTCGGCACCAAAATGGCGTTGGTTATATTATCTGGAATGTCGGCTAGCGAATTTTCTAGTTGCGTACGTTCCGGAAATTGGTCAACCTTAGTCTCTTTACCAGGTGTTGGAAGAAAGACTGCTGAACGATTGGTTTTGGACATGAGAGATAAAGTCGATCAGATTTTCCCAGATTCCTCAACTGATGAACAAAAACTAGATTCGACCGTCGTTGATGATGCACTTGCTGCACTGGTGTCATTAGGTTACAAACAAGTAGATGCAGAAAATTATGTGAATAGCCTAAGTGAGGACTTTTCTTCTAGCGAGGAAATTATTAGGCAAGTACTAAAAAATGTCCTTGTGAGATGAATGCGGTTTATAAGGGTTTGCACAATTGGAAAAGGATAAAAGAATAGTCAATGGCGATTCCAATGAGGAAGACCAAGTCGTTGACTACAATGCGCGACCAAAGTATTTATCCGATTACGTCGGACAGCAGAGTGTTCGAGAGCAGTTGGGTATATTTCTATCCGCCGCAAAAAAACGTAATGAAGCTCTTGATCATACATTAATCTTTGGCCCTCCCGGATTAGGAAAAACTACTTTAGCTAATATCATTGCTAATGAGTTAGGGGTGAATTTAAGACAAACTTCTGGACCAGTTCTCGAGAAAAAGGGTGATTTGGTTGCCCTACTCACGAATTTGGAACCTAGAGATGTGTTATTTATAGATGAAATTCACCGATTGAATCCCATTTTGGAAGAGTCGCTTTATCCGGCGATGGAGGATCAGGTTGTGGATATGATAATAGGAGAGGGTCCGTCCGCCAGGACTTTAACTATGCCTCTAAATTCTTTTACATTGATAGGAGCTACAACTAGGGCAGGGTTACTTACCTCTCCCCTCAGAGATCGCTTCGGAATAGTGCAACGACTGGATTTCTACAGTGAAATCGAACTTACAAAGATCATAAAAAGGGCAGCAGCTTTGTTCGGAGCGCAGATAGATGATGGTGGTGCCAGAGAAATAGCTAATAGGTCGAGAGGAACTCCAAGAATTGCTAATCGCCTCTTAAGGAGATGTAGGGATTTTGCTGATGTAAAAAATAATAGCTCATTAAATCGTGATACTGCATCTGCAGCACTTGACCTCCTGGAGGTTGATAGTGATGGATTAGATAATATGGACAGAAACTTATTACTCACTTTGATTGAAAAGTTTGACGGAGGGCCGGTAGGTATCGATAGTCTCTCTGCAGCGTTGAGTGAAGAGAGAGGGACAATAGAAGATATTATAGAGCCTTATCTTATCCAGCAAGGTTTCATCAAACGCACACAGAGGGGCAGAGTTGCAACTAAAGCTGCCTGGGTTCGGTTTGGTCTCAAGCCTGTAATAGAAGAAAAAAGTGCTAAAGGCCTATTTGATGAGTAGTCAATTTTCTCCATTTCATAGAAAGAAAATTCACGAATTTTCTCTGCGTACCTACTACGAAGACACTGATGCTGCTGGTATAGTTTACCATGCAAATTATTTAAAGTTCATGGAGCGCGGAAGAACTGAGTGGCTTAGAGAGCTCGGATTTGAGCAGAGTATTTTAGTTCAGAGCCACGAAGTGATTTTTGTTGTTGTGACTTTAAACCTAAATTTTAAAAAACCGGCAAGAATTGATCAAAAACTCGTTGTTAGAACGTCGCTTTGTGGGCTAGGTGCTGCATCTATTGAATTGAATCAAGCTTTGGTGGCTGAGGACTTAGAGGTAAGCTGCAATGGGTTTGTCAGGCTTGGATGCGTAAACGCCACTTCCTGGCGTGCAACACGGATACCAGAAGAGTTAAGAGGAAAAATTTATCGTGACGACTGACCTTTCAATTATTCATTTGATAGCTGGGGCGAGTTTAGTGGTTCAGCTAGTCATGCTGGTGTTGCTAGTTGCCTCCTTTGTTTCTTGGAGTCTAATTCTTTCCTTTCGAGGTCAAGTAAAATCAGTTAAGAACGGCATAATTAGTTTTGAGAATGAGTTTTGGTCTGCGGAAGATCTCACGCAGTTATATAGTAGAATTTCGAAAGATGAAAACGGGGTAGAGGGGTTGGAAAAAATCTTTGAATCCGGATTTAAAGAATTTTTAAAGCTTAGGAAAAAAGAAAATTTAGACCCGGGAGATATTCTTGATGGAGCCCAAAGAGCTATGAAAGTAGCAATTGATAGAGAATTAGAGGTCTTTGAGGCACGTCTTCCCACCCTAGCTACTGTGGGTTCAGTAAGCCCATACATTGGATTATTTGGAACAGTTTGGGGAATAATGAATTCCTTTCAATCACTTGGTAATGTACATCAAGCTACGCTAGCATTAGTGGCTCCAGGAATTGCTGAAGCGTTGGTGGCAACAGCAATGGGATTATTCGCCGCAATACCGGCTGTCGTCGCCTATAATCGGTTTTCGAGCGAATTGGACCGTATTCAAGGGAAATACGAGATTTTTGTGGAAGAATTTTTAGCCATCCTCAGGCGCCAGGTTAACAGTTGATTTTCAGGCTATGAGGAAGCACACATCTAAACGTCTTATGTCGGATATTAATGTAGTTCCTTACATCGACGTTATGTTAGTGCTTTTGATTATTTTTATGATAACCGCTCCATTAATAACTCAGGGCGTGAAGGTAGATCTGCCAAGCGCGCTTACTGACGTACTGCCACCAAGCCAGACAGAGCCCGTTGTCGTGACCGTTGATACTCTGGGAGATGTGTATTTAGACTTGGGAAATCCAGAGGAAAAATTGGGTGATGAATTGTTGGCCGCTAGAATAGCTGCGGTTTTAAGCATCAAGCCGAGCACTCGTGTCTTAATCAGAGGGGATAAAAGTGTTTTTTATGGAAGGGTGGTTGAGATCATGGCTCTTCTTCAGGGCGCGGGGGTAGAGAGTGTCGGTATGATTACTGAGCCATCTGGAGTTGAATAAAAGGTTATATCGAGAGTTGCCAACGAAAAATGATAACGAGAACAGCTGTACTTTACTCAGGTCTATTTCATTTAGTCATAGCAGTTGTCTTGATTATTGGTATGCCTATTGATAACAGGCAACTGAGGGTTCTGAATAGTGATCGAAGCGTCAAAGCGGTAATAGTTAGAGAAGACTTGCTAGTCGCTGAAGTAAAGCGAATAAAAGAAGTAGAGAGTCGCGAAAAAAAAGAAAAAGAGAGAGCGCTTAATGCTCTAAAGAAGCAGTTAATAGAACTAAAAAATAAAAGCAAAACCGAAAAAAATGCGATAGAGATTTTGCAGTCGGAAAAAAATCAGATAGCTAAAGAGAGTGACCAGGCTCAGAAACGCAGGAATATTGAATTGGAGAAAGCGGCTAAAGCGAGGCAAAAAGCTGTCGAAGAAAATATGAGATTAGAGAAAGCGGCTAAAGCGAGGCAAAAAGCCGAGTCTCTTAGGGAGGTTTCTGAGAGAGAAGCGGCCAAAGCCCAAAGAGTGTTGGCGGAGATGGAACTTCTTGCTGAAATAAGTTCGGAAGAGGCTCCAGAGCAGTTTGTGGAGCAGAGTCTTAAGGATGCTGAGTTGATAGACAAGTATGCCGCTGCCATCAAATCCAAGGTGTTAGAAAGTTATAAGATTTTGGCTGGACAAGAGGGTTTGGAATGTACGCTTCGGATAACGCTTATTCGAGATGGAAATGTGGCAGGGGTTGAAGTCATAAGATCTAGTAATAATCCTAGCTTTGATAGGCTTGCAGAAGTGGCAGTCCGAAAAGTGGCGCCATTCCCGGTGCCAGAGGACGAGCGAATTTTCAACAAAATGAGGGTCATCTCTTTTGTATTTCGACCTTAGGAAATTAATGCTGTGTGTACTGTTGGTCTCACAAACTTGCGCTGAAGAGTTGACGATTGAAATCGATGGTGGTGCAGTGGAAGCCTTGCCAATAGCGGTAGTGCCATTCGAGACTCCAGCTCAGTTCGAAATAAATCCTGCTGAAGTTATCAAATTTGATCTTGGCATGAGTGGTAAGTTCCGTCCTTTGCCAGAAAATTCTATGATTTCGAATCCAACATCTTTTGATGCAATCAATTTTAAGGATTGGCGAATCTTAGGTGTTGAGAACCTGATTGTTGGAAGGGTCATGGAAAATGACAATGGTCATATTATTGTTTTTAGTTTAATCGACGTATTCAGAGGAACTGAATTAATTACACGAAAGATATCTTATGAGCCTGACGGCTTTAGGAAAGCATCCCACCATATAAGTGACCTCATTTATCATGAGCTTGTAGGTAAGCAGGGCAATTTCTCTACTCAGATAGCATATGTTGTTTTCAAAGCCTCGCGAAACGCGTATGAGTTAGTGGTATCCGACTCAGACGGGCACAATCCTAGAACAGTTTTTAGATCTGACCAGCCACTTCTTTCGCCGGCGTGGTCTCCCTCAGGTGCCTCTTTGGCCTACGTTTCTTTCGAGGATGGGCGCTCGGCAATATTTGTTCAGGAGTTGAAGACAGGCTCAAGGCAGAAGATTCGCATAGGAAAAGGCATAACTGGTTCACCAGCCTTTTCGCCCGACGGTGAGAAGTTGGTCCTAACATCTTCCAGAGAGGGCAATTCTAATCTATATATATATAATTTGGTAAACGATTCTATCGAACAGATTACCTCTCACGGAGCAATTGATACCGAAGGTAATTGGGCGCCTGATGGGGCCAGTTTAATTTTTACCTCAGGGAGAAGTGGTGGTGCTCAGATTTACCGTATCGGATTAGACGGTTCTTCGCCGAGGCGCTTGACTTTTGGGTTAGGTTCTTATAACGCGAATGCGGAGTATTCCCAAGATGGACAGAGTTTGGTATTGATAAGTCGAGGAGGCCTAGGCCACAGGATTTGTCTCTATGATACTTCGAGTCAAGAATGGAGGTTTCTGTCCGATTCAGCATTAGACGAGTCCCCTAGTTTTTCCCCGAATGGAGATATGGTAATTTATTCTTCAAAAGGTCAAGATTCCTCGAAATTGATAGTTGTATCAACCGATGGGAGCATGGCGTCAAGGAAGTTTACTCTGGGGGAAGGTGATATTAGGGAGCCAGCTTGGGGACCAGTAAGGGATTAACAGTTGTTTAATATTAATCGAGGGTAGTTGAGTGATTACTAGAATTTTTTTCTTCTTTATATTACTTGTTTTTTTGGTTGTATTTTCTGGATGCAATAATAAAAGCGGACGGACCAACTCTTTGCTATCGTCAAAAGTGGATCAAAAAAATCCTGATTTTAATCAAGTCGGTTCATCAGTCCCGTTAGAGAAATCTGGAAAAATAAAGTCAGAAGAGTTAAAAAATCAAGAAGATTTAAGGGCTATAAGAGTAATTTATTTCGATTATGATAATGCTATTGTGTCTTCAGAATTTCGACAGGTCTTGGAGGCTCATGCTGCCTACCTAATTGAGAACTTTGCGGCACGAGTCGTTTTGGAAGGTCATACCGATGAAAGGGGTACAAGGGAATACAATTTAGCTTTAGGGGAAAATAGAGCTTTGGCAGTTAAGCGTCAATTGTCTATTATGGGCGTTAGAGACACCCAGATAGATTTGGTGAGTTTTGGTGAGGAGAGGCCCGATATGTTAGGTCAAGGAGAGGAAGTATTCTCTTTAAATCGTAGAGTGGAGTTAGTTTACTAATGTATAACAGATTTTTTAGAGCACCTAAAATTTGGATTTCATTTTTTCTGGTTTTTTATTCTTTTGCTGTCGAATCGCAAGAGTCGTCTATTTCTGATCGGTTGGATAGGCTAGAGCGGACTTTGAGCACTGCGGGTTTAATCGATTTAGTAGAACAGATCGAAGAACTCCAACAAGAGGTCAGGGTTCAGCGTGGTGAACTAGAGAATCTACAGTTTCAAATAAAAAAAATTCAAAGTGAAGAAGATTCTTCAACAGCCGCCTCCTCAGAAGAATTGCTAAGTAAACTTCCCGATGGGCCTGAGACTGTGTCGTCAGTAGAGGACTCGGATTCTCTGAAAAATACATCTTCCCTATCTTTGGAATCGAATATCATCGATAGTGAGCCGCAGCCAACTGCTGTAATTAGTGGTGAGAATTTATACAGAGAAGCCTTTGGTCTATTGAAAGCAGGAAAATACCTTGAAGCAATAGAGGGTTTTAACGATTATCTATTAAAAAATCCCGAGGGTGATTTTTCCGATAATTCACAGTACTGGTTGGGAGAAGCTTATTATGTCCTTCAGGATTATTCAGAAGCAATTCAGCAATATAGAAGATTGATTCAGCAATTCCCTGATAGCAAGAAGAGTTCTCATGCAATGTTAAAAATAGGATATTGTCACGAAAAATTGGGTAGTGTGACTAATGCTCTTGACGCTCTTTCAGAACTTCAGGAACTTTTTCCAAATTCGGCTGCTGCCAGGTTGGGTCGTGCAAAAATGGAAAAATTACGGTCGAATTAATTTTTAATTGTTTTTTTTATCTCTCCTTCTGCAGTTCTGAGTTTTTCTGTGGTGCCGATGTCAAACCATTTCCCTTGGAAAATTTCACCAGAGAGTTTTTTTTGTTCTGCCCAAAGTCTTAGTACAGGGCCCAGCTTTTTTTTCTCAATGATCATGCTTTTGAATGAGCTAGCCTTATAACTAGCAATGCCGGTAAACACAAAAGGAGGGGAGTTAGAGGTTTTGACTATCCCTTCGTGCAGGTCGAAATCTCCATTTTCCCAATCGGATTTGGGCGCTAAAACTAAGTGAGCATTGAGATTAGCTCTTTGAAGTTTGTGCATGGGATAATCTGTCCAAATGTCGGAATTTATTACTACAAATTGGTCTATTTCACCTAAGATGGGGAGCGCTTTTAAGATACCTCCAAGAGTTTCGAATGGCTGATCACCCTCTCTAGAGTATCTAACAGGAATGCCGTATCTTGTGCCATCGCCGATATGCTTTTCGATTTGATCGCCTTTATAAGAAAGATTTATAACTATTTCGTCGAAGGAACTTTCGGATAATCTTTTTACGTGGCGTTCTATTAAGGGTTCACCGTTTATTTCTGTGAGAGGTTTGGGCACCTTATCTGTTAGTGGTCTGAGCCGTTCCCCTCGACCTGCGGCCAAGATTATAGCTTTCAAAGATTTTCTCCTGCCGATAATAATTGGAGTTGGTAATAGGATCTCATTGCGGGTGTTTTGATGCTATCCTACCTCACTATTTGTTCATATAGAAAGGAAAGTTCGCTCTAATGCTAGAGGCAATTATATTTGTTTTATGCGGTTTAGGATTGCTCGCCTTTGGTGCAGATCGATTTGTAGACGGAGCATTGTCTCTTTCTGCGCGATTTGGAATTTCCCCCATGATAGTTGGAGTAGTGGTAGTTGGGTTTGCTACTTCCGCCCCGGAGCTGTTTGTTTCTACAATTGCTGCTTTGGAATCTCATCCTACCTTAAGCATTGGAAATGCTATCGGTTCAAATACAGCAAATATCGGCCTAGTTCTTGGCGTGACTGCTTTAGTGTTTCCACTTCAAATAAAATCCAGTCTTCTAAAAAGAGAATTTCCCATCATGCTGGTAGGATTGTTGTTATCAACACTGCTTATGCTAGATTTGAGAATCGGATTAATTGATGGACTTGTATTTCTCAGTGGTCTATTTTTTTTGCTTTCAATAATGGTCTTCCTCAACGGCAATGTGAAAGATGAAAGTTTTGATGATGGTGAGTATCCTATCTCGGCTAAAGAAAAAGAGATGAGGGTTTGGAAACCTTATTTTTTATTTCTGGGGGGTTTAGCATTGCTGTTAATTGGCTCTGAAATGCTGGTAAAAGGAGCAGTTTCACTTGCAAAACATTTTGGGGCGACTGATGTGTTTATTGGGCTCACAATTGTTGCGGTGGGTACGAGTTTGCCTGAACTTGCAGCTTCTCTTGCTAGTGCCTTAAAAAAAGCAACAGATCTAGCTGTTGGCAACATAATAGGTTCGAACTTATTTAATGCTTTAGGAGTTGTTGCAATGGCTGCTCTGTTCCATCCTTTCTCAATCGATTTAATCATATTGCAACGTGATGTCAGCGTAATGTGGTTCTTTACTTTGCTCTTGCTTCTGGTGATTATCATAAGCAGGAAAAAAGGAAAGTTGGGCCGTTTATCTGGCCTAATGTTTTTGTTGAGCTTTATTTTCTATCAAATTACGCTTTTCTTGGGGTGATGTTTTTGCTATAGAGCGTGTAAAATGCTTTTCAGCAGTTTATCCTAATTTACTAAATAGAGGACTGTCGTTAAAATGAAGGTCGAAGAGGGTATAAAACAAACCGCAATTGGCGTTTTGGAAGCGGAAGCGGAAGTCCTTGGCGCATTGGTCGCCTCCGTTGACGAAAGTTTCATTAATGGAGTTAACCTAGTCCATGGATGTATAGGCAGAGTGGCGCTTATCGGTGTGGGTAAGTCAGGCCACATCAGTCGAAAAATCGCTTCGACACTTGCAAGCACGGGCACACCAGCATTTTTTGTGAACGCAGCTGAGGCTGGTCATGGTGATATGGGCATGCTTACCACAGGTGATGTGGCCCTAATTTTATCTAATTCAGGTGAGACGAAAGAGGTTTTATCATTACTACCTATTCTAGGGCAGATGAATATACCAGTAATCGCCATCACGGGAAATGCGCAATCCTCGCTTGCAGTCTTTGCAAATTACCATTTATCCGTTCCTGAGGAGGAAGTTGCATGTCCGTTAGGCTTGGCTCCAATGTCCAGTACTACTGCGATGTTAGCTTTAGGAGATGCATTTGCTGCGGCAATTTTTGAGAAAAGGGGGTTTTCTAGAGAGCAGTTTGCTCGCTCTCATCCCGGAGGAGCGTTAGGAAAGCGATTAACATTACATGTGAAGGACATAATGCATACGGGCGCTTCAATGCCTATTGTAGGCTCCAAAGCATCGCTTTTAGATGTAATTATGAAAATAACCGAAACAGGATTAGGATTTGCTATTATTGTTAATGATCAAAACGAAGCCCTTGGGGTCTTTACTGATGGTGATCTTCGGCGACTTTTAGAAACAGGTGTTAATGTCCATAAAGCTTCGATAGGATCCGTTATGAACAAATATTTTAAAAAGGTTGCTAAGGAAAAATTAGCCTTCGATACCCTTACTATGATGAGGGATTTAAAAATAAATGGTTTGCCTGTTGTGAATAAGAATAACCGTGTTGTCGGGGCAGTCAATTTACATGATCTGTTAAAGTTAGGGTTCAATCTGTGAACTTCTGGATTTATGATATATTACTTTACAAATGTAATCGCCCTAGTTGAGCAATAGGCGTAAAAAGTGGTCTCTTGGATTATTTCATGTGTTTGCGTTATTTTTGCTTGGTTGAGTTTCCTGCTAGTTAAAACAGTTGAAGATGAACTTCTCGAAAATGAGAGAAGCTCATCGCGAGAACCAGATTATTATTTGGAGTCGATGTTAAGAACTACAACGGATAGTGAAGGCGCTGTGAAAAATATTTTGCGATCTAGATTGGTAGAGCATTACCCTGAAGACGATTCAATGGAACTCGATGAGCCGCATTTCGAGATATACAATGATGGACCTATACCTTGGCACGTCGTGTCAGAGAGGGCGTGGGTAAGTTCTGGGACCGAGGTAGTTTTGCTTCAAGGGCAGGTCGATGTTTGGAAAAATGATGAATTCGGCGAAAAGCTTTACGAAATTTTTACCTCAGAAGTTAAAGTTCTTCCTAAAGATAAGTATGCGGAGACAGATATGCCGGCTAAAATAATCGGGCCATCGAGTGAAACGAACTCAATAGGTATGAAGGTCAGATTTTTAGAAGGACGATTGGAGTTAATGGATCGTGTGAGAACAGTATATGAAAAAAAAGAATGACTACCGTCACTTTGTTTATGACGTAAGACGTATCTCCCAAATAAAAATTCTTTTTATCGCCTTTTTATCTACTCCTATAGTGAGTGCCTTACCTTCAGATACGGATCAGCCTATTGAAATAGAGGCAAATTTTGCGGAACTGGATGATGAAAAGGGTGTTACGACTTATTTAGGGGATGTCATCGTTACTCAGGGTTCTATTCGCATGACTGGCGACAGCCTTAAAGTGTTATTAGAGGAAGATAGGCAAATAAAAGAGGCATTTCTAGAAGGAACGCCAGCAACTTTCCGTCAGACGCCTAAAATTGGCGAAGAAGATGTGGAGGGCGAGGCAAAAATAATAGAATATTATAAAGATAAACAGATGGTTTATTTGATCGAGGCGGCAAAGGTCACTCAGGGTAAGAGGCTGACGCAAGGACATCGTATGAATTATGATATCGATAGAAACATTGTAACGGTTCGTTCCTCTCGGGCTGGCTTGGTTAGAAGGAATCAAGTTAACAAGCAAAAAGCACAGCGAGTGAAGATCATCTTGCCGCCCAAAGAAGATGAAGATTGAAATATTAACTATTGCGTAATCTTAAATTGGGTATTTGAAACATGGCGGTGTTAAAAATTGAAAATCTAAGTAAAACGTATAAGTCTCGAAAAGTAGTTCAAGACGTGAGTTTAGAGGTCGAGAGTGGTGAAATAATTGGCCTTCTGGGTCCGAATGGGGCAGGAAAGACTACGAGCTTTTATATGATTGTGGGCTTAGTAAAGAGCGAGGGTGGCTCTATTTTTCTAGGAAAAGAAGATCTCACTAAATTTACGATAGATGTGCGAGCTCGGAAGGGCCTAGGGTATCTGCCGCAGGAATCTTCTATTTTTAGAAAGATGACTGTTGAGCAAAACATTATGTCTGTGCTGGAGTTAAATGAAAAGCTAAATGAATCTCAAAGGGTAAAAAGGCTTGAGGAGCTTTTGTCGGATTTTCATGTCAGTCATCTGCGTAACGAGCAGGGTGTTTCCTTATCAGGTGGCGAAAGGCGCAGGGTAGAAATTGCCCGGTCTTTGGCAACCGATCCATTGTTTATTCTGCTTGATGAGCCTTTCGCTGGTGTGGATCCTATCTCTGTCGGTGATATTCAGGGTATCGTACAAAAACTTAAAGAAGCTGGAATTGGTGTTTTAATAACCGACCATAATGTGCAAGAGACTTTGAGGATTTGCGATAGAGCCTATATTGTTAATGAAGGGAGAATTATTTCCGAGGGCTCTGCCGAAACCGTTATGGCGGACGATAAAGTAAGGAGTGTATATTTAGGGGAATCTTTTTCGTTGTGAAAGTTACTTTCTCTTTAACAGATAATTAAAACCATAAAACGAAGATTATGAAGCAATCTCTGACAATTAAGACTGGCCAGCAACTAACAATGACTCCTGCCCTTCGTCAGGGGATTGAATTGCTAAATCTTCCCTCTCAGGAAATAGAAGCCAAAATCCAAGAGACCTTGGATTCGAATATAATGCTGGAGGAAGAGGCCTTAATAGATGACGCTTTCTCTGAAACCGAATACGATGGTAGTTCAATTCATGAAGAAGAGATTTTAGTAAGTAACTCGGGAGCCTTGGATGACCTTCCTATGGCATCACCACAGGAAGTTGAAAGAAGCGCCATGATAGCCGATGATGTTCCTGACTCTTCCGACGGCGAGGCGTATCAAGAGGACTGGTTGCATGTATCGCATGAGATAAGTCGGGATAGGCAATTTGATGGGCCATCTGAACCTCAAGGATCATCTGTAGTCAGAGAGAACGATGCTCAAAACTCCTCCTTGCGCCAACATTTATTGGAGCAACTATCTTTAGTTAATCTATCTCACAAATATAAGATTATTGCGATAGCACTTATTGACTCTTTAAATGAAGACGGCTTTCTCTACTCCTCATTAGAAGAAATTGTAGAGACACTGCAGAGCAGGGATGAGACTTCTTCGCAGCCAGAATTAAAAAATGTTAATTCCTCCGATGTAGAAGATGTTCTGACTAATATTATTCAAAATTTCGATCCAACTGGAGTAGGGGCCAGAAATGTCCAGGAGTGTTTAATGTTACAGCTTTTAGGCCTAGAGAATTCTAATGAGCTAAGAGAAAAATCACTCACTTGCTGTCGTGATTTTTTTGATTTGCTAGTAGGAAAAAATTTTGGGAAGCTACAGGATGCCTTAGAAATTTGTGACGATGAATTCATGCAGTTACTCAATCTTATCCGTTCGTTGAACCCTAGGCCTGGAGCCGCTTACGCCGACCACAATATCCAGTATATTGTACCAGATGTCTATGTTTTTAAGGCTAACGGACTTTGGCAAGTGGAGTCGAATACTTCGCTTTGCCCGGCGCTGAGGATCAATGCTCTGTACGAAAGCATGGCACAAAAAACTAAAACAGAGTCAGAAAAGAAGACCCTGCAAAAACATTTATCAGATGCAAAATTCTTTATTAATAGTTTACGGCTTCGAAACGACACAATTTTTAGGGTGGCTAAAGCAATTGTATCGAGACAGATTGAATTTTTTGAGGAAGGTGCGAGTCAGATGAAACCTATGATATTGCGTGATATTGCCGAGGAAGTGGGTAGAGATCAATCGAATGTTTCAAGGGCCACCTCTGGGAAATACATGGATACACCAAGGGGGATCCTTGAATTTAAATACTTCTTCAATAGTCATGTGAGTTCCGCGGCTGGTGAAGATGTTTCTTCATTAGCGATTCAAAATTTTATTGAGAAGATAGTAGCGGAAGAAAATGATATTAGACCCTACAGTGATCAGAAAATATCGAACTTGCTAGCTGAAAAAGGCTTTGTGGTAGCTCGTCGTACAGTTACGAAATATCGAGAGCTCTTATCAATCCCTTCCTCTAGTCAACGTAAGCAAAGAGTTGCTTCCTAATAACAATGTTTTGGTATTTAGACAAATCGTATATCATCCGAGTAATGTCAACATATTGGCTATCAATGGAATTTTGATGGAAATAGCTGAAATTCTTTCGATACATCGTATTTCACTTGGTGATGAATTGCGAAGTAAAAAAACTGTGCTGGAACGACTGGGTTCCCTGCTGGAAGTAAAAAATGGTGGACCCTCGGCGTGTCAAATTGGGGATTTACTTTCCTCGAGAGAGAGATTGGGTACGACTGGCCTAGGTGGTGGTATTGCCTTGCCTCACGCCCGGATATCAAAGAAGGAGCCTGCAAGGGCTGCGTTTTTGAAAATTTCTAAACCCATAGACTTTGATGCTATTGATGAGAAACCTGTCGATTTGTTTTTGGGTCTCTGCTTGCCAGAGGATTCTGTAGACGAGTATTTAAATTT
>MDTG01416397.1_pt1 | contig 13953 bp, 7 predicted proteins | sample 811421 | NCBI WGS metagenome assembly MDTG01 (sample SAMN05326645, study PRJNA326480) | marine metagenome | isolation source: seawater | place: Pacific Ocean: South East | collected 2011 | reverse complement strand
GCTCCTACAGGTTTTCGGGGAAAACCGCTTGCTCCTACATGGCGGTGTGGGATCCGCCAACCTCCGATCCGACACCGAAGAAGAAGAAGGTCTGATCCGACGGATTTCGGCTAAATTCAGTGGGGTTTTGAAGCAACAGAGACACCTCGTCACGTCGCGCCGATACACCAGCCCCACCCCGCCCGAAAACCAGCCCACGGATGGCTGCCCACACGGGTATGCTGACTGGTGCTTGGCGAGAGAAAGACTGTAGCTAAGTAAAGTACTCCCCTAGGGGCAGTGAGAGGACCCGATCACTCCATGACCTCGCGTGCATGCTCCCGAGCCGAGCACTCGAACTCGCTCAGCACGCAAACACGTCGATCGGAAGGAGCTCGGCGTACCCGAGCATCCACATCACTTCATACGTGACCCAGCCGCCGAACACAGCGAAGAAGACGAGGGCGGCCAACGCGCAGCAGCAGCGCGAACGGCGGCTATCGTTGAAGAAGAAGGGCGACGTCTGGAAGACGATGCTTGACTGCACGCGGTGCGGCAGCCGCAGTGCAGCAAGGAGGAGGAGGGGCGCGACCTGCACGGCGCAAAGTGTGTAGTCGCGCGCGCGGTGAAGCGCGCACAGCGCGCCGCGACAGCCTGGGACGTGGCCCTGCGCGAGGGCAAGCCCGCAGCTCAGCGAAGAGAGACCGAAGTGAAGGGCGACGAGGTGCGTGAAGAGGCCGGGGACCGCGTAGAAGGAGCGTCTCCAGCCGACATGATTAGACTCGACGACGCCGGTCTGCGTCACGTACACGCCCCAGCCGACGGCTCCGACGGCGAGGCCGATGGCAACGCGGAGCCGCCGCCGCGCGAGCGCCGCCGCCGCACGGCCGCAGCCGCCCGGCCAGCCGGCGGCGGCGTCCGCGGCGGCGACGGCCCACACGGGCGCGAGCGGCGCGGCGGCGGCCGAGAGCAGCCAACCGTTGACGACGCCCGAGCCGCCAGAGGCGAGCTCGAGCGTGCTGTAGCTCACGTACGCGTACACCGCACCCATCAGCAGCTGGCCGAAGGTCGCCGCGCTCGAGGTGCCGTACTTCGCCGCCGTCGGGGTGCCGCAGTCCCACCACGCGGCCCATGCGTTGGCCGCCGTCGCTGTCGTCGCCGTCGTCGCCGTTGTCGCCGTCGTCGCCGTCGTCGCCGTCGGCGTTGCCGACGCTGCCGCTGCCGTCGCCTCCGTCGCCCCCGCCCCCGCCCCCGCCCCCGTCGGCGGCGGCGGAGAGCCGAGATCAGACGCAGGTGCAGCAGCGGCAGCTGCAGCGACGGGAACGCCCTGCTTCTTTGTCGCCGCCACCTGCGGGGCGCCCTGCATCCAGGCCGTCCACAGGTGAAGGTCGCGACGCAGCGTGCGGAGGTGAAGGGCGTGCGGATTGTACACGAACGGGACGTAGAGGAGGGCAAGGCAGATGAGCCAAAGCATCCAGACGAGGTTGGCAAGCGTTGAAGGGGCGTCGAACGACTGTGCAACGAACAGGAGCAGCAGAATATCGGCAGCCGGATAAAAGTGCGAGCGCGCGTACGACATCCACACCTCGTGCAGCGGCATGTGTGCGATCGAGACAGCCCTGGACGTCTTAAAGTAGTCGGCACCACCCCAGCGCGTCGTCCGCGCGAAGTGGTACGAGCGCGTCTGCGCGATGAAGATGTAGTACAGCGGCGCAAGGGTGAGCAGCTTACCGAAGAGGTAGTTGACGGCCACGCGCATTCCGCGCTCGTGGGCCACCATCAGCGCGTCGGGCACCATCAACACGAGCGACGCGAAGGCAGGCATCCAAACCGCGAGGTTATTCAGCGTGACGGGGGTTCCCGAGAAGTAAGGCAGCAGGCCAGACAGATTTAGAAGCGCGAGAAGGTACGCGGTGAACTGGACGAGGTGCATGGTCACCGCGTTGATTAGGTAGAAGCCGAACGCGCCGTGCATCGTGGACAGCTGGCGGTCGATAGGCAACGCCTTGCAGAGACGGTACAGGTCGCGAGACATCACCTGGCATGCGGCGCCCTGCGCGAGCTTGCCAAAAAACGCGGAGATCTCCGACAGATTTGTCATCCGACCTTTTCCGAGCTGGTGGTACTCGCGAAACACGACGCGGCCGCCGTGCAGCGTCGTCTTGTATCCGGCGAAGACGTCTTCAGAGAGATTGATCTCCTTCGAGGCCTTCGAGACGCCGCCGCGCGTGAGGAAGTGAAGCTTGTCGAGCAGGTCTGGGTGGCCGTAGTGGAAGCGCACATCGAGTGGGGCCGCGAGCACGCGCTGGAAGAAGGTGCCAAAATACCGCTCTTGCATCGCCATGAAGATCGCCGTGACAAATCCCGAGGACTGGGTGAAGCTGCGCCGCGCCAATTACACGCACTCAGACGCGGCCTCGCAGGGCGGCGGCTGGTGGCAGGGCTGTGGCAGGGCTTACATGTGCTCGGGGAAGCCCACGATTGTGATTGGCCGGGGGTCGCGCTTCGCCGTCCCGTTCGCCGCCCCGCCGCCGCCCCCCTCCTCCGGCGCCTCGAACTCTTGGAGCAGGTTGCGAATTTTCAAGGCCTCCTCGAAGTACTGAGCCGCGCCGTTGGCATGCACTCGGACGCGGCCTCGCAGAGCGGTGGCTGGCGGGCTGTGGCGCGGCTTACGCCGTCTTGATTCATGTCCACGAGACAACAAATTTCCCCTCGCGTAAACGGGAGCCCAACATTCTGATTCTCCGGCTTACCCTCGCCGAGGATCGCGGGACCCGGCAGCCGCACGCGTGCAGCCTCGGCCACCTCACCATTGTGGCCCGAGCGGAGGAGCACCGCGTCGTGCTTCTCCTCAGCCTCAGCGTCTGCCGGCAGCTGCTCGAGGTAAACGACCTTGAGCCCAGGATAGGCGCGCAGTAGCCAGTCGACATCGTCTGCCGCAGGGTCCGCACGCCGCCGCTGCGCACCGAGCAGCTGACAGCAGACGACGTAGTCGAACTTCGAGCAAACGAGCTCCGCGACGTCCGCGCCGTCGAGGTTGGGCTGCTCGAGTGATGCCTGGAGCCGCAGCGCCGCGTCGTATTGCATGATCCCGCGCACTGTGCGCGCGAGCGTCTGCCCGCGGAAGGATGCCCAGAGGCGCACCGATTGCAGCACGCCCGGCGCGGCAACCAACAGGTCAGCAGCACCGAGAGAGGACGGCACGGCGCGACGCTCGCAAAAGTTGGCCCACTCGTCAGCGTACAGCTCCTGCAGCACGTCGAGGAGCTGGCGACCGTCGGGGCCCGCCGCGCAGAGCTCGCCGAGCGAGAAGATCACAGTCTCGGCGTACACTGGCGTCAGGAAAGAAACCGAGCGCATGCAGGCGACGGGAGGCGGCGCAGGCATTGGTAGCGCCAGCGAGCCAGCGAAGCTTTTCAGCCGCCGACGCGCCTCGCTCGAAGTTGGCTTTATCAACCTGCCGGTGGCGGTCGCGGCGAGTAATGTAGCGAGGGCGCCAGCCCACCGCTGCCCTGCCGCGTCGGAGCGCAGCGCAAGGAGTTGCCGGCGGGCGAATGCCTCATCCGTGAGGAAGGCGCTTGCACGCAGCCTCCACAGCGCGGCAGCCGCCGAGGCGCTCGCGGCCTTTGCCGTCGACGCTGACGGCGGCAGCGCCGCGGGAGCACCGGCGGGTGAGTCGGGAAGGATGGTGCCGAGAGCATCGAGGAGCTCGAGTGCCGCTCGCGCCGCCGGCGCAAGCGTTCCTTCGGAGGCTGCGTCGGCGAGCGCGTGCGCTGCGCGCAGTGCGCGCGGCATGCCGGCTCGGCGGAGCACATCGGCGGCGGAGAGTGCCCGCAACGCAACGCACAGGGTTTCGAGGGCACGTTGCGCGCCACCAGCGCCGACCAGCCGCGCGGCCACCGCGCGCAGCAGATTCGCCGCCGCCCGTGCAGCGCGCGCCGCCCCCTCGGCGCCCCCCCCGTCGTCGTCGCTGTCGAGCCAGCGTATGGCGAGCTCGGAGACCGCGACAGCCTCGCGGACCGAGCCGAAGCGGTTGGCGGCCATGAGCGCGGCGCCACAGGAGAGGATCATGGGCGGTTCGTAGAGCTGAAACGCGCTGAACTGAATGTGGGGCGAGGAGGAGGCAGCGGCAGGCGACGCCGCCCAGCCGGGAGTCGCGAGGTGGTGTGCAGAGCGAGGCAGCCGCAGGAACTGCAGCGCAGACGCCTCGGCGTTGGAGAGCAGATCGCTCTGCCGCAGCTCGTGCACCAGCGCGTCCCATCCGGTCGCGAAGAGCCACCGAGCTTGCGTGCCGGCGCCGACGCCATCGTCGTCGCCGCCATCATTCACATCGCGCGCGTCAGCCTCGGCGTCGGCGTCGTCTCGTGCAGGCGTTGCCGCTTCGTCCAGACCGCGATCGAGCGATGTATGAGCGGGCGACGGCGTCGGCATCGGTGACTCCCCGTCGGAAGCGCCGGCGCGGGGCGATGGGCTCCCGAAGCAGGCGGCTGGTGGCCGTTGGGCATCAGCAATGAGTGCGGCGGCGTACCGGCGGCCGACGGCGTCGAAACCGCGGACGAGCTGGCGAAAACGCGTGAGGCGGCCCAGGCCGAGCTGCTGCGCCGAAAGCCATGCGACGGCGGCGAGGAGGACGGTGAAGAGGAAGTCGGAGAGGATGAGCGCGAAGGGGAGAAGTGGGACAGCAAGAGATACGACAAGTAGAGCGAACTCGGAGGGTGACGCGACTCGCTGCTCGTACAGCCGCGCGAAGCCGGCGTAGCCCTCGGCAGCGGGGCGCGCAGCGAGAAAGTAGCAGGCTGCGGACCACACCAAGAGAAGCGCCAGCCAAAAGGCGATGCCGCCGTGCGCGCGGGGGTGGTGCCGCGCATAAAACCGCTCGCCGAGGCGTTCTGAGCGGTACGGCGTCGTGAGCAGCCGCAGCGCGGGCACACGACCGACGAACGCCGAGTAAAGCGCGTACGTGCCGAGCTGCACGCCGCCCGCAGTCCAGAAGGCGGCCCACAGCGGGAGCGACTCGGCGTGGCCTTCAGGACTCAGCCCAGAGGGAGGCACCACGCCGGCACAACCGGCGTAGATGCGGCGGTCGTGTGCGGCCGAGCCGGGCTTGCCATCGGGCAGGGAATCGCAGTCCAGCGGCGAGAGGGCGAGCAGCCCGAGCAGCCCCACGACTGACGCATACAGCAGCTTCGCCACGGCGCGAGCCGCGCCAAGGAGAAGCGGCGTGGCCGGCGGCTTTCGCGACCACCACTGGCGTGCGTTGTCGTTGCTGGCGGCCAGACGCAGGCCGTCGAGGCGCGGCACCGCGAGCGCACAGTGCGCCCAAAGATCGAGGAGCTCCTTCGCGAGAGAGTACATTGCGAAGAGGTAGAGCGAGAAGGAGGCGCGCGCGAGGGCAAGCGCGAGCGAGGAGCGCGAGCTCGCCGAGTACGCAGCGGTAACGACGAGATACAGCAAAGAGAAGTATAGCCACAGAGGCTTGAGGAAGGTCTGCGCCAGGTGCAGCCACGAATTGCTCTCCATGTGGGTCTTCGGGCATGTTGCCAGGGCATGCCCCACCCACGTGAGCTTCAGCCCGTCGCCGCCGCCGCTGCCGCCCACAAAGGGCGAGTACAACTCGCAGCGCGACGACCAGAACAGCTCGTTTAGGTCGTCATAGGTCAATCGCGAGGGCGCCTTCATGCGCTCGGCGGCGACGCGATAGATCGGTTGAATGACGTCGTCGAGGAGCGACGCGCAGAGCGAAGAGCCGCCGCCAACGGCACCTAACGTCCAAGCAGAGCGGCCACCGAGGAGCGAGTGGAGTAGCCAGCACAGCAGCTCCGGCATGTGCCGCAAGTTGGCAGCCTCTGCCCACACGCACAGGTACAGCACCGACTCCTCGACGATCTGCGTTGCGCACGGCGTTCCTTTGACGCGCGCCCCACCCTCGGAGTGCAGCGCGGAGGTCGCGGTGCGAGGCGCTAGTCCGAGCTTGCGGCACCAGTGAATGTACGCCCCGGTGAGAGCACCGTGGACGTCGCAGGCCGCGGCGGCGGCCGAGCGGCGTGTGCGTCGTGCGCTCTGCTGCAGCGCGATGACATGCGCCGCCTGTCCCGCGGCCACTGAGGACTGCAGACCCACAGCCGCTTGCAGGCGCTCGGCCGCCGCGATCGCCGCCACTGTGCCCCACGCCGTCTCGTCGTCTTCCGCCACCGTGGCTCGCGCCGACGCATTCCCCTCGGTGCGCGACGCCGACGGTTCTGGCGACGCCAGTCGCCCCGCCCGAGCCGGTACGTTGGCCACGCCAAAGAACAAGCGCGCGGCGGCCACGCCGATGGTGCCGCCCCCTTCGAAAGAACGAGCGAGGTCCCGGCCTAGCGACGAGTACCGGCCGTTGCCGGGGGAAGGCAGAGTCTCGGGTTCGCCTCTCTCGCCGTGCCACGGTGTTCCACCCCGGAGTTCGCGCACAAACGACGGCGAGTCGCCTTCATCCCCCGCGTGCACCGAGTGCAGCGACCCTACGGGCTGCGTCGGTGTCCGCCGCCCCGCTTCCAGCGCGTCTGCCGCCACGTCCGAGGTGTCGTCCGCCGCCGCCGCCGGACGGAGCGGCTCGCGTAGCGATTCGACCACGCCGTGGTGCGCGTTTCTGTGACGGCGGGTGGCAGCAGCGCGCGGAGGCGCGAATGCCCCGCCGCGCGCGAGGCGAAGCAGCTGGTGCATGGCTCCAAGGATGCCCACGACAGCGGAGGCGGCCAGAAGCGCACCGGGCCGGCAGTTCTGCGACGGGGTGAAGGTGCCGGCGTCATCAGCAGTCGGAAGACCCAGCGACGCGGCCAGACGCGACACCCACGCGCAGTCGAGCAGCGCGCCGAGCCCAAGCGCGGCCTCCTGGCTCCCCGCGAGCGCGACCGCGCTCACGGAGGCCGTTCGCCGCAGCCGTGGCCCGCCAGCAGCGCCGAGCACGAGCAGAACCACAAACACGGCGCCGAGTGCCGCCCACGGCGCCGTGCCGCCGACGCCGGCACGGGCGGCCTGGCCGGCGCCGGCGGCCGCGTCCTCTTCGAGCGACTGCACCTGCACGACGACGAGTGCGGTGGCGGCGGAGGCAGCGGCAAAGAGCGGTAGCGTTGGCATCAGCTGGGCGAGCGCGGCGGCGGTGACCGCAGTCTGCAAGTAGACGGGCCACAGCAGCGCGCCGCCGGCCTGAGGCACAATCGACGCGCCCGAGGTGGAGGAAAGGGCGAGCCAGACCGGACCGCAGGCGACGAGCGCGCCGTGAAGAGCGGCGCCGACGCGCGAGAGTTCGACGGCGCCAAAGAAAGTGAGGAGGAAGCCGAGCGTGACCAGCGCGGCTAGTGCGATGCGCGGCAGGAAGACGAGCGACGTCCCTGGGATGCCGTAGTCGAGGTGGTGGCCCTCGATCCACCGCTTGCTCGGGAAGTCGGGCGTGTCGCATCCAAGTGCGAGAGCGCCGTCGGCCTGGTAGAGACGGACGTAGTCGACGAGGAAATGAAGCGGCCAGATATCGGGCCGTGGGACGCCCCACCTCTGCGGAGAAACTTTGAGCTCGAGCAAGATGTACATCGGTTCGAGCGGCACCAGCCGCTCTGGCGTGTCACCGAACGCGCCGAATGCGCCGCCACGTACACGCGTGAGCCACACGTCATCCTTCCACCACGTGAGCAGCGAGCCATTCCGGCACGCTGCTCCCTGTTTTGCCGTCCGCTCACCGACGCGCCGTCGATTGACAAAGTGCGAGCCACACTCGGGCGCTAACTTCGCTGAGAAGCCGACGGTCGAAAAGGTCGTGTACGCCGAGTCGTTGAGCAGCGTGATCGCGCCGAGCGTGTCGAAGTCGTGCATGCCGTAGAAAGCTGTGTTCTGCACAGTCACGTTCGGTTGGTAGGCGACCCACTCGGAGTACCACGGGTGGTCTTCGCTCCTATAGGAGCGGCCGGAGGCTTTTGTTAGTTGGGCACAGGCCTGGGCACGCAAAGCGCGGAGGCCGCTGCGGCGCGCGGCGTACGGCAACGTATACACCATCGGCCGCCAAGACGACGGCAGGCGTGGCGTGAGCTGGAGTGACGAGATCAGGCACGTGTCGTTCCAGACGGCACCGAGCGTCCGGCGTAGGTGCTCCGTCATCTGCCGCGTGCACATCGTCGTCTCGAGCAGGTCGATCTCAGGCGCGCCACGTCCCTGGTACTTGTTGAGCCCGTAGCGTGCCGGGTGGTCGGCGCATGCTGAGATGCGCTGCTGCTGCCCGTACTTTGCCTCGGGGCCCGGGCACTTGCAGCGATCATACGAGAAAGGCCACACGTTGTCGACCGACGATGGGAAGTTGTCGCGCGCGAGATTGCCGAGCGTCCAGATAGCCGGCCAGATCCCGAGGCCCTCGCGCGGCCTGCCCGGCATCTTGTAGCGCACCTCGAGGTAACCGCCGGTGTAGCAAAACTTGTTCCACGACGTGACCTGTGCGCCAGTGTAGCCTGCACTCGCGTGCCCCTGGTCGGCCGCCGAGAGGTTCAGCGAGCCATTCGCGACGCTCACCAGCCGCGGGCTGAGGTACGTGTCGCCGTACGTGTCGGTGTCAATCGCCTCGGTAGGGCTCCACTTGTCCAGATCGATCCCCGTGGGTCCCGCGTGCGCCGTCTGGAACTCGTCGCTAAATACGAGCTGCAGCTCTTCGCCGTCAACCACCTTGCAGTGGTGGCGTTGCGGGGTATCTTTGTCGACCCAGCGGCTTGGTCGGGGTGAGCAAGCCAGCGAGAGGACGGAGGAGAGGTATGGCACGAGCGCCATTATGACCGGAGGGTGGGAGAGGCCGCGAAGGGGCGCTCGCCGCCCTTTCCGCCTCCGGAGCGGCCGGAGCGGCCGGAGAGGTACACCTCTAGGTAGCGACAAAATAAGAGGGCTACGAAGCTCAACGAATGGGGAAGTTGTCCTCCAGCATCAGGTCGTGGTCGTCGTCGTCATTGTCGTCGTCGGTCGCGATGGGGCCGCCCGGGTTGTCCTCGAGGACGCAGGCACTGCCGCCGCCACCGCCGCCCCCGTTCACGTCCACGTCCTGCGACGGCACCTGGACGGTCTCCGCTCGCATGACGAGTGGCGGCACGCTGGCTCCGGTGGGCGCCGCCTGCCGCGCCTCCTCGCCGCCCTCCTCCGCATGCTCCTCCTCCTCCTCGCCCTCGTCGGTGTCGAGCGGAGACGGAGGCTGCTGCAGTGGCGGCGGTGGCGGCGCCGTCGGGTCCACGTCGAAGCACATCACGCGGCGATCGGCGACGAGCTGCGGGCATCGGCACTGGATGAAGCCGGCGTCCTGGATGTCGATGAGCAGGTTGTCGGCGACCTCGCGCTGCTCGACGGCGACGAGGCGCCCGCCGTCGGCGAGCAGCGCGCGCAGAGAGCACGCCAGCCCCTCCCGCTCGCCCTCGCCGACGAGGTGCAGCACGTCGCACATGAACACAAGAGCGGCGCGGCGACCGCCTGGCAGCTCAGGTGCGACGCTTGGGGGCATCCGCATCGGGGTGACGCGATCCTCAACGCCGGCGCGCCGTGCCTTGCCGCGGATCGTCCGAATCGCGTCGGACCGCACCTCGAGGGAGAAAACCTGGCAGTCTGGCAGCTCGGCGGCGAACGCGAGTGAGAAAATGCCAGTGCCTGCGCCGACATCGACGATCGTCGACGACGGTGGGAGTGTGCTCCCGAAATACGCGGCGAGCGTAGCCGGGCTCAGCGCATCAACGCGTTCGCGGCGGTCGAGCTTAGTCGTGAACGGCCGGCCGCCGGGTCGGTACTGGTCGACGGGCTTCCCAAGCGTGCGCTGCTGCTTCAGATTCTCGAAGGCGTTCATCTCGTTGACGAGCGAGTAAAGCTTGCCTGAGCCAACGCCGAGCTTCTCGAATACGGGTGCCGCCGCCTCCGTCCACGAGACGTCGCTGATGAGTAGACGCAGCGCCTTGCACGCTTCGTCCTTCGCCGCGTCGGTCCTGCCGCGAAAGAGCGGCACGAGAATGTCGTGGACGTCCTGCGCACGCACCGCGGGCTTGCGTTTTCCCTCGTCGTACTTGAGCAGATAGCGCAGGCAGTTGAGCCCGCCAAGCACGGCATCGTCCGACGGATTGCCCGCGAGAAGCGCGAAGAGGCGCTGAAGAAGCTGCGGCGGGACGGCCGCGGGGTCTGGCGTCAGATCTGGGCAGTGCGGTTGCGGTGAGTGCGGGAGTTCGCTCCGCGGCGCGCACGGGCGCTGCCTCGTGCTCGTCTACCATCGCGTGGAAGTGCTGCTGGTTGCCAACGAAGCCGAGCACTTGCGCGGCATCGTCGCGCGCCAGCTGCCCGAGCAGCGTCGTGCGCACGTTGGCGTTGAGTTCCGCCGAATGGTCGGACTCCTCGCGGCATTGCAGCAGCGACGTCCCGACTGCGAGCTCAAGGCCAACGTCGACGACGTGCTGTGACTGCGACATTGAGACGCGCACGAGGCGAAGGGCGGCGGACGACAATGGTGGACGCGCGAGGATCGCCGGCATCACGCTCGAGTACGCGTTGAGCGCGTGCAGCGCCTCAACCAGCCTCGCGTCCATCGCCGCCTCAGCGGCGCACCCTGAAAACAGCGCCTCCAGCAGCTGCGCTGACGACGGGCTCAGTTGCTTGAGATCGCGCACCGTGTACGCAGCGGTTGACGACGACGCGCCAACGGCTGCCACGCCACCTCCACCGCTCGCCCCGTCTCTGAAGTGGGGCACCGTCGGAGGGGACGGCGCGTCGGTGGCGGCGGTGTCGTGTAAGTCACCATCTTCGGCGGACGCATAAGTCTCCATCTCCGGTCCCTCCTCGAACACCGCCCTGATGAGCTTGGCGACGCGCTTCGCCCGCTCAAGCATCTGCATCCGCCTTCGTGTCTGGGGCGCGCAGAGCGCGCGCGCCACGAGCGAACGCGCCGGGATCCGGATTGCGTCATCGCGGGAGGAGGACTCACGCCTACAGAAGGAGAGAGCGGGAGGGGGTGGGGAGCTGCGGCGGCGGATGCGGCGGCGGCGGCTTCTGCGGTGCGAGCGGGTGACGCTCACCAGAAGACGTCGGCGGCGCCTTCCACCGATAGCAGGTTGCCCAACGTCGCGAGATCGTTCATCTCGTGGATCGCAGTGATGATGTGCGTGGCGGGCCGCGCCTGCGACCCGTCCGGGTGAGACAGCACGTACATCAACCCCTCGGCCGACCCCGGGTCGTGCATCAGCCGGCGGGCGGAGGCGCGGTGCGCCATCGCGCCAAGTAGCTTGACCGCAGCGCGGAGTACGTCGAATGGGAGCTGGTCCTTCGCGCGCAGCAGGGGCACCACCTGCGCGATATACTTGTCCATCGCCACCTGGTTCGTGGCGCACTCTAGGCAGCTCGCCGCGAGCGTCTCGAGCACCTCGCGAAGGAGGTCGGGCTGTTTTGGCATCGGGTGCACGAGTGGCGCGAGCAGTGCGAAGCCATCGGTCGCGAGCCGGAGATAGACCTGGGCGTCATGGTTTGGCGCCGAGACATACCCTCTGCCGCTCGGGTCGTTCGGGTCGTGAACGAGCTTGAGCGCCGTCAGCAACGACGGACACTGCTTCAGGATCGCCAACACGTCTTTCGCGGAGCTCCTCTTCCGGACGAGGAGGCGCAGCCGCCCCGCGAGCGCCGCAAGCTCTGAAAGCGTTGCGTCGCCGCCCTCGCGCACGAGCTTCCGCACATGCTCCTCCTCGAGCAGAGCAAGCACCGACTTGTTCCCGGGGCTCACCTCGAGCGCGTCGCGCAGTGCCGACGCGGCCTCCTCCCACTGCTCGAGCCCGCGAGACGCACGCGCCTTGCGCACGTACGCCTTGACGAAGCACGGGTCGGATTCGATCGCGACGTCGGCGTCAGCCGCCGCCTCCTCCCACCGCTCGAGCTGCAGGAACGCCTCAGCGCGGTTGGCGCGCAGCTTGCCAATCAGATCGTCGTCGAGGCCGTGCGCACCCGTGCACTTGGCCGCGATCGCGATGGCCTGCGTGTACGCGCGCGCCGCCGCCTCCATCTCGCCCGCGTTGAACGCCGCATTGCCCGCGCGTTTTGCGCGATCGACCGCATCGATCGGCTCGATCGCCTCCACCCGCGGCGCTGGCGCGGCACCGTGCTCCTGAACGCTCCAGTTCTCCTCGGGAGCCACCGTCTCCTTCGTCTGGTACGCGTACGATGCGCGTGGCGCCCGACCGAGGATCCATCCCTCGCTGCCGCACGCGACCTCGCGCGATAGCGTGTGCCCCGACGCCGAGCGGTACGAGCGCGCGCCATTCTTCCGCGCGTCGCCGTCGCGGTGATACTCGCCATTCACCTCCGCTGATCCAGCCCCACTGACGATGTAGGCCCACGCGTCGGAGCGCGCGGTGCGCTCTAGCCGCGCCCTCTCCGCCACCTCGAATTCCCGTTTCACCTTCGCTGCATGCTTGGCATTCAGCGCATCGTTCGCCGCCTGCAGAGTCGCCATTATCTCCGTCTCGCCCGCATCCTCCGGGACGTTCAGGTGCTTGTACTGCTGGATGCCCGCGTTCGTCTCGAGCTCAAAACTCGCCGCACCTTGCATGATGGCGGGAATGAGCCCGGGATGGACGTCGGGCATGTGGAGGAGGAATGAGAAGCTGTCAAAGTCAAAGTCGTGGTGCCAACTTCGGCTCCGCAAAAGCTTCAGACGTGAAGTAGGAATTCCTACAGTACGGTGTGGGTCCGTACTGTATCCTCAGAGCAGCCCTCGTAGCACTCGGAACCGAGCGCTATGCCTCCCCTCCTGCGGCCGCTGCGCCGCCTCTCGGCTGCGAGCCGCGCGTACCGCGAGCTGCTCGTGGCGCAACGGAACCTGTTCGCCAGCGATGTCGACGCACGTGCGCTCGCCCGAGCGCAGACGCGCGGGCACTTCCTTGAGAATGCAGCAGCGACACGCGAGCTTGCGGAGCAACTCGTGTCCGACGCGCACGCGTCCGCCGCGTTTCTCCGTCACAATGTGGGGCAGACGGTGCGCGACCAGACTTCGGGGAACTTCGTGCTCGTGCCGAAGCCCGAGCACCTGTCGCGAGAGACGGCGCCGCCACCGCCCTCTGACGTGAACCCATGAGAAGAGAGGCGCCTCGAGTGCACTGTGCCTCTCCACGATACGCCTCGTACGGATGCGGTTCTCAAAGCGCTCTCGACATGAGCGCGGCCGTGGACCGACGTGGCGGCGGCGGCGGCGGCGGCGGCGGCGGCGGCGGGCGGCGAGGTTTTGGCGGCAGGAAAAAGAACCAGCATCGGCTCCGAATACGGCGCGGCATCTCGACGCGGTCGCTCACGCGGTGGCGACCCCGACGCACCTGACGGCCACGGCACCGCCCTTGCCGGCGCGAATCGCAAAGCGCGGATGTTAGTGTATGAACTCGAAGGTGCGTAGAGCATTTCTGTACTTTCACCGTGCCACGGGACCGCTTCTTCTGCAGTCCTAGGGGCCCAGGAAGTCCTACAACAACCTGCTAGATGGCCGTCAGTGTCTTTCGGCCTGTCGATGCGGCGCCACTCTCCGCCTTCCGCGCCGTATTCGGAGCACTGATGCTTGTGCACGTTGCCCGCCTGCACTTCCACGGCATGTACTGGCGCTCGGTTGTAGCACCACCCTTCCACTTCACTTTGAGTGGTGTGCAACTGCCCGTGCCGTCAACTCCGCGTGCCGCATACACCCACCTCATGTTCCTTGCGCTGTCGGCCGCCGGCCTCGCGCTCGGCATGTGGCCGCGGCTGTGCGCTTCGGCATTCGCAACGGCGTACGCGTACTTTGTGCTTTGCGAGCGCACGATGTTCAACAACCATTTCTATTTATATGCCATTTTCGCGGCGCTCCTCGTGCTCATCGGCGGCCCGAGCCGTCGTGCGTCCACGCTGTGCTGGTGGCAGCGCGCGTTGCTCCGCGCCCAGCTCGCGCTCGTCTACGCGTACGCCGCCGTCGCGAAGCTCAATGAGGACTGGCTT
>MDTG01383552.1_pt1 | contig 13953 bp, 15 predicted proteins | sample 811421 | NCBI WGS metagenome assembly MDTG01 (sample SAMN05326645, study PRJNA326480) | marine metagenome | isolation source: seawater | place: Pacific Ocean: South East | collected 2011 | reverse complement strand
GTGCGAGCACCTTGGCCCATACATCGAGGTCCTCCTGCTCGAGCTGTCGAGCAGCGGTATAACCGCCATACTCAGCCGGTTCATTGTTTCGTTGGAATTGCTTGAACGACATATTGTATGCAGTATTATCACTTATATAGTGACCAAATCGCCCGGTCGGACTTATGCCATGGACGAGATGATACTGCCTATCGCATTGGAATTTATATTGGCACAACAATGTCGTACAAGGCGGTAAAGAAGATACAACACGAATATAAAGAAAAGTATAAATACAAACGTTAATATGACCGTACGGTCGTACATCTTGGAGCACGCGTGCGCATGGATATAGTCCATCTTTAAATATCGTCAAAGTCAAAGGTACACTGTTCCTGCTCCTGTTCTTGTTCGTGCAAGGTCAATGCCACTTCTTCGGGTATCTCTCCCATCGATTTGAGCGTCCGTGCTTCTTCCATCGTGTACTTGACCAGAATGTCGCATTTATCGTCTTGAAACTCGCGCAAGCCCACGAGGACAAAGTCCGATGAATGAATCCACACCTTGTTGCGCATGGCCCCGCGTATTCGCGCCAACCGCGGTATACCGTCAAAACATTGGACGCGACATCTACCGTTGCCCAGCATTTTGGTCACCTGTGCGTACTCCTGTCCATCGTCCTTGAATTCCAATGTTCGATTGACCGGCGCCCGCCGGCGCTGACCACCTTTTGATTTACGACCGGGCATATCGCTACAAAAAATGCCCGTTACATACTCTATTTGACATATCCGCTACATATGTCATACAGTTGGAACGAGACACCGTTGACGAGGAGTGCCCTTACCGCGCAGGGTAGATATCCTTGCCAGAGTCCACCGTGAAGCGCGGCGCGAATGGTGAGCCGTTGTGCAATTTGTCGGGTCGACACGATGTCGAGCGGGTACGTGAGGGTCCAATTGGCGAGACCGGCGGCGGCACCCGCCGAAAACGGACCCAGAGTCGGTTTCAAATCCTCGTACACGCCAAAGTACACCGTCATGGCGAGGACCGTCCGCATACAGGACAAGCTTGCCCCGTAAAGGTGTACCGGGCCCGAACACAGCGTTTGGCGGCGTATTTTCCCAATGTCAAAGGCGTATTCGATGGGCGCCGCCAGGCACCCGGCCTTGAAGCCGGCGACATACGCGCCGTCGTGGACGAGTTCTCCAAAGGCCGGAAAGACGGTCGCATTAAAAAACACCGACGCCGTGGTGGGGTATGCCCAGCCGCGGTAGTATCCCCGGACGCCAAGTCGTCTATACGATTGGCCGTTTTGTAGAAGCGTCTTGACCGTGTCAAACGGGTGACCGACGAGACCCTGGGCAAGGCCGATGACGGCACCCACCGCCACAGTCTCTAACATCAGAACGGACACACACGCGTTTATACTGGACTCAGCCAGGTACTGAAAAAAACCAACCTATAAGCCAAGTCAACGTTTAAAGCCAAGTGCACGTTTAGCCATTCCATACTTCAACCAATCCTTTAGACCTGGTATTCCCGACCGCCTTTTGCCCTCCGACCGCCTTTTGCCCTCCAGCCACTTCCGGGGCTTACTGTCCAACTTTTCGTCTACTTTTTTCGAATCTTCGGGCGTAAAGACGGCGTCCCGCGACTCCAATACTTTGACACATTCTTCCACACGATTTACAAACTTACGCCAATTATCATAGATTGCCGTATTTTTGTAGAATTGAGCAAGTTTCCACTGCATTACAACCAATTCGTATGTACAAAACATCAGCGGAGACCAGCCGTCATCGTCCCGTGTGTCAACATCCACACCCGATTCAATTAATTCGTTGATCTTGCCGACTGGGTCATGGCGCCACCATTCGAGTGTGGATACGACGTCAAGGATACGGTGATCAGGGGGCTCGGCGGTGAGCGCGCCGAGCGAAGCGTCCGTAGAGGGTAGGGCGACGTTCGGACCGTGTACGTCGCGTGGGCCGTCGGTAGAGGGTACGGTGACGTGGTTTACGTCTGGCCTCGTGGCCAGTGCGCGTTGACCTTGTTGGTCCGCAGCCACGCCCGGTAACAACGCCAACACGCCAAGAATAAGAGCGAGTGGGCCGAGTCGACCGACGCGTGGTTCCGCAGACTGAAAGAAATGATGACGCATAAACGGCAAGTGGCCATATTTTTCCTGTACGTGGGCGCATTCTACTGGTCGGATGTCGGGGATGCGCTTGACGACGTCCATCATAGTTTTCATGGGACACGTCGTTTGCAATAAATCGCGGAACAACGCAAGATCTGTTTTACGTACAAAAGAGTGATAAGACATTTTGAAGGAGAGAGCCATCTATATAGTCCACATTTTTGTTAGTGACGTTATAGGTTTAATTCTGTAGGCGTTGCTTTGCCGGGGCCCCCTAATGTTATCGGGTTCTTTTCCGTGTGCACGGACGCTCCATACGGTCCCTGGTTTTGACCCGACCACATATACAACGCCCAATCCCATGCGTGCTGGAACGTCAGACACCTGCTTCGCTCCCACTGTACCCAGGTGTGGTGTTCACGTGTTAGTCCGACCAATACGTTGCCCGGTTCGCCAGAGATGTCGTAGACCGGCGCTGACGAGTTGTGCTCTGTCGCACAGCGTGTTGTGCCGGTGTGCGTGTTGTAGAATGCGCCATTGTCGAGTATAACAATGTAGGCACCTTTTCGAATTTCTTGTTGTTGTGTGGCCGAAAGACCATGGTCCGCGGCCAGTGTCTGGAGCAAGTCCATTCGAACGGTCATGTGGATTTATATAATACATTTTGTGATGGGCCCTCGAAAAACTTTTTCCGGCCCCGAAAATTCCTAAAGGGTTTAGGAATTCCTAAATGCTTTAGGAATGTTGAGGCCAACCCTGAAAAAGTTTTTCGGCCAACCCTGAAAAAGTTTTTCGGCCGGCCCCGAAAATTCCTAAAGGGTTTAGGAATTCCTAAAGCATTTAGGAATGTTGGGCGGTCCAGTAGAAAAAGTTTTTTTGCCCTGCCGGCGGCTGTCGGCTGTCAACCATATGTTAGCCATATGTGTTTTCCTGTATGTCATCGGCAAAATAAGAACATTCAGGATGAATAAACAAGTGGTAGATGCTTTTTTCCGTGATACCAAACTGACCAAGCAGGCGTTGTATTCGTATGACGATTTCGTGTCCCGCATCGTCCCCGAAGCGATTCGGAACCACCGGCCCATCGAATTAAAGCCTGCACTGAGCTGCTACGACGAATCCGTGGCACCACACGTCATTCGCTTTACGTCAGTACGGTACGACATTCCGTCATGCGTGGAGAAAAATGGCGACATTCGCCGCGTCACCCCCATGGAAGCACGGCGCCGCGACCTCATGTATTCGGCTCCCGTCTATGTAGACATGACGTACACACACACGGTGAACGACCGTAGCGTGACACAAACCTACAAAGACGTATTCTTTGCCCGCATGCCCGTCATGGTGCGGTCCTCCCTCTGTTTATTGGAGTCCACAAGCGCGTGGTCGACTGACGAGTGCCCACACGACCCCGGCGGCTACTTTATTGTCAACGGCAAGGAAAAAACCCTCGTGGTACAAGAACGCATTGCCCCCAATATGATTCTCTGCTTTGGCCCACACGAATGTCTGTACCATGCCGAATACGACCCCATCGGCCACCGCGTTGCCACGTTACGCGTCAAAGTTCGCAAGTTCGGGTCGACGCCGTTCAAAGTGACACTGCCGGGTATGGACCTTGACATTCCCATTTTGATTTTGTGGCGTGCACTCGGCGGCCAGGACGACGCGTGGGCACTGCAGGTGGACCCGAAAGATGCCAAAAGTTCCGTCGAAGACGCGTCGACCACCTTGACACAGGACGCCGCACTGGCCTGGTTGGTCGAGTACTGCCGCGACGGCACCACCGTCTTGGAGCGTTTGGTCTACCCGAATATTGCGCCCGAGAAAAAGGCCGAGCACCTGTGCAATCAATGGTCCGTCTATATCCAATGCCTCCACCGGCACGCGCGCAAGGAAGAGACTGGCGAAACGGCCAGCGACATCTTTCACGACCGCGACCACGTCCGCACAAAACGCCTCGACACGGCCGGCGGCATGCTCGGCAGTCTCTTCGTTCATTTGTTTTATCAAATGATTGGCACCCTCAAAAAAACCTGCGTCGCGCTCCTCAACAAAAACAAAAAACTCCGGCCGAACCGCCTCGTACAGCCGCAACATATCACCGACGGCATCAAGTACGCACTCGCCACCGGCAATTGGAAAATTAAAAACTCGGCATTTGCAGGTCGCGTCGGTGTGTCCCAAATGCTCAACAGGAACACGTACATCTCGTGCATCTCCCAATTACGCCGCGTCGACACGGGCATTGACTCGCAGCAGAAAATTATCGCGCCGCGTCTCTTGTACGGGAATCAGTGGGGCTACATGTGTCCCTCCGAAACCCCGGAAGGGGGCCCGTGCGGCCTGGTCAAACAACTGGCACTGAGTGCCTACATTACAACACAGTGTGACGTCGAACCCATATTGGCAATGGTCCAGCCTTGGCGGCTCGAGAACGGCACCTCTTTCATCTTTCATAACGGCGCACCCATTGGACGTACCGGTCATGCGACCGAACTTGTGGCGGCGTTGCGCGCGGCGCGACGCTCCAGAACCATTTCCGCAGACGCGTGCATCGCCGTCGAGGGCCAACACGTACATATCTGGACAGATTCGGGGCGCGTATCCAGGCCCGTCTTTGTGGTCAAAAACCAAAGTCTGTTATATACCGAAGGCCAAATCGACGACCTCAAGGCGGGGCGACTGCGTTGGGACGACCTGTTCTCACTGGGCATTGTCGAAAACCTGTCTATCTACGAGGAAGAAAACTGTTTGATTGCACTGACGCCCGACGAAATTGGCAAAGACCATACACACTGCGAACTGGACCCTGCGCTGATCCTTGGGACGCTTGCGTCCACCATTCCGTACCCAGACCACAACCAATCGCCGAGAAACGTCTACCAGTGCTTAGACTGTCAGACCCCCGTACTCATGCATGATGGCTCAACAAAGCCCATCAAAGACGTCCGAGCCGGCGATTATGTGTGCACATTCAACCCTACGACCATGAAACAAGAGACCACACGCGTAGTGTATCAACAAACAGCACCGACCACCAAGCAAATGTACCGCATCACCACGTGCTCTGGCCATACCATTTCGGCCACCTTTGACCACAAGTTTATGACAGAGGCTGGGTGGACACAAGCAGACGCGTTGGCGGAACGTCTCGTGGCGATCTCGCCCTTTAGTAAACCACTGTCTCGCGCTGTAGAACCGCGCCACATACTCACCGCAGAGACGTTTTCGTCCGCGCTGGCCGACGCGTGTCCAGACACTCTCGTTCAAAAATATGTACGGCGCTTGCAAACAATGCAGTTGTTACCATTGAACTCCACAGACACACGTGTACCCATACTGGCGCGCATGTTTGGATTTGCCTATACGGATGGAACACTGACGTACCACAAACGAGACCGTACCTTTATGCTACAAGCCTGCTTCGGCTGTGAATACGGCGCGGAACGATTTCAACAGGACGTGGCCACCCTCGGGTTTCGCAAAACCAAAGTGCGTTACGGCGAACGCGTGTACAAGGGGTCGACCTACCACACGTGGGACGTCTGTTGGCAAGGGCTCGTCGGATGTCTATTTTACGCATTGGGTATGACCTCGGGCAAGAAAACCACACAGCCCACGAAAAATGTACCCGACTGGATTGTCCACGGCAGTGACGCCACCGCGCGCGAATATTTGAGCGGGTTTCAAGGGGGCGACGGTTGTCAAATACGTTTCAATGCGTTGAAACGTGGGTCGTTCAATTTCGTGTGTGCGGCCGGATTCTTGACTACAAGTCCAGAACATGAGGCGTCTCTGCGTTCTTTCATGACGACCGTGTCTAAACTCTTTCAACGCCTCGACATTCAGACCAAAGTGGTCCGGCAAAAGACTTCGCCGCCTGGACGCGTACAATTGGGTGTCTACATACGAAACGTACAAGAGAATCTTATCCACTATTACGAAACGGTGGGATATCGCTACGACATGCGCAAAATAGAACGTTCCGGCATTGTGGTGGATTACCTGAAAGCCAAACAGAGACGCTTTGCCATTTCTACTGGGCATGACAAAGCGTGTACGCCAGAATACTGGAAAACGCGATGTCAAACTCGGAACGGTATGCTGTTTGTACCCGTAGAATCGGTCGAACCAATCGACACGGTGCAGATTGCCGACCTGACCACGGAATCTGACAACCATTCTTTTATCGCCTCGACAGGGTTTTGCGTGCACAATTGCGCGATGGGCAAGCAGGCCATGGGTGTATACGCGTCTAACTTTGCGAAACGCTTTGATACGAATGGGCACGTGATGCATTATCCCCAAAAACCGCTGGTGACCACGCACGTCGCCAAGGCACTCTGTGGCGACGAATTGCCGGCGGGCACACAGGCGATTGTTGCCATCATGTGCTTTGGCGGCTACAACCAAGAAGATTCGCTGCTGTTCAACAAAAGCGCCATTGACCGAGGTCTGGGCCGTTCGACCACGTACCGCACCTATTCCAAATCCAACGCCGCGTCGCGGCAGGCCACCGCCTCTGAGTTTAAAAAGGCGGACACGTATGCCAACATTTCGGATACGCTCGACAAAGACGGCCTCACGTTGCCGGGCACGACCATCCGAAAAGGCGACGCCATTTTTTGCAATGTCACCAAAGGTAAAAAACACCCGCACATTATCAAAAACAAAAAAACAGACGGCGTCGTCGACAAAACCATTCTGTTTCAGAATGCCGCCGGTGGTCAAACTGCCAAAACGCGCATCCGAGAGCAAAGAATACCGCAAATCGGGGATAAGTTTAGCTCGGTACGTTTCAGTGTTCTTGTCGTGTTATGTATCTGTGATTCTTTTTTACTGACATTTTTTTTCTTACTTTCATAACAGCGTCATGGCCAAAAAGGCACGATTGGCATGATGTACACGCAGGAAAACCTCCCCTTTACCGAATCGGGAATCGTGCCCGATATTATTGTCAATCCGCATGCCATTCCGAGCCGCATGACGATTGGCCACGTGTTTGAATGTGTGGCGTCCAAACTGGCCGCAGTGTTGGGCATACGTATCGACGCCACGGCCTTTTCACACAAGCCCGTCGACGAGATTTGCAAGATGCTCAAGCGCGCGGGCTTTGCAGAAGACGGCAAGGAAGTCATGTACCACCCGTTCACTGGCAAACGTTTAAAGGGCCGCGTGTTTATCGGACCCACATTCTACCAGCGTCTCAAACACATGGTCGCCGACAAAATACACGCGCGCGCGCGCGGCAAAGTGGTCGGACTCACGCGCCAACCCGTAGACGGCCGAGCCAACGGCGGCGGCTTGCGATGGGGCGAAATGGAGCGTGACTGTGGCGTGGCACACGGTGCGTCCGCCGTCTTACACGAGCGCATGATGCTGTCTTCCGACGCCTACGACGCCCCCATATGTGACAAGTGCGGGCTCATCGGCACGGCAGTGGCCGACATCTTTGGCGACTTGAAATGCCGCAATTGTACCGGGTCCAAGATACATACGGTCAAAATGCCGTACGCCGGCAAATTGCTCGTACAAGAATTAATGTCCATGGGTATAAGCCCCAAAATCATACTCAAAAAATAACAATCTATTTCTCAACGATGCAAATGCTCATGAAAACTCAAGCTCCCTCACAGATGCAACTCGTTGTTTTAAATGACCATTTAAAACACTATACAAAGACCAACATGCCCACTCCTATGATCAACGCCGCCTATGTCCTCACCGGCTTCCGGCAACACTTTGTCAACGAATCGCGCCCTGCTACCGCCGAGGAGACGCAGAATGGCCTCCCGCACAGTTTCCGCGTACTGGAACACGTCTGCGGTGGCGGCCGCGTCTACAAGACCTACCACGGACCCTCGGGCCAGAAGTTTCGCTCGATTCGCCAGGTCACCCGGGCCAATCCAAGCTCGCCCGCCGAATAAGTATATATGACGCGTGTCATCGAGAGAGATGCGCCTGAAACACTATGAAAAACGTCGTATACGTATTATTATTAAATCTATCAGTATTCTGAGTATATGCTGTGCAGGTGTGTTGTGTCTACACTGGCGACTGCGGCGAACATCGGCCGACCTGCCTCGGAAACGCGTCCTGCCCGTGTACTGGTGGTCCGAAGTCGTCCCGCCCAACATGCTGTCAGGACACGACGCTTTTTCCGTCACGCGCGTGGACAGCTTGGACGACGTGTACGACGACGTCGAGCGCCACAAACACTACCAGTTCTTGGTCTTGCGCGGAAACGTGGTCGTCAGCCCCACGTTCGCGCATGTGTGGCGCACCCAACTCGCGTCCGCACCACCCGACTGGGACATGTTGCAGTTGTGGTCCAACAACCGTGTCGTTCAGGACCACGTCGAGCGTATCATCGACCCGTGGATTTCGTGGATGCCGGAGCACACGGGCGAAGAAGCGTTCTTTATGACGCGCGAAGGCCTCGCCAAAGTCATGACCGCCAAGGGGCCGCTGTTTCAGCGCGGCCACGCCAAGGTGCCGCTGTTTCAGCGCGGCCACACCTATACGGCGACGCGTTTTTGGATCAAAGCCGACGCCATGTTCGAGTTCCCCTGGCGCATCTATCCGTTTGAACACCCCAACGCAGACATGCTCATCGTGGTCAGTTGTCTCTTGAAGAGTGTTCCCGACATAGAGCGCGAATATCAGCGCTGGCATGCCGACTGGTCGAGCATTGGTGCCGACTGGTTGTTGACCTTGGTGGTCCCCAACGAGACCATGAAAAAACACGCGCTCGCCACGTGGCGCGTGTCCACCGGTGTTCGTCTGAATGTCCAGGTGTACGCGGGCCAATTTAACAAGTTTCGGTTTATCCGCCCGTGGGTGTCCGCGTTTAAGCGCTATACGCACGTCGTGTTCAAGGACTCGGACCAAAACGTGGCGGGGTTTCCATGGCGTACATTTATAGAAGAGACTGGCGACGCGGTCATCTCCGCACCGCTGCGCCAATTGGTGACCGGCCCCGACGCGCGCCAATGGTTTCACCAATTTGACGCGGCAGTGTGGAAGGCACAACTGACGGACGCCTTTGGCAGCGTCCAGACGCTGGACCCGCCCGTGCTGGAACAATACTTTGTACGGATGGACGGCGGCTTTGCCACGTGGTTTTGGGACCAGGTATTGACAGACACACTGCTCACCGACAAGGACGGCAACGACGTCGTGTCCAACTGGGGACCAGACATTGTCTGGTGCGGTGCCGCGCAAGAGTACGCGCCCAACAGAGGGGCGTGCCGACTGGTTCCCGTCGTGAGCAAACACGACGACACGCGCCAGGTACAGCACTGGCGCGCTTCCTCTCGGCGACAATATTTAAACCAGATGCAATTACAGGCGTTTCGCGACGCCTTTCCACAATGGCTACTCGACCACCGTACGGATGTCGCACATTAACTTGAACCGATGCAACAACACGGACATGTACGCTTCCAACTGTTGAATCTCGTGTTCAAGGTTCAAACTGCGCCATCGCGACACATAGCCGGCTTCGTGACTCGCCGTAATATCGGCACACCGGGTCAACAGCTGGTGAATTTGATGCACCGCCGCCACCACGTTTTGCGCGGCCGTTTTCAAAGGCTCTTTGTCACTGCAAATGGCATTGCACGTGGCCTCGATAGTCTGCAGTGTACACGTGATGTCGTGTTTGTCCAACACGTGCTGTAATGTCTCCGTGTTTCCGGAACTGCGCAACGAACTGACAAGTGAAATGGTAGAGCTCACTACAGGCGTAATGGCCGAATTTACGACCATTTTACCGGCAGTGCCCGCTATAAACACAAGACCCGCTTGCATCGTGTTTGATTTTCATAAATGACAGTAAATACCTCTGTTTTGTTTTATTCTTCGTCAAATACGGACGCAGTCCAATGACATGGTCGGTCGTAAATGTACTGTTTTTCACAACGATCGCGCCATGTGTCGTGTGTCGGCGGTGTATTTTTGTGGAGGTAAGGCACGAAATAGAGTGCACACCACACGCCATGTCCGGTTCTGTAGATGGTCTGAGCCGACGTACATGGTTCGTACTGAGAAATCGTCTTGGTCGCCCCGAGCCGGCGAATCTCCCTTTGAAAGTGTCGGGCCTTTTTGTTCCACAAGTAGCGACCATCAATCATAAACAGTTTGACGATGCGCCACACATCCTCGGGCAGCCACATTGTTGGGCTTGGGGTTTCCTCTTTATATAGACGTACGCTGATGCTCGCGCAAAATGTATCCGGCCATCATGGACCGGAACGGAAACGGCACGTCGGATATCAAGACGGCCAATTCGGCCGTGGTGATGACCGAGGCGGGGCGAAGACGCGCAGACAATTTGCGACGGGCCCACGCTTCGGGAAAACACATCGGTAAGCGTTTAGAATGAAGGTGAAATTAAGTTTAATTTAAGTGTAATATAAGTGGTTTAGGCGAGAGCAGTGCCGGCGCAGAACTTTTCGTACTCCATGTCCTTCAGGAACGCATTCTCACCGTTCCGCACGGCACGGCAGCCCGGGTAGACGTTGGGACCCCAGTGGCCCGTGTTCGTCCTGATTTTGGTAAACGTTTGCTTGGTGGCATCGAACGACACTTGATGTCCCTGGAAGCACACAGTGTTCAGGCTGCGCAACGGCGCCAGGAAACGCTCGTCCGGGCTGCCATACTGCTGCAAGTTGTCAAAGCCCAGCTTTGCGCTGATGAGAGACGCGTTGGGGTAATGTTCTTCCGCGTCCGAGAGCGTGTTGTTGTTGGCATCCAGCGTCTTCGCACCGTATCTCCCCGTGATGTCAAGCGGGTTCTGCACCTTGGCGTTTTTGGGCATCAGGATGGGAATCAAATCACCGGTAAAAACGTCCTTGGTAAGCTCGTCCGCAAGGGCCTCGCCCGTTTTGAAGAGATTGGTACCCTCGCCGCTCACGTACGAATGCGAAAAGATATCCTCGGCAATCATAATGTTCTTCGGCTGCTTGACCACTGATTTGTGGTAGAAGGTGTAATGGCCAATGTGCACCTTGTGCATGACGTCGTCGGTGAGCATGAAATCGTGGTGGCCGTGCGCCGTCATACCCGTCTCGAGTCCACCCTTCATCAGCACGGCCGAAGCCATGTTGTAGGTCTGGAAAGGCCGCAGCAGCAGGACGGTGCACTTGCTCACGTCACCAACATCTTGGGCCCCGGTATCCTGCATGTTCTTCTTGGCGTCCTCCACGGCTTTTTTATACGAGATGCGCTCAAAGGAGTCGGTGTCCATCGAGTAGATGTAGATGTCGCGCTCGCCAGCGTCAACGTTGCCGCTTTTGGGGAAGATGAAGAACTCGCCAATCTGGCGCTGGCGGACGAGGAGGTCGCGCGGCTCGCCGATAAAGTCAATGTCGAACGGGCGCGTCTCGAACACCTTGGAGCCACGGAAGGTGAGCAGGTTGCCGGGTCCCTTCTCGAGGTTGGCGGCCGCGCCGCTGCCCTTGCGGTAAAACTCGACCTCGGCCGAGGGCACCATGGTCACGTAGATGGACATCTTGGACGGCAGAATCAGGACGTTGGGAGACACGCCCTCGTACTTCATCTGGTCCTTGAGCTCGGCGTCGAGCAGGTAGAGGCCACGCTCCTGCTTCTGGACGAGGGCCCAGCGACGGCGCTGCTGACGGAGCAGCTGTGCGGGCCGCGTGACGGTCGGGCCATGCTGCCGCTGCCACTCCTTGTAGTGGTTCTTCGAGCTGAGCAGAGCGTGGATGACGCCGTGGTAGGCGGTCTCGTTGACAGAGTCGACGATTTGGCGCAGGTTCATGAGGTAATGCTGGCGCCCCTGGTCGGTCTTGTAAAACCCGTGCTCAATAATGAACGCGAGGCCTCTGCGCACCAGGCGGTCGCTGCGGGACTCGCGCTCGGCCGTGACGTACCGCGGCACACCTTGGTGCGGCTCGAGGTCCATCAACGTCTTGTTGAAACGGAAGATATCCCACTTGACCGAAAGGTCTTCGGTCTGGACCCACGGGAGCACGTCGCGCGTGTACCAGTCGTCCTCCTTCGTCACAAGGTAGTCGAGCACCTGCTCCAGGTGCTTGTTCTTGCCTTCGTAGGCCTTGGGGAGATTGTACGTCTCGTGGGCAAACTTGTCCTCGGCCAGCATCTTCTGATACTGGGGCTCGACGCTACCAAAAAAAGGCTGCAGGGCGTGGTCACCGGCGGCGTTTCCAACAGAGTCCATGTTTATGTAACTGTGAGATGTCTACTTATATACTGTCTTTTCATGTACAAAAACGCAAAAAGCGTTTTTACATTTTTCGTATCCGGCATCCGTCCTCATTGCGACTATAAATAAGTCGGCGTGTAGGTTGTCAGGGTTCAATGGGTCAGCTCATGGGGCGCTTTAAATGGATTTGGGATTCGTTCCACCAGGAAACGTCCGTCATCATTTTGGGTCTCGACAATGCGGGCAAAACGGCAACGCTGTACGCACTGCAACTGGAAGAACCAATGCCCTACACAGTGCCGACGATAGGCTTTAACGTCGAGGCGGTTCGCGTCGGCAATTTGGACATCAAAATGTGGGATGTGGGCGGTCAGGATAGTTTGCGAGATTTGTGGCCACATTATTTTGAACAGTCGGACGGCGTCGCGTTTGTCGTGGACGCTGCAGACCGGGACCGTTTTGAACAGGTACGCACGGAAATTCACGCGATCGTGTCGCACAAAGATTTGGTGGGCAAGCCTCTGCTCGTTTTGGCCAACAAACAAGATCTGCCGCGGGCCGCCTCGAAGGGCGAGTTGATTGACATTCTCAATCTGAACAATATCAAGAGTTCTCAATGGTACATTGTGGAATGCTGTGCGATTCAAAACGACCGCGCCAAAGTTGGCTTTCAATGGTTAGGAAATCAATTGTAGTTTGTTTTTTTCATGTATAAAACGTGCTTCCAAAGCGGTAATGTCCACGGTGCGGTTTTGTATTGGGCTCGTAGTCGGGTGGACGGCGGCGCGTTCATTGCCGCCCAAACCAGACGGCGTGCCCGCCTGGAGCCCGCCGTCACTGCGCGAGCTTGGTATCCTCTCGGAAGCCGCACAGCAGGCGTATGCACACTTGAAACAGAAAGCGGAGGCTGTCGGCGCCTCAGCGAGTGGACACTAAACGCTTGACCGCGGCCTCGGGCACCTTTTCGACAGTGCGCGAGGCGCATTGGGTGCATACCAGTTCGTGTCCCGGTGCAAAGTAGACGTCCGAGGCACACTCTATACAGCGGTATTTGTACGACTGATAGGTATGCATGACGTAGGGGATGACCTTGCGCTTGCGCCGGCGCGTCGGTCCTTTGGCCGGTTTCGGAATACGTAGGGAATATGAGGCATGCATTTAGCACTGTCGTCATACAGCCCATTCAAAAATAAATACGCACATGCGCAACATATATTCTTTAAAAGACCAGGGGTTGGCCGCGGCACCGGAGCAAGGTTCTGAGGCGTGGCTGGCCGGACGCGTGGGCCGTATCACCGGGAGCAAACCCGGCGACTTGTACTTTAACTTTAAGCAGGAAAGTGATTGGGACGACATTCTGGAAAAGTGGTTTGGCGACCGCCGCGAAGACTTTGACGACGTGGCCAAGGCAAGGATGGCCTGGGGCTCCGAGCACGAGGACGACGCCGTCCATGTGATTGTCGACAACATCCCGAACACGCACTTTTTCGAATGTCCGATGATTCCTATCGACGACGTGTACGCGGCCTCGCCCGACGGCGCCGTGATGGTTTTACGCAAGCCCTACACGAAAGAACAAGTCTTGCACGAACACGTCTTGACGCCCGACGACGTCGCGTGGCATGCGAATGTGGAAATC
>MDTG01114045.1_pt1 | contig 13953 bp, 5 predicted proteins | sample 811421 | NCBI WGS metagenome assembly MDTG01 (sample SAMN05326645, study PRJNA326480) | marine metagenome | isolation source: seawater | place: Pacific Ocean: South East | collected 2011 | reverse complement strand
TAGATATTGTAATGATTGTTGGATGGATTGTAGATTAAATTTTACTTATACGTTTAAATTCATTTTTGTACTTGTTACTTTTATAAATTTAAATTTAGCTCAAACAACGGGTAAAATATCTGGTTTGGTAATCGACTCTAAAACACAAGACCCAATTGTCGGAGCTAATGTTATAATTAAAGATACCTACCTCGGAACAGCATCTGATTATGATGGAAGTTATTACCTTATTAACCTCTCTCCTGGAAAATACACACTTCAATTTTCAGTCATTGGATACGAAACCAGTATAGTAGAAGATATTAAAGTTTCAGTCAACAGAACTACACCCATAAATATTAGTTTAAATCAATCTGCAATTGAAGGTGAGACTGTATATGTTAAAGCAGAGCAAGTCAGCATAAAAAAAGATCAAACAAGTACAGTAAAAAATATTTCTTCTGAACAAATTGACATTCTTCCAATAGAAAATGTTACCGGTATAATTAATATGCAAGCTGGTGTAGTTGATGGACATTTCAGAGGGGGAAGAAATACTGAAGTTACCTACTTAATAGATGGCATGAGAGTAGATGAAAGTTTTGGAGGATCAAGCACTTCAGTTGAGATTGAGCCTGAAACATTGAATGATCTTGAAATAATAACTGGCACTTTTAATGCCGAATATGGAAAAGCTATGAGTGGTGTTGTAAATCAAGTGACAAAAGATGGCAACAATGTATTTGAGGGTAAGATATCAAGTAATCATGGAAACTATTTAACAAAAAATAATCATATTTTTCCAGGAATAAATAGATATCATTTAAACCTCAACCAGGACTATAAAATTCAATTGAGTGGTCCAATTATAAAAAATATTCTCACTTTTTTTGCTAATTATAGATTCCAAGATAATTTAAATCACTTAAATGGATACCACTATTTTAATGTTTCAGACTCGAGCAACTTTTATTCTGATAATTCCTCCCTTTGGTACTCCGAACATACTGGAAACCATGTTCAAGAAACATATTGCAGTGATTCTTATGGGGTTCCTGTAACTGATTCAAACGGCGGTTTTATAAAAGATCTAAATGAATGCGAGCAGAACTATGGAGAATGTACTCTTACATTTAGCTCGTGTATTGATATATTAACCAATGAGGTTATACTAAACACACTTGATGAGGCTTACTGCAATCAAGTTCTGAATGGATATTTGACCATAAACGAACAAATATTAAGCCGGGTATCTAAAGAAGATTGTGAAGTAAATATTCCGATAACTTATGAAGATGAGTTTGGGTATCTCAATCCTTTGATTCAATCTTCCTTTTATTCCTCCATGTACACATTAAGGAGTAAAAATGAAAATTATGTTCCAATGAATTTTAACGTAAATAAATCATTATTTATGAAGCTTACTTTTAACCCTTTTCCAAAATATAAATTTTCTTTTATTTTTTCTGAAAACATAGATGAATGGCATTCTTATAATCATTCTTACAAATACAATCCTTATGGAATGGCATTTGACTCAAGAAAGTCAAACTTTTACGCGTTACAATCCAACGTGATGATTAACAACTCATCATTCATTGAAACAAAGCTATCAATAATAGATAATTCATATGGAAATTATGTTTATGAAAATCCGTATGATCAAAGATATGTTGGGGACCAGCTTCACACATCAATACCTGGATTCTTTACTGGAGGACAATCTAAGGGTCATACCAATAGAAATACCATTAATACAACCTTTAAAACGGACTTCAATTGGCAAATAAATTCCTATCACACTTTTAAATCTGGAGTCGAATTTTTGCAACATGAAATCCAAAATAATTATTATCAGATAAGACCAAATCCAGATTCAACAATTTATTCACCATATATTTTTGTAGATGAACTGTCAACTTATGCTGATGTTTACAAAGTTGAGCCTAAAGAGGCATCTATTTATTTCCAGGATAAGATGGAGTTTAATGAGATGGTGATAAACATTGGACTAAGATATGATTATTTTAATCCTAATACATATTATCCCTCAAACTATCGTAACCCTTTAAATCAAATCAGTCAAGTTGAATTTTCAGAAAACCTTCAAGCTAAAGTCCAAACAAATATTAGTCCAAGGTTTGGTTTAGCTTATCAAATTGCAGACCAAGCTGTTTTACATTTTAGCTATGGACATTTTTTTCAAATTCCTCCAATGTATGCAATGTATGCAAATTCAAATTGGCTTATACCAACAACAAATTTTCAAACTATTCTTGGCAACCCCAATCTTGAAGCAGAAAAAACAATCACATATGAATTAGGATTATGGCAAAAATTAAATGAGTATATGGGACTAGAAGTTAATCTCTACTACAGAGATATTTATAATCTTCTTGGAACAACAACATGGACAACATATAATCAAGTAAAATATGGTCTATATGACAATAAAGATTATGGAAATGTGAGGGGTATAGAATTAAAATATGATTGGAACTATGGAAATTTCAATACCTATTTCAACTACACACTACAATTTACAAGAGGAATTGCTGACTCTCCTACACAAGCATTTAGTAGAGAAGGGCAAAGTCTTGATCCAATTAATAGATTAATTCCAATGAGCTGGGATCAAAGGCACACTGCAAATATAACAGTTGCATACAATCAACCACGATATGGAATATCTTCAACCGCGTACTTAAATTCTGGAACACCTTATACATTTGAGCCATTAAGTGAATCCTCATTAGCACAAATAAATTTACTTCCAAATAATGATTACAAGCCCATGAATTATAATATTGATTTGACAGGATATTATTCTTTTAAATTGGGTCCTTACGAATCTAGAATTACATTTTCAGTTTATAATCTAACTGACCGCTTGAATGAAATGTGGGTAAATAGTAAAACCGGGAAAGCTTATACTGATATTTTATCTAACAGTCAAATTGAAGGTTATCGAAGTAATTTTTCCAATATTACAGAAACATATCAAAATCCAGCTATGTACTCGGCTCCCAGAAATATAAAAATAGGATTAGATTTAAAGTTCTAATGAAAACCAAAAATAAAATATTATTGTTTTTATTTACAGTGTTGTTTAGTCAGATTGAATACGCTGGACCAAATGATGAAGCAGGCGACCCCTCTGCTATAAAAGAGTCTTGGATGGATGGAAATTCAATTCTTTTATATTTTAAAAATACATCTGAGCTTTCTGATTGGGCTGAAGGTGGTCTTGATAACGTTTCAATTTGGCCAAATGATGGAACTGGGACTAGAATGGTTGATGGTATTGGATTGCTGATTGGGGCAAAAACATATATTCTTGATGATGAGGATTCTTCAACAATTGATACACTAATCATAGATGATTTAAATGACATCCTAAATCCTGATATTAAAAAACACGAAGTTTATTTTCTTCAATCGCAGTACAGAGAAGAAATGGATCAAAATTCAACAGGAACTCTAGATTGGGGATTTTATCCTGTTTTTGGATATTTTAATCCTAATCAGGACTATCCTGCAATGAGCGATGACCCTGAAACTTGGCCAACAACTGGTTGGCCGTCAACTGGAAATAACTTACAATGGAAAGGGTTTTGGGATGGAAGGTTTGGTAAAGGCATAACTTACGCTGACCTAGAAACTTACTTTGTAATAAATGATGCCCAAGACCAGGAAAACATAAATCGGTCTGATTATAGATACTATCCAAGACCTGGACATTTCATACAAGAAGACGCAAGTGTCCAATCTGGGTTACCTTGGGGCGGTTTGGGATTAAGAGTTGAAGCTAGAGGATTTCAATGGAATAACCCACTCGTAAGAGATGCATTATTTTGGGAATATAACATAACCAATATATCTGATTATGACATTAATGAGGTTGCTTTTGGATATTGGGTAGATAATGCAATTGGTGGTGAAAGCACTCTCGATGATGAAGTTGGATATTTTGATACAAATCTTGATTTGTCGTACTCCTGGGATTTTAATGGTATTGGTGAAGGAGCCTCTGAACCAGGGATAATGGGCTTCGCATATTTAGAAAGTCCTGGTATTTCAGATGATATAATTGATAATGATAATGATGGCATTATTGATGAAAAGAGAGACAATGACAAAGGTACAATCATATGTGGTACATGTGGAATTAATGATATTAATAAATATAAAGAATTTTATGGCTATACGAATGACGATTTAAAAGATCATTGGTCAGGTGATGAAGATCAGGACTGGACCTCAAGTATTGTAGATGATAATGGAAATTGTATAGTTAATGATGATGTTGGGTTAGATGGAATTGGTCCTTCAGATATAAACTATAGTGGTCCAGATGAAGATGGAACTGAATGTAACCAGGAGCCTGATTGTATTTTTGGAATTGGATGTGAACCAAATTTTGGAGAAACAGATGTATCAGAGTCGGATATGATTGGTCTTACTACTTTTCAATTATTTCCTGTTGACTCTCACTCACAACAAGTTGACAAGACGTCAAGATGGTTTTATAATGATGATGTAATGTTTGAAATGATGAGCAGTGATACATTGATGCAATATGCAGATACCCCAGATAATTTGATTGAAATTTTTGCCTCTGGGACTTTCAAGTTAGACAAAGGGAGTACTGAAAGAATTTCAATGGCAGAACTTCATTCTTCAGACTATCTAACTGGGAGCCCAGGTGGAACTCAACCAAACGCACCAGCTTTGTTTGAACTTAAAAAAACAGTTCAGCTAATATATGAGACAGACTATAGATTTGCTCAGCCCCCCACCACGCCTACTTTGACTGCAGATGCCCAAGATGGAAAGATTATATTGACATGGAATTCTAATGCTGAAAATTCACGGGATCCTTTTCTTCCAGATTCTCTACAATACGATTTTGAAGGTTATAAACTGTATAAATCAACCGATAAATATTTAAGAGACTCTCAAATAATAACAGATGGTTACGGAAATCCTATGTTCAACGTTCCAATATTTCAGTGCGATAAAATTGATGGAATTACAGGTTTTGCAGATTGGGCTCCAATTTTCGGAACATCATACTACGTTGGCGATGATTCAGGTATCGTACATGAATATGTTGATACTGATGTAATTAATGGAAGAACCTATTATTACGCATTAGTTGCATATGATTATGGGTTAGAAGCAAATGAGGCTCTATCAAATGGGATTCCTCCCTCAGAGAATAACGTAATAATTGAGTTGGATGAAAATGAATATGTTATTTCAACAGGTCCAAATGTTGTAGAGGTTTATGCTTCCTCCCCATCCGCTGGATATGAAAGTCCATCATTTGATACTTATGATAAAACTTTTTTTGGAACTGGTATAATTGATGTCGATATTTTTTCGCCAGGGCAAATTCAAGATAATACAATTTATCACGTGACATTTATTAACGATACTTTATATAACTTTCAATTTAACGATGGGTTCCCCGAAGCAATCGTTACCTCTGGGATTGAGATCTATAAAGAAGTTTCAGATTCACTTCAGCTTTTTTATTCAGAATCTTCTGGATTTAATAATTATGGTAATCCAAATTTTAATGATGAAAACATAATTGAAACCGAAGCAGATATTAATAATGATGGGCTTAACGATATAAACTATTGGTCTTTGAACACACAGCAACCAGTAATTACTGGGGTTTTTGATGGTTTGCAGCTTACAATCAATCAGGATGTTGAATATCCAAAAATTTTAAAGCATGGATGGAAAAATGTACAAAACAATGCTACTCAACTTTTTGTGATGCCATTTCCCAACCTAATTCATAGACAATCTTTAATTAGCCCGTTGGATGCAAATATATATTTCACAAATAATATAGCCTATACTAATAATATGGAATATGGGGTCAACGTTTATGACGAAAATTTTCAAAATATTCCTTCAAGTCAATTATTACTTAACGAAAATTTTAATTTTTACATTTATAGCGAGACAATTCAAGATACATTATCAATGATTGTTCATGATATGAATTCTAATAATTCATTTGACTACGATGATCGAGTACTTGTTGGAACTAAAGGCGATTTTAGTTTTAACGGTCAAATATTAGAGAATATTTGGAAAAATACTAATTTTGTAATCGAATTTAACGGATTAGATGAGTCGCAACTCCCACAAAATGGCGATATCTATGAAATAAAATTTGAGCGACCATTTTGGGAATCAGATACTCTCACAATTATTACAAAAAAAGGGCAAAATTTAAATTCTAGTTATCACAATTCTGATATGGAAAAAATTAAAGTTGTTCCTAACCCCTACATCGGTACTAATCTACTTGAAGAATCGATTTTTAGCTCAAGTTTTAACCAAAGAAGAAAATTAATGTTTACTCATCTTCCAGCTCAATGTATTATAAAAATTCTAACTAGTAGTGGTGTATTAGTTGATGTTATAGAAGTTAATAATTCAATTGACGATGGCGTTGCATATTGGGATTTAATTTCAAATGAGGGTATGGAAATTGCTTCAGGAATTTATTTTTATCATGTAAAATCGAATGTTACAGGAAAAGAAAAAATTGGAAAATTTGTAATAGTAAAATGAATTATTTACAAAAAATATCATTGATTATCATATTAACCATTGTATTTCCAAATAATGGTAATGGAACAACTACTGCTAATTTCTTAGAAATTGATGTAGGTAGCAGAGCAACCTCAATGGGTGGCGCATATGTTAGCTTATGTGATGATCCGACAGCAATTTTTTGGAATCCTGCTGGATTAACATTCGTTAAAGATACCGAAACTTCTTTTATGTATCAACCATATTGGGATGATACAAGTATAATTTTCATGGGAATAGCTTCATCGCTTAATAACAGCAGTTACATTGGAGCAGGATTTTTATTATTCAATTGGGGTGATATAGAGCAAACAGATTTAATTTACCAAGATGGTACTGGAGTTATTTTTAATCCTAGCGAATATTCTTTTTCTCTTTCTTACGCTCGAAAATTTGTAGATTGGTTTTCTTTTGGTTCTTCAGTTAAATTTATATCATCTAATCTAGATGTTGGAAGGGTATCGGGGAATGCATTTGCGCTTGACTTCGGGGTAATGATAAATACCGATTTTTTTAGTTCTAATAATCAAAAAAAAGGTCTAAAAATTGGCATGTCTATCTCAAACTATGGATCGAGACTTAAATATGATAATGGAATAGGATTATTACTTCCAAATGATATATCGGAAGACAATGGCAATTGGGATAATTTATTAACTCAGGTTTATTCAGAAGGTAACGAACTTCCTTTAAACTTTAGAATTGGGTGCTCATTAACTCCTATAAATTCACTCAAACACAGTATGACATTATCATTAGATGCCGTTCATCCAAATAATAATAGTGAATTTATAAATGCTGGGTTTGAATACGCTCGAATTATTCCAGGCGTAGCAACTATAAGGCTGAATTCAGGCTATAAAGGTCTATTCATGCAAAATCCCGATAAGAACAATAATAGTGAGTATGGTCCATCTTTTGGTTGTGGATTAGATTTATATAAAAATAATAATCCCTACATATCTCTAGATTATTCTTATAGAACATTTTGGACTATGCCAAATACAAATATGTTTTCAATTGGTTTATTTTTATGAAATATAAATTATTTATTTTTATCTCAATAGGGTTTTTGATCTGTAATGATACTCTAGCTATTGTTGGAACTAAAATTATTACAAAAAGAGATTTCTTACGAAGATCAGAGTACACACTAAGACCTGATTACTGTAAATCAAATAATACTATTGCTAAAAAAATTATTCTTAACTCTCTGATTGCAGAAAAAATATTATCACTAGAAAATCAAGAAAGCAACCTAGATATTGAAAGTATAAATTTAATTAATGGAATTAAAGAACAAACAATGCGAAGGGTAATGTTAGAAGATAAAGTGACCAAAAATTTAACGATTAACAATTCTGATGTATTGAATTTATATGAAAATTCTTTATTTGAATACGAAGTTAATTTTATTACTTTTGATATTGAGAGTTTAAATGAAATAAAATCATTAATAAAAAAAGAAAAATCATTATTTGATTTGGCATTAAAAATAGATATAATTCCAGCAACAAAAAATTTATCATTTTTAAATTGTGATAATTTAGTTGTTCGAGATAATCTTTTTTCAAAAAAGCGATTTCAAGGTGAACTTGTTGGCCCATTTAATATAAAAAATACAGAATATATACTCATTGAAATTATTAAAACTAAGAAAATATTAATAATTGATGAAATAAGTCAGAAAAATCATTTTAAAGAAATTGAAGATATACATATTAAATCTGAATCTAAAAGAATTAAAAAAACTCACATTCATGATATCATGAATGAAAAAAAATTAGTTTTCAATAAAAAAACATTCCTAAATCTTGCAAACTCATATTTTGATAAAAATGAATTAAAATCTATAAATCCGAATGATATACTTTTCACATTGAATGATAAGAAATGGAAAGTTGAAGACTTGATTGAGCTTAACAAGCTTAATCCAATTCTATTTCGTAATTCTTTAAATGAAAAAAGTGACTTTTATAATCAATTCAAATTAGCTATTGTTGATATGATTCAAAATTACTACCTAACAGAACATTCTTACAAACTCAACTATGAGAATAATTTTTTTGTTAAAAATGAGTACAATATTTGGAAAGATTATATTTTAGCAAATGATAAAAAAGAATTTATTTTAAATAATAATAAAGATTTGAATATCTATTTGGAAAATCTTTTTGATAAATATTCTGAAAAAATAATAATTGACTTTGATATATTTGAGAATGTTAATCTAAGTAATATAGATATGATTGTGATAAATAAAAATCAACCCTACCAACTTAACGTACCTCCATTTCCAAGGTTAACAACTAAAAATAATTTAGATTATGGATCTAAAAAGGAATCATAAAATGAAAATAAAAAATTACTTATATACATTTTTTTTCTGCTTACTAATACCAAATATTGAGCAGAAAGTTGACTCGTTAATCTCAATAATGACCCTCGAAGAGAAAATTGGACAAATGACACAAGTTGAGATGAGATTTATTAAACCTGAAGATATTAAAAAACTAAATATTGGCTCACTACTTAGCGGTGGAGGTGGGACTCCAAATTTATCCACAATATCAAAAAAAATGGACAAACCACTTGGTAATGATCCTGAATCGTGGATTAGTATGTACAATTCCTACCAAGACTATGCATTAAAAACGAGATTAGGAATCCCTCTTATTTATGGGATAGATGCTGTGCACGGACATAACAATGTATACGGAGCGACAATTTTTCCGCATAATATAGGCTTGGGTTGCACTTTTGATACAAATCTAATTGAAAAAGTTTCATACGCTACATCAGTAGAAGTTTTAGCAACAGGTTTAAATTGGACTTTTAGTCCTTGCATAGCTATTCCATTAGATGAAAGATGGGGAAGACATTATGAAGGATACTCTGAATCATCTGAATTGGTATCTAAACTTGGATACAGCTCAATTATTGGATATCAGAAACTAATTGCTGAAGGAAAACCTAGAGTAGCAGCATGCGCAAAACACTTCATTGGCGATGGAGGGACTATATGGGGAACTGGAAGAGATGGTAAGATTGATAGAGGCAATACACCAATATCTGATGATATACTCGACGATTTTCTTCTTCCTCCTTACGAAGATGCAATAAAAGCAGGAGTGAAAACAATTATGGCTTCGTACAACAGTATAAACGGCCAGAAATGTCATGGAAGTAATTATTTATTCAATGAAATTTTAAAAAATAAGTTAGGATTTAAGGGTTTTGTAATATCTGATTGGAGAGGAATTGATGAGCTTGATGGAGATTATAAAAGTGATATTATAACTTCAATCAATGCAGGAATAGATATGGTAATGGTTCCAGGAGATCAAGTATGGGGTGGTGAACCCTACACGAGATTTATTGATTTGCTTACAGAATCAGTAAATGAAGGCTCAATATCAATTGATAGAATTAATGACGCAGTTAGTAGGATATTAAAAGTTAAATTTGAAATTGATTTATTTGAGTATCCTAAGTCTGACTATTCGTTAATTAATAAAATAGGTTCGAAAGAACACAGATTAATCGCTCGTGAAGCTGTAAGAAAATCAGTTGTTATGTTAAAAAACGAGAACGATATTCTTCCTTTAAAAAAACCATATGGAAACATTCATATAGCCGGCCAAGGAGCAGATGATATTGGTATTCAGTGTGGTGGTTGGACGATTGAGTGGCAAGGTAAAAAAGGTAATATAACGAAAGGGACAACAATTTTTGATGGTATTGCAAAAAAAATATTTGAAAAAGAACCCAGTACTAAAATTACATTTAGTAATAATGGTACTGGTGCTGAAAACGCAGATCTGGCAATAGTTGTTCTTTCTGAAAAACCATACGCTGAGTGGCATGGCGATGATTCTGTGCTCAATTTATCAGACGAAGAAATTAAAACTTTTGAAAATATTGAGAATTTAAATATTCCTTTCATAACAATCCTCGTTTCTGGAAGACCTTTAATTACCAATGATCAAATTAAAAATAGTGACGCATTTTTAGCTGCTTGGCTTCCTGGTTCTGAAGCTGGAGATGGTATAGCAGATATCTTATTTGGTGATTACTCACCCACAGGAAAGCTAGCATTTAGCTGGCCAAAAAATATAAATCAAGTTCCTATTAATAGTAATGACAATGGTGATCCCCTATTTCCATTTGGATTTGGATTATCTTATAAAATGGAACTAAAAAAAATCACCTCTGATGAGTTAACAAATAAAAAAGAAGCCGTAATACAGTTTGAAAACATGAAAGCAGTTGTTGAAGAGAATGAAAAAGTTGCAGGTGGTAAAATTTTAAAAATAAATGATGATCACATAATTTTTCAAAAAGATAACAAGACAGAGCGTATTCACATACAATGAGATTTTTTGTAATAATTTTTTTAATTTTTAAAGCATGCGACAACCCAAATGAAGCATATATATTTGGTTGTATGGACATAAATTCATGTAACTATAATCCCGATGCAAATGTAGCTAATAATTCAACTTGTGAGTATTCAGATGCAAATGAAGTATGTTGCTTATTAGTGAATAAAGATGAATGTGGTTTATGTAACGGCAATGGAATACCTACCAATGCTTGTGATTGTGATGGGAATGTGCTTGACGAATGTGGTTTATGTAACGGCAATGGAATACCTACCAATGCTTGTGATTGTGATGGGAATACTTTAGACTGTGAAGGAGTTTGTGGCGGTCAGAGTGAAGTTGATTGTATGGGTATTTGTAATGGTGTTTCAATTCTTGATGAATGCAATGTCTGCGATGGTGATAATACATCATGCAATGGATGCGATGGTGTTATAAATAGCGGTTTGGAATATGATGAGTGTGGTGTATGTGGAGGTCCTGGAATTGACGATGGTGCCTGTGATTGTGATGGAAATACTTTTGACTGTGAGGGTGTTTGTGGTGGTAGTTCCCAATATGATGTGTGTGGTGTTTGTAATAGTGATATTAATGATGACTGCGATGGTTGTGAACTTTCATGGCACGAGTTGTGGATTGATAACTTTGATAACGATATTAATATTCAAGACAATTGGAATTTTGAGGTGTGGTATCCAGGTGTTGTCAATAATGAGCTCCAAGCATATACGGCTAATCCAAATAATGCTTACATAGAAAATGGTAATTTAGTAATTAGAGCTCTTAGAGAAAACATTGATTTAAATAATGATGGCATTCCGGATACAGAATACACTTCATCAAGATTAACTACTCAAAATAAAAGAACGTACGTTTACGAAAATCCATGTGGTCATTGTAATCGTGGAAAAATTAAAATTGAAGTTCGTGCTAAGCTTCCTAAGGGCATAGGAACATGGCCAGCAATATGGATGATGCCTAATGATTCTGATTATGGGAGTTGGCCTAATTCTGGTGAAATTGATATTATGGAACATGTTGGATATAATCCAAATACAATACATTCATCAGTACATAATGCATCCTATTCTGAAAATCTGAACGGAACTAATCAAACGTCATCAAAAGTGATAAGTGATGTTGAAGAAAACTATCACATTTTTGGATTAGTTTGGTCAGCAGAGGATATAATTACATTCATTGATCAAGAATCAAATATTGTTTTAAACTATTCTAGAACTCAAGGATCTGGGTATGAATTATGGCCTTACGATAAAAGGTTTTTCATAATTCTTAACTTAGCTATTGGCGGTACTTGGGGAGGAGTAAACGGTATAGATAATAGTTCATTTCCACAAAAAATGTATATTGACTATGTAAAAGTATCTGAATTAAGATGCGACAATTAATTATAGAGTTTTTTAAAAGGTATTGAAAACATTACTGGTCTGTGATCAGACATTAATTTTTCATAAATATCAAAACCTCCAATATAATTTTCAATCAATACTGTCTCAATAACTATATCATCTTCATCAACTGAAATAAATTGATTTGTGGTCATAATGTGATCTAAAAAACTTACATAAGGTTCTTTAGGGTATGATGCAAATAATAAATTATCATCAATTTTGTCAGTTAAAAAATGGTACTTTTTATCATTAAGGAAAGGACCAAAACAATGCTCATTTGGATCGTCTTTTAAATCATCATTCCAATCGCCCAATACAATAAAGTTTGAAAACCCAGTTTCATCTATTTCACCATTTATATACTCGTAAAGCATTTGTGAAGCTTTTTTTCGCCTATTAAGTCCCGAGTCACAACATTTCATATGAATATTTATTAATGAAAGAGGTATCTTTGTGCCATCAAATTCTAACATCAAGTCAAGTCTAAGTGGTGGCCTTCCAGCAAAATTATAATCGTTGTCTGAAAAAGGCTCTCTAATTCTTAAAAATTTAGCAATGTCTTTTTTGAAAATATATGCTTGATCAAAGAATGACGAATTTTGAGAAATAACATATTCGTATTCTGGTAATGTCAACATTAATTTTTCAAACCAAGCTGCTTTTTTAATCTCCTGAAATGCTATTATATCTACATCCATATCATAAATGGCCTCTGACATTGCCCGTATTGTAGAATCTCCTGCCGCTGGAAAAAATTCACAGTTCCATGTCATAACTTCTAATGATTTTTCACTTCCAATTTTTGGAATTTTCCAACTATCAAAATATACTTGTTTCTGATTTGTAACAGAGAGCATGTTTTTCTCTGTTGAATTTTCATTATATGGACTATAAAGATTTCTTAAGGCATTTGAATTATTCAATTCAATTTCTTCATAATCCTTAACATCAAAATCAAAATCATCTTTTAATAAAGTTTGGCTGATTTTGTTGTCTACCATAGCCTTATAACCAACAAAGATCTTATTTTGATAATCATAAATCATTTTAAAATGTCCAAAACCTGTTCCATTACCAAAGTTTTGAAAAACATAAGTATGAGTATATGGGTCATACCAAGGAGAATTATATCCTTTTGAAACGCCTCCTGAAATAATAACATCTATGCCTTCACTAAAGCGAGCAATACCAAGTGCGTCAAAATTTGATTCATATGGATTTATTAAATTATTATCAATATCATCATCTAGACTTTTGTACTTATCTTCTCTATCATAAGGAACTCCTGAGCTTGTTAAAATGATAATGGAATCAACATCTTGATTTTTCAAAAATTCAACCCACTTTTCTATTGAGGATATTGAGTTTTCAAATTCAATGCCTAAAATATTTATAGATGATGTGAGATCTGGGATTGAAGTATTCACTATCCCTATTACACCAATTTTCAAACCATTAATATTTTTAATTAAATACTGCTTTATATTTTTTGATTTCAATGGACAATCATCACATATAATATTAGACATTAAAAAAGGGAAATTTGCTTCATTAGC
>MDTG01305200.1_pt1 | contig 13954 bp, 12 predicted proteins | sample 811421 | NCBI WGS metagenome assembly MDTG01 (sample SAMN05326645, study PRJNA326480) | marine metagenome | isolation source: seawater | place: Pacific Ocean: South East | collected 2011 | reverse complement strand
TAATTTATTTCAGGATGTTTCAAAAAAATACGATTTGATATGTTGTGATGTATCTGGGGTTAGAGAAGAAGTAGCTAAACTAACAGGTTGGTTTCCAGAGGAAGTTCCCAAAGCCGATGATACAGGCGCCAATTTAATATTAAAGGTAATAGCTAATTCAAAGGAATTTTTAAAAGAGAATGGCGAATTAATTATTTGTACAACGTCTTTTTCGGATGAGAAATCAATCTTTACAGCTTTCGAAAAGTTTTATCCTAATTCTTATCAAGAAATATATTCGGAAGAAGTTCCTTTTTCAAAAAGACTAAATAAAAATATTGGTATCTTGGATAAAGATTCTTTCTTTGAAAAAGATGGAATTAAATATTGGAAATTTTCAATTTTCTCTCTTTCTAAAAATTAGTCCTTTTCTTAAAAAGATAAATATTAACCCAAAAAATATTCCAATAGATATTGATATTAAAAAAGGTCTAAACAATCTTAAATATCCATTGCTTTCAACAATGGTATTTTCTAAAAAGAGTATTGAAATGATAGGAGCAAGTTTTTGACTTCCTGGAGAAATAAACCAAACACCTGATAGTAGTGCAAAAATTATTATAGCTGCAACAAGTCCAATGAACTTTGATGAAAAAAGTTTATAAAAACTAAAGGAAATTAGAAAAGACAGCATAAAGAAAAAAATCCAAAAAATTAACATTTCTCTAAAGTTTTAATTAAGTCATCAGCCAATTTTTCATTTTTTAAAATATCATAAAAGTCTTTTTTCGGATTATTCTCTTTGTAGATATTTAACATTTTTTTTAAGTATCTGTCTTTGAATACAAAAGAAGGTGGTATATTTTTTTCCATAGCTATTTTTTCTCGCCACATAAATAAGTCTTTTGCCATTTTTTCTTTAAATTTCAATTTTTTCAATCTCGGGATATAAAGTTCTTGTGACCCAAGAATAGCTTCCTTATTAGAAAGATCTTGAATAAATGCAAATGAGTCATTTTTTTTTAAAATCTTCTTTTGCTTCTCAAATATATTAATGAGATACCTAACATCATTAGCTGCATAGTTTATTTGACTTACTGTTAATGGCCTTCTTAACCAATTTGAATTTGTTTCGGATTTGTCAATTCTTAAATTTAAATATTTTAAAACTATTTTTGAATAACTCTTATGATCTGACTTTGAAATAAATTTTTCAGCGATCTGGACATCAAAGATGTTAAACACTTTTAACCCTAAAGAACAAAATAATACAGTTATGTCGCTTCTCGAAGCATGAAATATTTTACAAATGTCTTTATTTTCAAAAATTGATTTAAATTTATTGAGGTTATTTAACTTTAAACAATCTATTAAAAATATGTTTTTACTTGTAGATATTTGTATTAAAGCCAATTTAGGATAATAAGTATTTCTCCAATCAAACTCTGTATCTATTCCAATAATGTTCTCAAATGATAATTCATATGCAATTTCATCAAATCTATCATCTGAATCTACAATTGAAACATTAAGTTTTTTTGAAAAAAATTTTTTTAATTTACTAAACAATTTGTTTTCTTAAGTACTTTAAAACTTCTTTTTTAGTTATATTATCTTTAAAAGAATAAGCTAAGTTAGCAATTAAATAACCTAATTTATTTCCACAATCATAAATATTCCCTTCCAGAAGAAGCCCATTTAATTTTTTTGAAGATTTGAGATATTTTGATACAGCCCCAGTTAATTGTATTTCCCCTGAGGCATCAGGTTTTTCTTTGTCTAGAAAAAATAAAATTTCGTTATCAAAGACATATCTTCCTGCAACGAAAAGATTAGATGGAGCCTTTTTGGGTGAAGGTTTTTCTATGATGTCATCTAATTGAAAAAAAATATTCTTCATAGATTTTTTATTAAATTTTGCTATTCCATAATTCTGAACGTCGGATTTTCTTACTTTTCCAAGTAAGATGGATGACTTACCAGTTTTCTCAAAATGCTCTTTCATTAAAGCAAAATTATTCCCTTTATGATTAGATTCTATGACCATATCTGGAAGCATTACTGCAAAAGGTTCTTTGGATATTAATGATTTGGCACTCAATATGGCATGGCCTAGTCCTTTAGGTTCTTTTTGTTCAATATTTATAATTTTTATTTTAAGGCTTGATATTTCTTTTATTTCTTTTAGAAGAGAAATTTTAAGTTGTTTTTTTAATTTATTTTCTAATTTAGAACTAGTTTTGAAATGACTTTCAACAGAAACTTTAGAAGAATTAGTAACAAAAATTATTTCTGAAAACCCTGCTCCAACCGCTTCTTCTACAATTAATTGAATGACAGGTTTTCCAGCAACTGGTAGCAACTCCTTAGGAACTACTTTAGTTGCCGGAAGCATCCTTGTTCCCAATCCAGCCATCGGAATTACAACTTTTTTCAATTTATTACTTCCTCTAAGTGATTAAGCATTTTTAATGCCAATTTTTTTCTATTAAAATTTTGAGCTGCATTTAAACTATTATAAGAAAATGTGCTAACTAACTCCTTGTTGTTTGCAAGCTCCAAGAATTTCTTGCTTAGTTCTTTTGGATGCTCAGGTAAAACTCTGATCCCAGCCTTGTACTTCTCTATAATATCTGTTGCTTCACCGAACGGCATAGCCATAAGTATAGGCAATCCCATCGCCATTGATTCAAATATTTTGGAAGGGATTACAGTTTTAAAAAGAGGCGAATTTCTCAAATGTACTAAAGAAATATCACATAAGCTCCATACTTTTGGCATCTGATTCTTTGGTTGACGAGGTATCAAAACAATGTTCTTTAAACCACGATCACGAACTATTTTTTCTAGTCTTGACCGATCCGCTCCCCCGCCGACAAATAGAATTCTGATGTTTGTTTCTTTTTTAATAAACTCTGCAGCCTCTAGAACGTTTTCTAGAGCATGAGCTAAACCATGAGTACCTATATACCCAATAACAAATTTATTTTTTAATTTGTACTTGTCCGCAAGACTTTCGTCTTTTTCTTGCAAGGGATTATATCTTTCTAAATCTGCTCCGTTTAAAACTACCTCTATCTTATCTGCGGATATGCCTCGTTCTTGAAGCTCCAATTTAAAACTATTAGTCACAGATACAATCAAATCAGCTTGTCGATATAAAAACAGTTCTAACTTTTCAAAAAAATTTATTACCCTACCATCTTTCATTACGCCAACGGCAGAGATAGAAGCTGGCCATAAATCTCGTAATTCAAAAACAAAAGGGACTTGCTTAAATTTTGCCAATATCCAAGCTGAGATGACCGTAAAAAACTGAGGAGAAGTCCCAATTACAACATCTACCTTCTGAGTAAATAAACCAAAAAACAGGCTAGACAACATAAAGGAAACAAAGTCAATTGTTCTTTTTATAAGCCCTTCATTAGCTGTGATATAAGTTTTTACACGCCAAACATTTATTTCATCAACTTTTTTCTTGGATAACCATTTATTCTTATAACCCTCAAAAACTTTTCCCTCTGGGAAGTTGGGTGCGCAAGTAATTACTGTCACTTTGTGTCCTTTATTTGTCCACTCTCTAGCATTTTCAAATGCTCTTGTAGCAAGAGCATTTCCTTCTGGAGGGAAATTATCAGTCAACAAAAGAATGTGCATATCAATTATAAGTCCAAGTAAAGACTGTATCTAATTTAGAACTTTGAAAATTTAGCTGCAATACTTTATTAGGTATTTTTACTCCGAATTCAGGATACCAAAATGAATCAACAATTGAAGCTAGACTTCCATTTAAATCACTTAAAAGAACAAACTTTGGTCCTTCAACCCTCAGCAAATTACTCTCAAGAGTTACAGATAAGTTAGGGTGGAAATAAAAACGAGATATCGCTTCTTTATACTTTCCATCCAACGTGTCGGATACAAGAAGGCTGTTTTCTTTAAATATTAACTTTCTTAAATGAATACATCCACCAAATAATGACTTATAACCGTTATGAGCAGCCTGCATAACATTCGCATGATCATCAGTTTTTTTAAAATTTCTAGAAATTATATTTGCCCGGTTAGCTACTCTGAAACTATTCCAAACCTGTGAAGAATCCTTTCCATCAATTTCAACTGTGTTATGAGCTCGTGTTTTCCTTTGATAATGTCGAATTGAACTCAAACCGTATTCAGATATACCTGAATTAACAAAAACCCGCTGTTCCCCAATAGAAAGCTCAAAAGATAAAGAGTCGGCATGGGCGTGGCCTGGGATATATTCAGGTCCAACAGCTGACGCATCGAATATCAGCTTATTGCCAGCAACTAAAGAACAAATATAACCACTATGATTATTATCAATGATTTGATTTTCATGAGACTCATGATGAATAATTTTAAATCCTAGTTTTTGAGCATAACTTTCAATTGTTCTTTTTGAAGGAGCAATTCCGTCTACAGAATCGTTAAAGAAAGATGCACCTCCATCTGGGTGAGACATAGCATCCATAAATGACAACATTTTGGGAGTGTATTCTTCTATCATTAATGATAACTTTCTAGATATTTTGTTAGGATAAGCTTTGATAAGATTAAACATATCCAACATATCTATGACCATTAAAGAATGATACATGGGACTTAGTTCAAAATTTGCACCATCTTCAAGAATCTGCTCAGGAATTTCATCGAGCAATCCATTTTCTGCGATTCTTTTCCAGCGGGTATTTTCAAAAATTACGCCAGCAAATAATAGCGCTTTTAAGTTAACAAAATAGTGATTGCCTAATAAATGTCTTTCTAGGTTATTGGATAGGAAACTTGTCTGTGTAAAGACACTTTTAAAAAGTTTTTCATTTAATTTTAGCCCGCCAAGCCAAGCTTTTATTATATTTATAATTCTTAAAGAAGAAGGGTAAGGCTCCCAGCCATTACCAAATCCAATTGGATTGTCATCAACCCAATGATTTAAAAGTTTAAGATGAACTTCTTTTTTTTTCAGTGCGCTTTGAGAAAGTAAATCTTCAAAATAATGTAAGTTATAAAGCCATAGCTTGCTAATCGTCTGATTGTTCCAATCTGATGGAAAATCTAGTTTTTTAGCATAATTCAAAAACAAAGCCTCAAACTGATTATTTATTTTGTCGTCATAAAGTGTCTGATGTATCCAAACCTTTGAACTTTGAGGCTCATGCCCTGAATATATTTCAGTAACTTTTGGCTTTAAAAATTTACGAGCAAATCTGAAGTAGATCTGCTCCCACTTCAAATACTTAACAGTATTAATCAAAAGTAATAATTTAAGCATTAACAAACGATAAGATAGTCTTCTAACTCTTTGGTTTTATTGGTTCCCAAATCACAAGAGCTCTGACATAACAACAATGTTAATTTGATTGTTTTCGAAGTTGCTCGGCAATATCAACTGAAACGCGCGCAACCTCGAAAATTTCATCCTGCGGAATTGGGCTTTCCTTTCCTTCTATTACACTTTGCATAAAAGAATCAACACAATTTCTTTGCCCCTTATCTTGTGACCACAAGTTCATTTTAGTAAAACCTTTCCAACCATAACCACGAAGTTTTCTGAAGTTATCAAGTTGGAGTACCGCATTGTCGCAAAAAACTTCTATGCGCTCTTTAGGGAAGGCCCTGCCTCCATTTGCAAAGTAATGTATAGAACCCAAGGAACCATCCTCAAAGGCAATTGTAATTAAAGCCTTGTCTTCAGTAACTTCAACAAAATCATTTTCACCCATTTTCTCAGCTTTGAAAGATTTTATTTTAGAACCAGCCAAAAAGCGCATCAAATCAATATAGTGACAAGCTTCACCAATAATTCGCCCGCCACCTATTTCTTTATCTTGAGTCCAATGATCTTTGGGAATGTTGCCTGCATTCATTGTCATAATGAAAGTTTTAGGAACTTGTTTAGCTTCAATAAGGTGTTTAATTTTGCGAATGTGCTTTGAAAAACGTCTGTTATATCCAACCATTAACAAAGTGTTTGACTTTTTTTGAAAAGCCTCAATTACATCAATTTCTTCATGAGTGAGGGCCAGAGGTTTTTCTAAAAAAACATGTTTACCTTTCTTAAGAGCCTGAATAGTTTGAGAGGCGTGTAGATTATGTTGTGTAGCAATGACTACAGTATCAATTTTATCATCAAGAGCTTTTTCAAAATCTGTCGAAGCTAATATAAACCCATTTTTCCTTCCAAAATGAACCGCATTCAAACCGCCACTTGTTACTAAAGCTATCAAACTAGCACCTGTACGTTTAAATGCTGGGATAAGAACTCTTGAAGCGTAATTACCAGCGCCTATAAATGCGACATTCCCTTTCCGAGCCTGGTTAGAGAAATTTTTACTGAGTTTAACTGTATTTTCTTTAAGTGATTTCTTTATAGTCGACTTGTAATCAAGCAGAATACCCAAAGATTTAGGCTCATCTAGTTTCTCATAGGCCGCTGCTGCATCTTCGAATTTAAATCTATTACTTACCAACGGCTTGACATCAATAGAGCCTGAAGACATTAGATCCAAAACGGCCTCAAAGTTTCGTTGTTCGGTCCAACGAACAAATCCAAATGGATAATCTTTACCTCTATCTTCGTAATCCTTATCATAGCGGCCTGGTCCGTAAGAACACGAAACTTGAAAAGTAAGCTCTTTTTCATAAAAATCAGCTCGACTTAAATTTAGACCGACAACACCGACCAACACAATTCGTCCTCTTTTTCGGCACATAGAAGCTGCTTGATGGACAACGTCGTTACTTTTCGAACTAGCAGATATCAAAACAGCATCTACGCCTCGCCCACGAGAAAATGCCTTGGCTAAATCAATTGGGTCTTTTTCTTTTGATAAATCTACCACTTCAGCACCAAACTGCTTTGCAAGCTCACATTTAGCAGAATCAAAATCAATACCTAATACTCTGCATCCATTGGCCATTAAAATCTGAACCGAAAGCAACCCGATCAAACCAAGCCCCGTCACTACTACGGTTTCACCAACAGTTGGATTTATAAGCCGAACGCCTTGCATTGCAATTGCACCTAGAACAGTAAATGCTGCACTTTCATCATCTACATTGTCAGGAATGGGGGCACATAAATTAATTGGACATCGTACGAATTCAGCGTGATGACCATTGGATACTACGCGCTGACCTTTACGGAATTTTGAATCAGATGGTTCTACGACTACGCCAGCATTGCAATATCCTAATGGCAATGGAGTATCAAGTTTGGAATTAACTGCATCAATTGTTGGTAAGAGACCATCTGTCTTAACTTTCTCTAATGCGATTTTTACTTTTTCAGGTTGTTGACTTACCTTTGAAAGAAGGTTTGCCTTCCCAAAGTCGACGAGCATTCTCTCAGTTCCAGCCGAAATTATGCTTACCTTTGTTTCGATAATAATGCTTCCTGGCATGACCATCGGAACCGGAGCTTGTGTAACTTCAGTTTTACCATTTTTTAAGTTTTGTAAAATTTGCTTCATTAAATAATTTCTTTAAATTTTTATATATTTTCGAAAACCAATAAGTAAGGCTATCACTTTAGGGTTTTCATCCTAATGGAGACTCCAATTATCTCTATTTACGGCAAGTTCACAAGGGCTTGGACTGTACTAAGGTTTTTGATAACTAATTAATACAGCTTTGTAGGGGCCTTTAAAAACAAAAGCACTGCCTACACAAACTCCTACCACTCCGACTTTATCAATTAACTCTGACATATCTTGAACTGATGCAGCACCGCCAAGCATAGAAAATGGAATGTTTATGGCGTCTCTTACAATAGATGCTAAATTCAGATCATATCCAGTCATTGTTCCATCACGATCAATGGAGTTAATAACTATTTCACCAGCTCCTTTAGATTCCGCTAATTCTAAAAAATCGATAAGAGTAAATTCGTTTTTTTTTGTTCCATTTTTTGTAAAAATGTAATACTTATCTGTAAAAGGCTTTTTTTTAATATCCAGTGTCACCACAGTACTTTGGGATCCAATTGAAGAAGCAATACTCTCAATAAGCGCTGGATCGCTCAAAGCAGATGAGCTAATAGATACTTTTTCATATCCCATTGATACAAGTTTAATAGCGTCTTTAACTGAGTTTACGCCGCCGCCGTAACATAAAGGCATCGATGCCTCCTGCGCAATTTTCTCTAGTAAGTTAAAATCCGGCCTTGTTATAAAACCTCCACTACCGATATCAAACAAACATAACTCATCAACTTCTTTTTCATTAAAAATTTTGACAGCGTTTATTGGATCACCAACATATTTTCCCTCTGAGAAATTTACAGTTTTCACTAGCCCGCCATCTTTTAACAATAGAGAAGGAACAATTCTTGACCTCAGCATTTTGCCAACTCAGCATAATTTTTAAATAACTGGATACCATTTGAATGGCTTTTTTCTGGATGAAACTGAGTTCCATAGACATTATCTTTTCTAACAACACAAGGGAAATCATGGAAATATTTACATGTCGCACCGACGTATTCATCTTTAGTTGTTTCGAAGTAGAAACTATGTAGAAAATAAAACCCCAAATCGCAATCAATTTTTTGTAAAAGCGGATCTCCATTATGCTGAATACTGTTCCACCCCATATGAGGAAGGGTTGGCTTTGCATTACCTGATAATTTAATTTTTTTTACAACTCCTGGAATCCAGCCAAAACCTTGCATTGACCCTTCTTCGCTAGCTTCAGCCATAACCTGCATGCCAACACATACACCAAGTATATTCTTTTTTTTATGTAAGACCTGTTCATTAAGTACATCAAACATTCCAGTGTTGTGGAGCAACCTCATTGTTGCATCAAAGGCACCAACACCTGGTAATAGGATGCAATCGGCTTTATTAATTACTTCCGGATCGATGGTTATCTCAAAGTTAATGTTAAGTCTACGGAATAGGTTAGAAATAGCATTAACGTTTCCAGACCCATAATTTATTATGGCGATCATCGTTTAACTGACGCCTCTGAGCCAATTAACTGAAGAAATCTTGCTCCCAGGTCAAAGATCCTTTCCATGTTTGGATAGTCAGAATAAAACCTTAGATCCATATTATGATAGTCACGAAGTTCATCTTCGCTAATGTCTAACTTATTAGCCACATATTTAAAGTCATCATCAATAGAATCTTTGTCATAAGGATCTTTTTTTAGTTCTATAAGAGCTTCTTCTCTAGTCATTTGTCCCGTCAAAATGAGACTAGAAAATTGAACACGACGCGTGTCAAATCCAAATCTAGTAGGCAACCAGTACCCCTCATAAAAACGAGTGAATCTAGACTCAAAATGCTTTTGATTAAAGCTCTCCCATCCGTAGAGACTATTTAGTTCAATTTGTGCCTCAGATTTATTATAAGGTAGCAAATTTAAAGGTTTCACGACTTGAATACGCCTAATATATTTAAGATATAGCTTACGGTAAAAAATACTGCTAATTGGAAAACTCTTCAAATCCATCGTACCAAACCTTTTCAAAATAGCCTTTAAAAAAATGAAATCAGTAGCATAGTAAATCCATTCTTTTGGGTTGCGCACACATTCTGTAGAAATATTACCACCATTTAAAATATATTTAATATTGTGCTTATTAGCCCAATAATAAGTAGCTGATGTATAAGCAATATCCTGAGGTAAATCTACATGAGGAACTCCAGACTTAAAGAAAGCTCTCTGCACGTCTGCCATTTCCTTCCAATTTATAACATCTGTATAGAGATCTACACCCAGCTTTTCTACCATAAGCTGAATATTATTCACAGCACCTCTGCTATTCCAACCAGTATCTACATGAAACACTAGCGGCCGCAGGTCTAACTCCTTAACAGCTAAATGTAAAAGATAGGAACTATCAGCGCCTCCACTCATCCCCAAGACACAGTCAAAATCTCTTCCTTTTCCATCTTTCTTAATTTTTAAAACTATGTCATTTAGTATTCTGCGGCCATTTTTATTTGGCTTCCACAAAGGTTTAGTATTAATTTCAAAATCATGGCAGTGATCACAAACACCATTAGAATCAAATTTAATTTTTGAATCACTTTCATCCATTACGCAATTTGTGCAAATTTTTTGTGACATAAATAAACCGATCTATAATTTTCTGTTATCTAAAAAACTATAATACTTGCAAAGTCCTTTTTTTTAGCTCAGATAAAAATTCTTATCCTAACTCTATAAATAATGAATGCAATAATGTGTTTTTAATAACGAGCACTATTATTTCATATTCCCCAAAATTTCAGAGAGACTTGTCATTTGATTGGACAAGCAATTTTTCAAGGGCTGAAACAATCCTCTTACCCGTCTTCCCATCCCACTTTTCAGGAGTGCCGCCCGCCTTCCATTCACCTGAAAAGAGCTTATTTAAAACTTGTTGGAAGTTTGCAAAATCAGTTCCAATTAATTCATTAGTTCCTATAGTAACAGTCTCGGGTCGTTCTGTAGAATCACGTAATGTCATACAAGGCACATTCATGATAGTGCACTCTTCAGTAATTCCTCCTGAATCAGTTATAACTGCTTTCGCATTCTTCACTAGATAATTGAATTCAAGATACGATTGAGGGCCTACATAATGAATGTTTTTAGGAAGACCTTTCAAAGCAGACAATTTTTTTGCTGTACGGGGATGAACAGGAAAAATAATGGGAAAATCTCTAGTATGTTTACCAATATTTAAAAGAATTTTTTTAAATTTATTTGACGCGTCTACATTTCCTGGACGATGCAATGTCAAAACAAAGTATTTCCCATCTTCAAGATTAAATTCACTCCAAAAAGATGGTGGAATAAATCTATCCATGTTGTAGAGTAATGAGTCAATCATTGTGTTCCCCACAAAAAAAATTCTACTACCTTCTATTGAGGACCTCCTTAATTGCTCATTAGCAATTTCACTGGTGGTGAAGAAATAATTTGTAACAGAATCGGTTACCATTCTATTAATCTCCTCAGGCATAGACCAATCACCAGATCGAATACCTGCCTCTACATGGGCAACAGGAATATGTAATTTTTGAGCCGTAATGGCACACGCCATAGTAGATGTAACATCGCCGACAACCAGACAGAGATTACTAGGAGTTTTAAGCAATAATTTCTCATAATTTATCATTATGGCCGCCGTTTGCTCCGCCTGAGAACCAGAACCTACACCAAAATTAATATCAGGCTCAGGAATTCCTAGTTGAGTAAATAAGTTACCTGACATTTGGGCATCATAATGTTGGCCTGTATGAATTAAACGGTAACGAATGCACCCTTCTGTATTCTGCCGCTCTTTAATAGCTCGAATAATAGGAGCAATTTTAACAAAATTAGGGCGAGCCCCAGCAATAATGTCAACTAAATTCGAAGTCATGATCTTTAATAAAGTTATTTTATTTGTCTTACTCGGTGATCTGCCTTTCCAGGGCCATAAGTACGTGGAGTCAAAAGTTGTCCTGTGTGCTTCATTTCCTTGTACTTATATTCTCGAAATCTCATTACATCAGACCATAATCTAGCACTCGCATAGCCAGACCATCCTGATTTCCACAAACCTTTCCATGCCCAATAATAAAAGAATAAAAGAAGATAACGAAGAGGAATATTATAAAAATTTTTCTTTACCCACATTCTTCTTTGGAAAGAAGAACCTAACAAACTAGGCTTATCTGCTAATGGCTTATCTAAATATAAATTGATCGCCTCTAATGTAGTGTAACGATTCTGCTTCTCCAACCAGTGCTCAAGATCCGGGCTATCATAATGATCTAAAATTCCTTTAACTAATTTTATAGAACCTTTTACCTGTGGATGCTCATTAATTGCCGTATTAGTGAATTTACATTTACCAGTCTTCCATACCCTTAATACTTTATCTTTTATTGGAAATTTAGTTTTCATCAGCCACCACTGACGATAAAATTCAATTCCATCAACAGACTCTTCTTGAGTTGCTCTAATAATATCTAATTTTAATTCATCAGAAATTCGCTCATCAGGATCTAACTTCATCGTCCATTCTGCAGAGATTGGCATAGAATTTAAAGCAAAATTCCACTGATCACCAAAATTTGTAAAACCGCGCTGGACTACTTTAACCCCATACTTCAAAGCTAAATCAATAGTGTTATCTTGACTATAGCTATCTACCAAAAATAACTCTTGCGCCCAACCTTGTAAGTTTTTGCACACATCTTCAATATTATGCCCTTCATTTAACGAAATCATTACTACCGCTACCGGAGCTTTTCCCTTGACCCAATGCTTTACTGGTTCCATAAATTTTCCTTCAGTTTGTTGTTAAACAACTAGGTACATTTTCATTTTCGCTTAAAAGCCAACCATAAACTTCAGCCATTTCATGACCCACTTTACTTGATGAAAAATCTTCACTTATCCATTTTTTTCCTAAAATTCCCATTTGAATGAGTTCATCTGAACTTTTATTCATTGCCTCAGTTAAGCCTAGTTTTAAGTCTTCCACCCCAAAATTTACACACCACCCGGCGCCTTTAATTGGAAGATCCTTCCATGGAGTTCTATTAGTCGTTACTACTGGAGTGCCACATGCTAATGCTTCTGCAACAACCATACCAAAGTTTTCTGAAGGAGAAGGAAGAACGAATAAATCACTGTCATGATACATTTGCCATTTTTCTGATCCTACCACTGAATCTAAAAATTGTACTCTTTCAAGTCTAAGGTCTTTGACAATTTTTTTTAGAAAAGTTACGTATTTTTTATCGCCTGTGCCCACAAGATTAAGGTTCCAATTTTGCTTTTCTTTGAAAATTTCAGCCCACGCCAATAGAAGCGTTTCTAATCCTTTTTCTGGATGAAAACGGCCTAGATAGGATAAAGTCCTTAAATTAGAAACTTTCTTCTTAGCTTTAATATCTTCTATAACATTTACCATATTAGGTATTATTGCTACAGGCTGCTTAAATCCCAAAGCTCGAATATCGTCATATTCGGCTTGACTTGTAGCGTGAAAACAATCAACTTTTTTCAAAGATTCTTTCTGAAACGTCCTCCAATATAAGGGCTTTAAAATCGATCCAGAATTTAGTGAATAATTCGCAAGAGCATTTCGTGGAGATTGTATTAGTTTAAAATTGGAATTTTTTTTAATCCATGAACCGTACAGGGATAAAATATGCCACATCGAGTGATTATGAAGAATTATTTTTTCATTTTCTTGACACTGAGACTTTAACCAACGAAAAAGACTGGGTGAACGGCCAAGTTTTTTGGGGCCTACTCCCAAGGGAAATGTTTTTGAAAAGTGTGGGGGATTTAAAGCATTTTTAAAGTCGCAAGATACCAAAGTAACATCTTTATTTTTTTTAATTTGTTCATTGCACAGATTAATTACGGATTGTGTTGGCCCGCTAACCTCTTTTAAACTTGAAATAATATGGATGATTCTCATTTTATTCCAACAACGAAAGTAAATTACTAGCTGAAGAAGCAGGAGTTATTTTCTGGCCAATAATGTGAGATCTTTCTGACATCTTTTTAAGATTTTTATCGGAACTGCTAATAATTTTTTGCATTTGAAAGGCCAATGAAGCACTGTTTTCATTTAAAAACTTGAAGCCATTAAATCCATTAATTACAAATGAAGAAGCAGCTCCAACTGTGTGAGAACATATTATTGGTAACCCAGCAGCTGCAAACTCGTGAATTACTACACCCCAAGGTTCATGTCGACTTGGTAAGACAAAACAGCCACATTTTTCAACTTCTTTAACTAAAACTTCAGGCTGCATAAAATCACTTACAATAGTACTATCATCAATAACTAATTTATTTTTAAGGGATCCGGTACCAATAAGATGAAGTTTCCAATCCTTAGTTTTACCTGAGAGCATGCTCCAAGCTTCAAGGAGTAAATCAATAGCTTTCTGGTGCTCAAACCGACCTACAAACAAGAATGTTTTAGGATAGGGGTCATTTTTTTTGG
>MDTG01150082.1_pt1 | contig 13955 bp, 7 predicted proteins | sample 811421 | NCBI WGS metagenome assembly MDTG01 (sample SAMN05326645, study PRJNA326480) | marine metagenome | isolation source: seawater | place: Pacific Ocean: South East | collected 2011 | reverse complement strand
TAATTGCCCCCTGATGTGGCTGGAAAAATAGCCAATCCGTTCATCAAATGGTCTTATTTTTAATGGCTTTTTCGGAAGTAAAATCCATAATGCGCCTACTTCCCAAATACTATTGGAATACGTGCTTTCCCCTGGTTTAGAATCTGCGTAGGTTCTTACCGAACGAAAGCTAATATTAGTGGGGTAGCTAACTATTTCTGTAGAATAAGAACTTTCTTTGATGTAGTTTCCTAAGTCCAATTCGCTTTTTGAACCTTGTAACGCAAACAACTCGCTATCTCCCAAATAATAATCTGTCATATCTATCAGGTATTTATGGTCTGAGCTGGCAACTATGGGAAAATTCTTAATCGTTGGATTAATCAAACTATTATAATAAGGAGCATAACTAAAACTAGTGTCTTCTATATGATACACAACAGGACTAAGTAAACTTATCACCTCGTCTTTCTTCTCGAAACGAACCATATTTTCAGGCAAGGCATCATCACCATATCCAAATCTTTTATTGAGTTTTCGATCATTCTTTTGTACCCCTTTTAGAATAGTTAGGGTAACCAGTATGTCCCTACCCAGGATGGTATCTGGAATCTCGAGTAAAAATTGGTCTCTCCTTTCATAAACATTTATAAATCCAGAGCTTGTTTTTAGTACATCATCACCCTCTAAATAGTTAGAGATAGAAGGAATTGTATCTCTTTTAGCTTCACTAAAATCTTTTGCTAACCCGTGTATGCTTACAAACAAGCTAGTAAGAACCAGTACGACTCTCATATATCTAATTATCAACTGTAATTTGGCATAAGCCGTGTAATCCGTATTGCGATTGCGATTCCTATTCATAGTGTATTAATAAACTACTTAAAGTATTTTCATGATTTTTTCTCAATCAGTGGTGTCAAGGTGTCCATTTTGGATCCTGATGACCTCTCAATCATTATCTATTTCATCCTTTATCATGCCCGTTATCCTCCAAAGCATAGATTGCAAAGTACTGGCGTAGCGTAATTGTTCTTTATTAAGGGTATTCCTTTCCAACACTACATTACATGAACCACAGCCCATCTTCTTATACTACCACCTCGTTGCAGGGGTTTAAGGCGGTTTTCTATATGGATAGGTACGTGATTTTGTAAACCACAACTTGCTGCATTTCTAACACAAAAGGCAATGCTCGCTTATAGAGTAATAAATACATTGTACCTTAAATCTGCATAGTCCTTCAGGTAAGGTATATTCACCCTTACAATGGCACGTATTTTAGAAACTAAGCGAACTACTAGTCCAGTTTTCAACTCATTTATGATCCCTAAAAAACTGATAATTTTTAACACGCAGTTAATTACTTAACTATAATCCCTGGTTTATCGGATTTATGTCATTCCCCACGCTTTGCAAATCAATGTCATAATTATCAATATAATATTGACGCACCATATCATAACGTGTTTTCAGTAGCCCATTGGTATCTTTTAAAGGTGAAAATATCCCCTCCCATGAAGTTTCTCCGGTGTCATATTCGTTAACCATGGTCGCCTCTTTATTCAAATAGTCTTCAGAATAAAGGATCATCATAGTCACAAATTGTTTCCAGTCATTCTCTGGAGATGCTCCATAATAGGGTTGTAAAATACCTATGCCCCATAATGCGGTATTTGTTCTTTGGGCTGAGGCAAGCGAATAATTAGCTGATGCCTTAAAGGTCTCTGTAGGATGCAACTTACCCTGGCCATACATACAATCTATGAAAACACGATTAAGCCCTTTCTCAAATTCTGATTCCTGGGCTTTTGTTAAGTCCAGTACCTCTTCTTTAGCATAGGAGACACAAATATTATCGTAGTTATAATAAGCCGGAATGTCTACTCCCTTTATTTTCAAAGGAAAAGTTAGAGGAGGAGTAAAATCAAATTTACAGTCTTGAACTTGTGAACATAATAAAATTTTAACAGGTAAAAACTCATCTAAAAACCCGGGGGAATAGTGACTAAACCAGGTTTGTTGCAATAAATCCAATTGTGGCTTGATATAGTTTTCATTGGGTGCTAGATATATAAACCCGAACCTTCCATCAGTAGTATCTGTAGCGGGTTCACCGTTTACCCACTTAGAGGGAGTCCAATACGCATCCTTATCAGTAAATTCATACAGCAAATATGTGCCGTAATCGTCGTAAAACGATACAATGTCGTTATCAAAATCATTGTTGCCCTGGGGTACTGTATAACCAGTTTCAATTCCTGAAGGTTCCAGTACATTATCATCGGTATCAGAACAAGAAGATAAAGCAAAAATGCTTAAAAAAATATATAAATAGCTAGTTCTCATGGTATTCGTTTTTATTAATTCATAATTCTGTTTTATCGACATAGCGATATAGAACTTATCTTGGGTTTTGTGACAATTCAGGATTTCTTTCCATAACATTATAAGGGATCGGCAAAGCATATAGTAAATCACCTGGCGCAAGCCTGTATGTAGTTGCATTACCATCTGCATCGATAAAAGTATGGTCTACCCCCAGATTTAAACGCTTTATGTCCCCCCATCTTAGCCCCTCTTCTAAAGATAATTCCCGCCTCCGCTCTTCCAAACAAAAATCTAATAATACTTGGCCATTGGTAATATCCACGGGGCTATAAGTACCCGTTTCATAACGTGCTTCACGCAGTTCATTTAAGTCTGCCAATGCTTTTACCCTATAATCGCTCATTCCTGTTTCAAGAAACATGCGGCAGTAGGCTTCTGCCCTGTTTAGATACACTTCTGCATTTCTAATCCCTCTATCACCATAATTCGCGTTACTTACACTTATTTTCTTACTCACAAAATAATAGGTTGAGCCATTATTTGTAGAAGTTCTAAAATACGTTTCGGGCCTTAGATCTTCAGTATCGTACAAAGACGTCAACGTCGAAGATACCGTATAAGGTGGTTTACTATTGAATATTGGACTGAGAGGCCAGTAATTTGAAGTTCCACCTGTAGAGACACCGTACACCCATAAAGGCTCAGTACTAACATCAATATCATAAACCCCTTTAGCAAGGAATGTTGATGTAGATGAACCTAAATAGGCAAGCGAAGGTTTTTTTGATAAAACATCTGTACTATAATCAATAATACGCTGCAAGTCCTCATTGCTGTTTTTATAAATATAAAAGCGGGTTAACATGGCTTCTGCGGCAAGGTAACCTACCCTAAATAGACTAGGAGCAGTATAATTTTCTTTTAGTAGAGTTACTGATGTCGTTAAATCAGCTTCTATTTGATCGAAGGTTTCTTTTAAGGTATTACGTTTGGGATAGACATCCTTAACGTTCATGCTTAGCACTAATGGTAAGCCTAAAGCTTCATCAGGATTTATTTGATTCCCAGAATAAGGCTGGCAATAAACTAAGGCTAGTTTAAAATAATAATAGCCCCGTAAAAACAAAACCTGTCCTTTTAATGCATTAACTTCCTCTTGTGTGTCGGTAATTTTTTCCAAATGATCTAATACTACATTACAACCTTTAATTTTACTATAGTACGATACCCAAGAGTTCGCGTCGTTTGGAATTTGGAAGGCTCCATCAAACATGGTATTAGTATAGGTAAATATATACATGCCATTTTCAAAATTTGTGAGGTAATTATCTGCCGTAAGCCCATTAGACTCTATATTATCTGTTAATAGATTGAGATAAACATCACCAGAAAACAAATAAGGATAGGCCTCACTGTACATGACTGCAGCGAGATCTTCGAGCGTTTCAGGAATAATTTCATCCTGGCTGGTCTCCTCCAAAAAATCTGAACAAGAGGATAAAAACAAAACTGAAATACCAAATAATGCGATTATATTTAATTTTAAGAATCTCATTTTTTTAAAATTTAGAATGTAACATTAACATTAAAAGTATAGGAGCGTGTACGGGGTTGATTACCTCTGGCCACCTCGGGATCCCGGCCCTGAAAATCTTTACTTACAATGGAAAAAACATTTGAAGCACTCAAGCCCACATTCAACGATTTACATTTTAAATTTTCACAAAAACTACTGGGAAAATTATAACTCGTATTCAATGTGTTCAATCTTAGGCTTGATGCATCCACAACCCGGTCTGTACTATAATTATACATTTGATATAAAGGCACATAGGTTAAAGTTTCCCCTGGCAGAAGAATAGGGTTCATTGCAGCATCCTGATCCGGTAAACCCGGTAGTTGGGCCGAAGGATTTTCAGGCGTCCATCTGCCATTCAATTCTGATGATAAATTGTCATATTCATTAGGTAAAATAGCCGTAGGATATGCCGATTTCAAGAATTTCTTTCCTCCTAACTGAAGATAAAAGCTGGCAGATAAGCTAAATTGTTTATATCTAAAGGTATTACCGAAGCCAGCTGTAAAATCTGGATCGCCCTTTCCTACATATTCCAGGTAAGCTGTAGGATCCTCACTTGGAAATGTTCCCTCCTCTACTGAAAGATCAATAATGGGTCTTCCGGTTTCTGGATCCACCCCATCAAATTTAAATGCCCAAAAAGAGGAGAGCGGATAGCCTTCTTTCAACAAAGTACCTTGAATAGCTGATTGCCAGCCATTATTTTGAGTTCCGACTTTAGTGACTTCATTAAAATTTTTGGCCGTATTCATGTTTACAGACCAGTTGAAATTTTGAGTACGCACCGGAGTAAAACCTGCCGTCAGTTCATAACCTCTATTTCTTAAACTACCCCCGTTTACCGGCATTGTTTCTATACCGTATTCCGCAGGTAAACTAAGTGGTGTGATGATATCTTTACCATTTTTCTCATAATAGTTCCCGCTAAAGAAAATTTTATTTTTGAACAAACTCAGGTCAAAACCTAAATTATAAGTTGTGGTTTGTTCCCATCGTAAATCTTCATAGGGCAGATTTTTAATTTGAAGCAGGTAATCCCCTGTGTTTGCATCATAAATGCGAGCTGAAGCCGTTGTACTTGGAATTTGAACGATCAAACTGGGACTAAAGTTAACGGCCATATTACGCTGATATCCAAAAGTACCTCTTAAGCTTAAATTACTTATCCAATCAATATCCCGTATAAATCCCTCATTACCGGCATTCCATCTTAGACCACCTGCCCAAACAGGATTGAACTTCTCATTTGGAAATTGGCCAAAGCGATTTGAAGCATCTCCCCTAACACTAAAGTTTAACACATAACGATTATCATAAGTGTAATTCAGGGTTAAGTAGTAGCCTAATGTATTGGTTTTTCGATCTGTAACAGCGTTCGAGAATTTATTTCTATCGGCAGTACCTGTATATAGCGAATTTGCAAGGACGGTTGTACCAGAAGTAATGGTAGGAGGCACCAATGCAAATGATCTTCCCCTACTATGCAAATAACCATATGTGGTTGAATTAAATCCATCATATTTTAGGCTCTGGGATTCAACCCCTAGCAAAGTTGAAAAATAATGAACATTATTAAAAATCTTATTATAATTCAAATTAGCGCGCAAGTTCCAGTTAGCAGATTGGTTATTATCTGTATTAAGAACTCCCCCTATAGGCAATTTAGACCTCGCATATAATGGATCTCTAGAGCTTAAAGTTGCATACTCATAGCCTCTGATTGCGGTTATTAAATTTGTGGTTTCCGTGGCATAAGAATTTCCCATTGTTGAGGAAATATTATAACTGCCTAGCACATTCAGGTTCAACTCAGGTAAAATAGTATAGATAACATTTACATTAGAATTGAGCGATTGAACGGTATTGGAGTTGGCCGATTCATTTCGTTCATTTATATAATTGTATAGATACCCATTGGATTCATCTTTGTAATAAAACAAGCTACCATCCTCATCGTATGCAGGAATTACACGGTTTATTTTGGTTGCATAATCATAAGGGCTAACCAAATAAAAACCATCCGTTTCCGCCTTGCTGCCGCTTAAACGGAAACTAATTGATAATTTCTCATTTAATTGACTATTAATACCTACCGAGGCATTTAATGACTTGCTTTCATTACCTATGGCAGTTCCTTGATTATCAGCGTAGCCTATTGATGAGTAAAACCTTACTTTACTGCTACCCCCACTAAAACCTATATGATGTGATTGACTAAAAGGATTACGATAAAGAATATCAAACCAATCAGTATTTACACTTTCCATTTTTGCTACCCTGCCATTAAATTCATCATAGGATATCTCCCCAAATAAATAGTTGTTTAATGCTCCTGCAAAACCGACATCATTATTGGTACGGGTGGCAATTAAGCCTCTCTCAAAAATTTCCCTGGAAACAGCTACCCGTTCTCTGGAGTTCATCAACTCCAACTTGTCATAGGTAACTTTTTCCCCAAAATTAAAATTTGTGGAATAGGTGACAGATAAAGGTCCTTCTCTTCCCTGCTTTGTTCTGATCACAATAACACCGTTTGCCGCTCTCACTCCGTAGATAGCTGTTGCCGAAGCATCTTTTAATACCGTAATATCCTGAATATCATTTGGGTTCAACCAGGCAATGGAATTTCCTACATAATTTCTAATAAAATCAAAATTATCTTGAGTAATCCCTCCGTTATTATCAAAAGTTTGTGTATTAAAAGGTAGCGGATCTTCCTGAACAATTCCGTCAACAACCCAAATAGGTTCCTGATTTCCTAAAAAAGTAGAAGTACCCCGAACTCTCGATTTTTGACGAACACCTACCTCTCCTGTAAGGTTGGTAACATTTAAACCTGCTACCTTTCCTTGCAGCATTTGCTCAACAGTACTAACCCCGTTTATATGTAATTCTTTGTTAGATATACTGGTCACCGCACCAGCAACTCGTTGCTCTTGAATATTTTGATAACCTGTAGATACTACTTCTACTGCATCCAGCTCTGTTACATCGAGATCAAGCACGACATCAAGAACCAGCCTGTCGCCTACCAGAACTTCTTTCTCTTTAAAGCCCAAGGAATTAAATATCAAAACGTTATTGGTAGACATAACCACAATTTCATACTCGCCGTCAAAATTTGTCACTACACCTACAGAAGTCCCCTTAATTCGGATATAAACATCAGGGATAGGGATCCCATTGGCATCGGTAACTGTCCCGGAAACGGCTATTTGGTTTACCGATCTACTTTCTTCAATAATGATGTTATTACCATCTGACAAGACTACATTAAACCTGGATCCTGGTATACTCTGCGCAATAAGTTTATTTATTTTTATTACCCCCTTAACCAGCTTTACTTTTGGCAAACCCGCGAAAAGTCCATCTGGATAAAGAAAATTGTAACTGGTTTGCTCTGTGATTAACTGAAAGACCTCGTCTACTGTAATTTCACCGGATGATTCAATGTTTACTTGAGCCTGTGAATAACCCATGTCTGCATTAAATCCTAAAGCCGTGGTAAAAAATAAAAGTAAGAATGTCCTCATGATTATCAACAAGAATTGCTTCCTTACCCTGAAAACTATTTTAGGGCTACAGACATTAAACAACTTAATTTTCATAAATTTGAATGGTATTAGTTAGTAATTGCTTTAACTGATCAAATTAGAAGGGACGAAGTTTGAACCTGCGAAAATTTGAACTTCGCTCCCTTTTTCTTTTATAAATTGAGTATTTTTAAAATTGATTTTTTCTACCTTAAGCGTAACTGCTTTTCATTGATTTCGTAGTTTTTTATAATACCGAAGCTTTTAATCCTATTTAGTATTTTGGTGATCTCCTGATCCTTCTGAATTCTACCTATAAATTTGACCTCTTCCAGCTCGCTTCTCTCAAAAATCACATCCATATCGTACCAGCGGCTCAGCACCTCCATAATTTGTTTAAGATTTTTTCGCCTAACAATAAATTCGCCATTTACCCAACCCGTTTCTTCTCTCAAATTCACCTTATGAATTGATAGTGTGTAGGTATCATCATCGAGTATCGCTTGCTGTTCTGGCAGAAGAATTTGCTGTTCCCTTGGTGTATTGATCTGAACTTTTCCTTTCACCAGCGTGGTAAACACCTTTGTCTCCCCAGCGTAGGCTTTAATATTAAACTCAGTACCCAGTACCTGTATCTCCTGTTCTTTGTGAATCACTTTAAAATCTGCCCCCTGGTGTTTAAGACTGGAGGAAACTTCGAAGAAGGCTTCTCCATAAAGCAGCTCTACTACACGGCTTTGAGCCCTGATAAAATGTACAGGATATTTTAGCTTAGACTCAGAGTTTAACCACACCTTAGTACCATCAGCTAATTTAACAAAGAATTGTCCCCCCCGGGGTACCGTTAAATAATTATAGGCAATTTTAGTATCCGTTACATCGCCTTCGCTATAATCGAGTCCTTCTGGACTACTTACTGCATTTTGAATACGTGATGCATTACCTTCTTCCAGAGCTATTTCCTCCCCCGTTTCCAGAAGTAAAACTGCATGGTTTTTTAAAGGTTCAATTTTATTATTAACAACTAATGGCACCGTATCTTCAGCCAGATCCTTATCCAGCAAAACAGAAAGGGAGATAATGATCAAAATAGAAGCTGCTACTCCAGATATGCGTGTCCATAATTTTCGAACCTTCTTTTGCTTTTGCATTTTACGTATTTTCGAGAGAAAGTCCTTCTTTTCCTGCTCCGTATTAAAATCTTCCATAATATGATCTATAGCATAATCCATTTGCACCAAAGACTTAAATTCCTTTGCATTTACAGGATTTTTAATCCAACTTGACAATTCATCTAATTCTCGTTCTGAGGCCGTCCGGTTTAAATATTTTACTGTAAAATCCCTTAATTGAGGTTTCATTAAAATTATATTTTATATACCTATTAAGATCGTCAAGTTAAAAACCCCTAATATTTTAAATATATTTCTTAATTTTTGTATAATTAACAGATTATTCTAAGCGAAATGAAAGAAAAATACCAAATACCTTACACAAACGAAACCGTTTTGATAACCGCTTTACGCAAAGGCGAAGAATCTGCCTACGCTTATCTAATGGATTGTTATCATCACAAACTTTGTATTTACGCTTACAGCTTCTGTAAAGATCGAAGTTTAGCCGCAGATATGGTACAGAATGTTATGTTTAGATTATGGAAAAAAAGAACTTCGCTTAAAACCGATTTGAGCATAAGAAGTTTTCTGTACCGCTCTGTCTACAATGAATTTTTAGATCAATACAAACACCGAAAATTTATTTTAAACCTGGAAAAGGAATATATGACTGCCGTAAACACGCTGTTAGAAGAGGAAGAATCCAATCTGGAGCGATTGATTCTGCAAGTGAAAAAGGAAATCGATAATTTACACCCGAGATGTAAGGAGATATTTTTATTGAGCAAGTATGAGGGATTAACCAATCTGGAAATAGCAGCACATCTTAATCTTTCTGTCAAAACCGTTGAAAACCAAATGACCCGTGCTTATACCCAACTGCGGGAGAAAGTGGGTGAAAAGCTGCAAAGTATTCTTTTTTTGTTATTTGCAATCCCAAAAAAGGATCAATCGGATCATTCTCAAAAGTTGTGTGTATAAGTTACAATAAAAAAGCCTTTCATTACTGAAAGGCTTTTTGCAATCTTGCGGTCTGGACGAGACTCGAACTCGCGACCCCCTGCGTGACAGGCAGGTATTCTAACCAACTGAACTACCAGACCGTTGCGTTATTGCGAGGGCAAATATACGCCCCTTTTTAGATTCACCAAACCTTTTTTTAAAATATTTCAAACTAAAAAACAACATGCTATCCAAACTTTTGTTTTTCAAGTAAATAGGCGGTCAATATATTATCAAAATTTCTATTAATATCTGCCTCCACATACTTTATGCGGTACTTCGCACATTGCATTTTTAGTTCAGCAAGATAATTTTGTACTGCTTTTATATAATTTTCTCTGATATTATCAGAATATAAATCCACCTCAGCCCCGGTTTCCACATCGGTAAACCTACGAGGAGTATTCTCAAAATTAAAATCCAGCTCCCTTTTTTCATCCATTACATGAAAAAGAATCACTTCATGCCGGTTGTATTTCAAATGCCTTATTGCTTCAAATAATTTTTCTTCTTCGGCATCTGCCTGGAACATATCTGTAAATAGAAATATCAGCGAACGCCGTTTTAATTTTTCAGCGATCTGGTGCAAATACGTATAGGTATCTGTGTTCCTTTTTCGGGCAGATGTGCTTAAAATCTCGTTTAGCTTGCTCAAAAGCATATGATGATGCCGCTCACTGGACTTCTCAGGTGCATAAAACTCGAATTCATCACTATATACACTCACACCCACTGCGTCTCTCTGCCGCTTTAAAATCTCCATTAGGCAGGCAGAAGCCAATACCGAAAATCCTATCTTATTCAGCGAACTTAAATTTTGCTCCTTTATAGTAGGATAATGCATAGAAGCTGAATTATCCAGAATGAGATGACACCTTAAATTGGTCTCTTCCTCGTAACGCCTGGTATAAAGCTTATCGGTTTTCGCAAAGAGCTTCCAGTCAATATGCCGGGTACTTTCACCATTATTATAGATCTTATGTTCGGCAAATTCCGCGGAAAAACCATGAAACGGACTCTTATGAATGCCCGAAATATAACCTTCCACTACCTGTTTTGCCAGGAGGTCCAGGTTTAAAAAGCCGCCGGTTTCGTGAAGTTCCTTTTCAATATTCATAGCAGGCAGTAAATTACCTATACTTTATCAATAAAAAAAGCCCCGCTATTTGCGAGGCTTTAATATTTTATAAAAATCAGGTATTACAATAACTGATCTATCGCGTCAGCATAAGTTTGTTTTGGAGCTACTCCAACTTGACGTCCTACTACTTCTCCATTTTGAAAAACAAGAACGGTAGGAATATTTCTAACACCGTATTTAGCAGCAAATTCCTGGTTTGCATCAACATCTAGTTTTCCAACAACGGCTTTCCCGTCATACTCAGTACTAATTTCATCGATGATAGGTCCAACCATTCTACAAGGTCCGCACCATGCAGCCCAAAAATCTACCATTACAGGTTTGTCGCTTTTAAGTACCTGTTCTTCAAAATTCGCGTCAGTTATTTCAACAGCCATAATATGTTATTTTTTATGTTTCTAATTTGATTCGTAAAAGTAGTCAATAAAATAAATATTCCTTACACCTCCAATATTGCATTTGACTATGAGCATATTGGTTCGTTTTATTTGGGGTCCTCCCCTCGTACTAGCTCGGGGTCGGGCTTTCGGCGCTACACGGTAGCTCGCCTCAATCCCTGGCCCGGTTATTTTTTTTAAAAGTCGTCATCCTGAACTTGTTTCAGGATCTTTAGAGAAGCTGAAACAAGTTCAGCTTGACATAGAATTAGAACTAATTCAACTTATACATAAACTGTTCGTTTTCCAACGCCTCGATCAATTCCTGAGAGATCTTAATCTTATGCTTTCTACTGGGCATTCTTAATTTTACCTGCTCTTCCATTTCATACACCACAAAATTCAAATGACAATCTCCTTTATGGGACATAAAAGTATCTTTCAGCCATTCGATCTTTTCATTTTTGAGATCATTGATATTCAGCTGGATCGTCAGTTTTTTAGCATTCTTATCCATAACATCGTGTAAAAGACCAATCTCTCTAAACTGGATTCTAGGCTCTCCTTTCTTCCCGGTATCTTTATTTGTCCATCCTTCTTTCACAAAGATCTTCATATGAATAAAGTTGTTCGGAACAAAGAAATGTTTCATCCTTAAATACTCTTCCCCAAATATCTTGAACTCATAAGATTCATCGTAATCTTCTACCGTAAAGATCGCCCAGCCTTTTCCGTTCTTGGAAACTCTATGCTGAACATCTACCACCACGCAACCCATGGTAAGATCACGATTTACGATAGCTTCCAGGTTCCTGCAATCTGACAATTTCCCGTTACAGAAATAATTCATTTCTATTTTGAAATCATCCAACGGATGCCCCGAAATATAGATTCCCACGACCTCTTTCTCACGTCGTAGCTTTTCCATGGTACCCCACTCCTCACATCCGGGAACTTCCGGTTCCGGGATCTGTACATCACTGGCCTCCCCAAATAAACTCACCTGAGAAGAGTTCTGGTTTTCCTGGAATTTCTGTGCGTATTTCACCACTTTTTCCAGGAAACTCATTCCGCTGCCATCATCATGAAAATACTGCGCCCTGTGCGTAGTCCCGAATCCATCAAAACCTCCGGCCAGGGCAAGGTTTTCAAAAGCTTTTTTATTGGCCGCTCTAAGGTCTATTCTTTTGGCCATATCAAAAATTGAACGATATGGACCTTCTTTTGTTTTTCTATTCTCAACGATGGTAGCAACCGCTCCGGAACCGACTCCTTTAATAGCTCCCATCCCAAATCGAACCGCGTTATCTTTGTTTACTGAGAATTTATAGTAAGATTCATTTACATCTGGTCCCAGCACATTCAACTTCATTCGCTTACACTCTTCCATAAAGAACGTAACCTGCTTAATGTCATTCATATTATTGGAAAGTACCGCCGCCATATATTCCGCGGGATAATGTGCCTTTAAATAAGCCGTCTGATAGGCGATCCACGCATAACAGGTGGAGTGGGATTTGTTGAATGCATAAGAAGCAAAGGCTTCCCAGTCTTTCCATATTTTCTCCAGCACCTCTGCAGGATGCCCTTTCTCATTTCCACCCTCTATAAATTTCGGCTTTAATTGCGCCAATAGCGCCACCAGTTTTTTACCCATCGCTTTACGAAGCATATCGGCTTCACCCTTACTAAATCCTGCAAGTTTCTGCGAAAGAAGCATTACCTGCTCCTGGTAAACCGTGATTCCATAGGTTTCTTCCAGGTATTCTTCCATTTCAGGAAGGTCATAAGAGATCTCCTCTTCTCCGTGCTTTCGGGCAATAAAACTTGGAATATATTCCATTGGCCCCGGACGGTATAACGCATTCATGGCAATTAGGTCATCAAAAACCGTTGGTTTTAATGCCTGCATGTGCTTCTGCATCCCCGGAGATTCATACTGGAATATCCCCACCGTTTCACCTCTTTGGAACAATTTATAAGTCTCCTCGTCATCCAGCGGAAAACTATCCGGATCCAGATCTATATCATGTCGCCCTTTGACAATTTTTACAGTGTCTTTGATTAAGGTCAAAGTTTTAAGACCTAAAAAGTCCATTTTCAGCAATCCGGCACTTTCTACGACCGAGTTATCAAACTGGGTCACATAAAGATCAGAATCTTTTGCTACCGAAACCGGAACATAATTAGTGATATCCCCGGGGGTAATGATCACTCCACAGGCGTGGATACCGGTATTTCTTACTGAACCTTCCAGGATTCTCGCCTGGTTTACCGTTTCGGCTTCCAGGTCGTCTCCTTCAGAAATATTAAAAAGTTCGTTTATTTTCTCAATTTCATCCCCACGAAATTTAGACCTGATCGTCTTTTCATCCATAGCGAAAAGCTTCCCGAGCTTGGTATTCGGAATAAGTTTCGCGATCCTGTCTGAATCCATTAAGGGAAGATCCAGCACTCTTGCCGTATCCCGAATAGACGATTTAGCTGCCATGGTTCCGTAGGTTATGATCTGCGCCACTTGATTAGCTCCATATTTCTCGATCACATAATCCATGACCCGACTCCGACCTTCATCATCAAAATCGATATCAATATCGGGCATACTCACACGATCCGGATTCAGGAAACGCTCAAAAAGCAGATCATACTTCATAGGATCGATATTGGTGATCCAAAGACAGTATGCAACCACAGATCCTGCCGCCGAACCACGTCCCGGTCCTACTGAAACTCCCATTTCCCGTGCAGCCCGGATAAAATCTTCCACAATAAGGAAGTAACCGGGATAACCGGTATTTTCAATTACCGATAATTCGAAGTTTAGACGTTCTTCTATTTCCGGGGTAATTTCAAGATAACGCTTTTTCGCACCTTCAAAAGTGATATGTTTTAAAAAAG
>MDTG01210358.1_pt1 | contig 13956 bp, 27 predicted proteins | sample 811421 | NCBI WGS metagenome assembly MDTG01 (sample SAMN05326645, study PRJNA326480) | marine metagenome | isolation source: seawater | place: Pacific Ocean: South East | collected 2011 | reverse complement strand
TTTTACTTTGGGTGCTACGCATTATCATGCCGACTATGTTACACCCGAATGGTCATCTACTAAAACTATGACTATTATTGAAGATGAACATATTTTTTACAGATGGGAAAAATAAATGAGCGATTTAAAAGACTTTGACGATCCTAACAATATCTCAAGACCATATTATGCTTCAGATACTTTTAAAGTAGATATCAATGATTATAGTGGTCCGATGTCATATAATGTAAATATTACACCAGACTACAAGTTCAATGAAGGTCTTCTTATTGATGAGTTCAGGGAATATGTCAATCAAACATACAGCAGTCATTACTCTAAAGAACAGTTTCAGGCGACCGAGTTTATTATAGATGGCGGTCATGGAACTGGATTCTGTATCGGTAATGTATTGAAATATGCTCAAAGGTATGGTAAGAAAGGAACTGATGAGGACGCAAGAAAAGACTTAATGAAAGTCTTACATTACACCCTCATGCAGTTATACATTCACGATTCTACGAAAAATACTTGATTCGGTCTAGTTCTCTTTTCATATCAGCGCATTTAAATTCAAGTTCTGTATAAGGTATGTGCGGAACTTGAATCGATTTTTCATATTGCCATGCGAACCAAAAAGTTGCTATGGTCATAATAATACAATAGATAATTATAATCCAACCGAGTATCATGCTGCTATGAATATGTATACGAAAGCACCAATCATTCCGGCGACAACACAAACTACTGCCGTCCCTTTGATTATTGCTTCTTCTAGTTCTCTCTGTTTACGCAACTTTTCTTTGCGTGCTTTTTCTGCTGCCTCTCTTGCTTCACGTATTCGTTTTGCTCTAAGGTCAACTATTGATTGCCAAGTTCCTGGTCCGAAACGATTATCAATCATAACACGCATTTCTTGCATTTTTTCCTGTGCAAGTTTTGCATCAATGACTTCTTGGGCAACTGACTTGATACCTAACTGGTCACCCACGCCACCGACACCTGCTTTGTTTGCACGTGCTCTTTGGCATTGTTCTTCACCAACGAACAAGTCTTCCACTTGGTCAGCGATGCCTTTAATATCGTTGACTGTATCGAGATTACTCTTAATGAAATCAGTTGCTTGTTTCACTAGAGCGATCCCAGTCAACACTTCTGCGACAACCATGTCGATCTATCCTTCTGCTACAATGAGATAGATATATTTCAAGGGGAAAATAAATTTCACTTTCACATATATTTATATTTACTTTCGTCTTAATGTATGATATAATATAAATATCTTTTTACTTTCATAAGGAGAATCATTAATGAAAAAACTCTTACTCGCTGCTGCGGCAGTGATGACTTTAGCATGGGCAAACATCGCTCATGCAGATCCATTTAAAGTTGGTTTCGTATATGTCGGACCTGTCGGTGATCACGGTTGGACATATATGCACGACAAAGGACGTCAGCAAGTTGAAGAACATTTCGGCGATGCTGTAGAAACAGTCTTTGTCGAATCTGTACCAGAAGGTCCGGATGCTGAACGTGTAATGCGTCAGATGATTGCCGAAGGGGCAGATATGATCTTTACCACTTCGTTTGGTTATATGGAACAAACTGTAAAGGTTGCTAAGCAAAACCCAGACGTGTTATTTGAACACGCAACAGGTTACAAAACAGCACCGAACCTTTCAGTGTATTCCTCACGTTTTTACGAAGGTCGTTATATCCAAGGCATGATTGCTGGTACGATGTCAAAGAAAGGTAAGGCAGGATATATTGCATCATTTCCTATTCCAGAAGTGATTCGTGGTATCAATGCTTTTTATCTTGGCGCGAAAAAGGTGAATCCTAATTTTGATATTGATGTCGTATGGGTAAACACTTGGTATGATCCACCGAAAGAAGCAGATGCCGCAAAGGTTTTGATGGCAGGTGGTGCTGATATTATTACTCAGCATACAGATTCTCCTTCACCTCTTGCTGCCGCAGCAGCAGAAGGAATCAAAGGTTTTGGTCAAGCATCAGATATGATTAAGTTCGCACCTGATACTCAATTGACTGCGATCCTTGATGAGTGGGGACCTTACTACATCGCACGTGTACAAGCAGCGATGGATGGTACATGGAAAGAAACCAACACTTGGGGTGGTATGGATACAGGCATGGTTGCTATGGCACCAATGACTAATATGCCAGCAGATCTTGCTGCTAAAGCAGAGTTGATGGCAGAACATATCACTATGGGTCACCTGAAACCATTCGGTGATTTGGATGACGGTGCGCTTGCAACCATGATGGAATATGTTGACGGATTGGACGCAGCGAAACCCTAAATAGAATTGTTCGGTGAAGCGAACTGAAAGGTAGACTGGACATGGGGGCAGTACCCATCGCCTCCACCATAATGAGTTTTAAATGGAAGAGCATTTGATAAATTGGAGATTTGAGCAAAGATGCGTAGAATACATTTGTATAAACAATTATTCAATAGCACATGCGAGACTCATTATGATGGGGGCGAACAAGGATCGACAGATACTGAATAGGTTTAGTGGAGAACACGGTAGGTGACGACCGTAAATCGCACAACTTTTAGATGCAAACGATAACTTTGCACATGAGGAGTATGCTCTAGCAGCATAATCGCTCGGGGTGGGAACTACCTAGCAACAGAAGTGCCACTTATTTTTGGAGTAAAAATGTTTTTATTGTATGGTTTTTTATGGTATCTTGTTATCGCGCACATTGGAGTTTCAGCAGGACTCCATAGATATTTTGCGCATAGGGCATTTGAAGCGCATTGGATATATGAAGTTGTTGTTCTATGGATGACTAACTTAATTGGTCTAAGAAGTCCCATAGGTTGGATGGGCGTACACCGTATGCATCATCATCTTTCAGATACAGAGCATGATCCACACTCACCGAAATACAAAGGATTCTGGAAAGTCTTGTTTGGGTTTTTTATTGTCGATAAGATTCCTTCAAAATATGTTAGGGACTTATATGAGAATCCAAGGATTTTATTTTTTCACAAATACTGGGCATATATCTGGGCAGTTCAAGCAGGTATCGCATTGATGATATCATGGCAGTTCTTACTAGCATATACAGTTATTCCCTCTGTTCTTGCTCTTATCGGTTTCGGTTTGATTAATGCTGGATGCCATATTGGCGGTAAATCAAGAAACTTTCCTATCGTAAACCTCTTGACTGCTGGAGAAGGTTATCATGACGAACACCACAAAGGATACAACTTCAGGTTTCATAAGTATGATCACATGGGCGCATTTTTAGAATTAATTTCAAACTATGGGTTGATTAAAAAACTAAAAGAATGAAACCACTCAATCCTGTAGAATATAGAAAAATCATAGAATTATTAAAAGAAGACAATATTCCTCCGGAAGAAGCAGTTTTTGAGATAAAGAAAAAAGAATATGATAATCTTCGTACAGGAGATAACTATTACACCGACGAGCAACTGGATTCCTATGAATTAAGGCATAAAAAATATTTCTATAAAAATAGAAACGCAAAAGTCCTTACTGAACTACCAGAAAAAATTTCACCAGATTTAGTTCAAAAATTGATAGACTTATCAGAAACTTTACATTATGAGAATTATTATGCCCTCAACTTCGCAGTTCCATCAAAGGATTCTATAAAAGAAGTTCATGATATTTTTTCAAGATATCGTGAAGATTTATATTGTTTTTTCTTTGTTAAGTGCTTTCCTGGTGATATGGTAATGCCGCACTCAGATCCAGTTCGTGATGGAGGAGTTTACATTCCTTTATGTAGACCAAACGAAAAATATATGCCTCTTGAAATATACGATGATAGAAATGTCAATCCTATAGGAAAAGATGATGTTGGTTCTGCTTTCATCTGGAACCCTAAATATTGGCACGCAGTATTTAATCAAAGGGCAACGCAACCAAGAATAAATTTGCAAATGAACACAAATATATCTTATGAGGATTTTATAGAGAAATATGGATTATCAAAAGATTGAAGAACATTTAAAAATGAACCCTGACTATGATAAAAAGTCAAGAGGAAACACTCATGCTGTGATGAAACTTGATCAATATCAATATAGGTTAAAAAGAAAGTTCCTCGGAGAAGAAAGACCGAAAGATATCATAACGCAACTACCAGAAAAAGTAGATGTAAACTCATTATTAGATATCGCTGAATCAACAGATTACTTTGATTATTCTTCACTGAAGTGTGGAATAATAGGTTCTGAAATAGTAGAAAACATATTTTCAAAATATATGGAAGACGTCTACTCTGTAATGTTTACTAGACTTTTGCCTGGAGAGGATATCTTGCCCCATGCAGATCCAGTCAGAGGTTCTATTATCTATGTTCCACTCTGTAGAAGCGAAAATACTTATGCTCCGTTAGAAGTATATCAGGGAGATAAAATCATAGCGATCGGTAAAAAAGATGTCGGTAGTTCTTTCGTGTGGAATACTAAAGTTCAACACGCAGTATTTAATCGAGAAGCGAAAGTCCCTAGATACAATTTACAATTAAATTGTAATTTAACATATGATGAGTTTTTAGAAAAGTATGTATCTTGAGTATGACGTTCGTGATTACTTTGAAAAAATAGTATCACTCAAAGATAAAAGAGTTTGCGATTGGGGATGTAATCACGGAAACCTGATAAACTATCACCCTGTTGATTTTACATATACAGGTGTTGACGTAGATTTAAAATTAATTCAAGCGATGACAATCAAAGAACCATACCATAAATGGATACACTTTGATTACTATAATCATCAATACAATAATCAAAATACTAAAAATTCATGGCCAGATGTAGGTGCACAAGACTTGTATTTACTTTACAGCGTTTTGACCCACATGGATGTAGAGACTATGAAAGAACACATAAATTATTTTGATGCTGATATATATGCTACATTTTTTGATAGCACAAATCGTGATCTGTTAAAATACATTCTTGGGTATCGACTAGATTCATCGATTGCTGATAAAGTTTACAACAAGGACATATCGTACGTCATAAAACTAAAAGATGATATCTTGATAATTAATGATACTGAAAAGATTCCTCGTATGTCTAATGCACAATATATGTTGACTTTTTACAGTCCAAACTATATAAGTCAATATGGTCAAGTAGAACACATAGAAAAAAATTATGAAAGTGGAATGTTGAGTACAGAACCATGCATGTACATATCGAAATAAAAAACGATAAACTTTATTCTCCTATGCCAGATTCATACGATTCCCGTCCGTCTGAAGTGATTACTGCTGCGTATGAAAATGCAGATATAGAACTGCTAGACCTTTGGTATTGGTTTCAGGATTTTAAAGATAAACACTGGTTGGGTAAATCTTATCGATATGATTATTTTGAAAACTGTGAAGCGATAAGTCTAATGAAACGTAAAGGGGATATCGTAGGATTTTCTTGTGTAAAAAAGATGGATATAGGTCATAGATTACTTACAAGATTATATCAAGAACCGAATAATAGAGTTAAATTTTCACGGGAGTTTATGAGACCAACTATATTCGCTATGGTAGAACAACAACTATTGATGTGCGATATGTTGGGACTTGATAAAATTTTTATCAGTCGAGAAAGAAGAGCGAATAAATACTTCAAAAGGTGGTGTGAAATTTTGAATGAGAAATCTAGTTGTAAATGGGAATATAAAGAAGAACTTGTAGAAACCGTTTCTGGATCTTTACAACACACCGTATGGAGAAAAGAATGAATCAATATGGTATTCAAACTGATGTAAATCTTGGTATGGATTTTTTCCAAGAATACTATGACAAACTTGATTGGGTAGAGTCATTTGAGCATTATGGTGAAAAGATTCCAGAGTGCACAGGTGGTGAACTCATGAAAAAGTTTTATGTGAAACACATACCGCCAGAGATGCACGATACCAAACTTCGTAGATTTGTTCTCGGTCAATTTAAAAAATATGGAATAAAAACTAAAGACTTTCGCTTAGACTTCTTTTTAGTTAAAGCAGGAGGGAGTATGCCTCCACACGCAGACGTGACTTCAGAGATAGCATTTTTGATGCCGTTAACAAAAAATACAGGAGCATTGGGAGTTAAAGATGAAAGTGGTGAGGTTCGTGTTCTATACAATGATATGTTTATATTAAACACTAAGAAAGTTCATTGGGTAGAAGAACCGACAGAAGATAGACTTCTTTTCAGATTAGCAGTCCATGATTTTCCATATACAAACATTAAAATATAATAAAGATATTCTTCTCTTAGAATCAGAACTCGTAAACTTCGAGAACTTCAAGAGTGGTTATAATCAAGGGACATGGTTTGATCACGCTCCAAACTATTTTAAAGGAAGGGTGAAAGATGAAAGATGCAAAGAAGTTTACAATGTTTTAGATCAGATTAAATCTATAACAGGAATTGAAAACATTAGTCCTAGATTTTACAAACAAGAAAAGAATACTGAAGTTCCTATGCACATAGACCTTGGAACGAAGTGTTGTATCAATATAGTTTTATCTGATGATTATGGACCTGTGTATTATGAAAAATCTGGAAATCATTTATACACTTGCGCGATACTGGACACGACGGTCAAGCATTGTGTACCAGCGTATCCGGAAGAAAGGATAATATTAAAATATTCTATATTTGACTATGGGTATGAATATGTTTCTAAAAAGTTTTTAGCATCTTCAAAAGAGGTATCCACGAAACAAACTGAAAAAAGCAATCTATCTTCGAGTATTGGATCAACATAATGTTCGTGTTCACTGACATTTATTAACGCACATTCATACGTGACTTCTTCACCACCTATAACTAAAGTTTCATCATATCCACTTAATCTAACATTTACTCTTGAAAGGCACTGAGTATCTGTGTGAATTTTTATCGATGTACCAGCAGGTTGCAAATAATAACCGACATATGCACGAGGATTAAAATCTGGATTATTCTCATAAAAATGATTTTTAACCCCCATACCATAAGAACCAAGTTCCCAAGTCTTTTTCCACTCTGTGTTATATTCGCTAAATGTTGAAGCACTAGATGCATCAAACTCATTTAGAAGTTGGGTTTTATCCCAAGGGCATTCAAATTCCCAAATTTTATTACTCATCGATCAACCCGAATCTATCTAATCTTTCATAGACTTCTTCATAAGAATGTCTAAGACAAAATTTTAAAATCAACCTGTTATTTGGATCAGGTTCTACTGCGTGTACTTTATGTCCAACATCAACAAAAGCACACTGATATTTATATGGTTTGCTTTCTATATGTATTGTCGGTTCAGTTTTTTCCATTAGATTTATCAGTATCGTAACCATTTTATCTTCATCGACGTGAGGTTCTAATCTGCTATTAGCAAACTGGTGAGAAAATCTTGGAAAGTTATTCATTCCATATATCCCTAGATCCATCTCAACATCTTGAATCTTTTCTTTAAGCGGAGAGTCATCAGGTATGAATAATTGATACCAAAATAAATCTCTTCTTTTCGGTGCTAACCAGTGCCATTGACCAAGATCTAAGTTATCGTAGAAAAGATTACGATACTTCTCTTTATCGATATCATAGTTTAGATGTATTAAGGGAGGCATTATTCTCTCTAATTAAATCTCCGGATATATGGAAAGTGATTCTATTAAGAACTCGTTTTGATAATATTTCAGGATCATCAGTCCCACGTTTATGAAGAGTCAACAACTGATCACTTAAAACGATATCTCCAGTTTCCCACTCATGATGATACATATATTCCTCTTTAAATAATCTATATTCCAGTTCTTCTTGAATATCTGATCTAAACATATTACAACGATTAAGTGCATAAAAATATATGCCACGGATTCCTGCGATATTTTCTTGAATCAACCACATTTTATATTTGTGTTTATTCGCTATCATAATTTCTAATTGTTCTTTGGGCATTCCCTTTCCCCAAACTTCAGGGGAATATTCATATTCGGCATATTCATGTTCTATTTCCCTTACGAACGATTGAGGCATATCATTTAATGCTTTCGCTGTATTTAACCAACTCGTTACAGTTCCCTCACAACCTTCTAATGCCTGGAGCGCGACACCGTCAGCACGATCTGGACCATTTAAGTTACAATGCCAATCTAAAGTACCACTTCCAAATATTCCAGTCCACTTCTTATCTTTTTTCATTCCTGTAACTCTTTGGATAGGATATGTATCAGGATTATCCCAATTATCATAATCGGGAACTTCGGTCGGTCTTTCTACTCTATTCCCATATCTATCCCATATCCACTGATTATAGTTCGCGATTTTAAAGTTATCACCGATCAATTTCGCATACTTACGAGGGTCTGTATCTTGTTTCTTCAAAACAACAATCAGATCTTTTTCCACATTTTTTTTAATTAATTTCATTTTTTTGCTTTACTTTTGTTAAAAACTATAGTATAATATATGTATAATTAAAAAGGAGCAAAAAAATGAGATTCACAGTTTGTCAAATTCGTAAAGATCGTAACACTGAAAAAGAAGCGATGGATGCACGTATCCTCGGTAAAGTCGATCCAGTGTTTTTCTTGTCAGCATACGAAGAAGTTGCTGCGATTGAAGCGAATGATCTTGACGAAGTATTCGAGATCGGTAACATTGGTCCCGAGTCAAAGATCGAGCGTTTCGCTCGTATGCACTCTGTATCAGTTGGCGACGTTATTCGTGATGATCGTAACCGTTGTTTCGTTGTTAGTGGTTTAGGTTTTGAAAGATTAGGAGCATAATTATGTTTTTAGAACTTGTACAATCAACTATGGAAAATAGGTTTGAGGGAGATCCTTCTCTGATAGGAAATGTTGTAACCGTTGATGTTGTAGACACAAGATTCATTGTTGTCACAAAAATTTCAGAATCAGAATGCATCATGAGTGATATAGAAACTGATGATAATGATATTCCGCACGTTATCAATATTATGTACTCACAGGATTCTGAAGATGAAGAAAAGATTTTAGATTATATTATGAAGGTTTCGGAGGAAGTAAAATGAAAAAAGCAGCACACATGTTGAAAAATATCACTATGGATCAACTGATTGCAATCCAGGAGGAGTATACTGCACTGGGTCGCAACACTCTAACGACTGCCGAAGAACTTGATCGTATCGGCATTCTTGAGATCATCTTTGATAAAATTGATCGTGGCGTAATTACTGTTGATGGAGGTCGCATATGAAGGACTATCCGTTCATGTATGGAGAACTAAAAGTTCTCGCTCGTCACCTCGCTCTGACAGCGAAAAGATCAGTTGAGTATAATCCTAAGTTCCTAGACGGAACTGGGATATACGAAGATGCGTTAAATAGGCAGGCGAACTCAATTATAGATTTGTTGGAAAAGCATGAAACATCCAATCGCTAGATATCTGATGAGCGCATATGCGTATTATGTTCAGGATGATCCGCTCATCACTGATATGGAGTTTGATAAACTTGCTAAATATATCAAACATAATTATGACGAGATTGAACATATGCACAAGCATCTCGTAACTATAGATAACCTAGATGCTGGAACGTATCTTGGGGAGTATCCTGAGCGTGTAAAAAATGCAGTCAGTCATTATCGTATGATAATGCGTAGGAGACCAACACCTTATATTCAATGGGAGATAGAGGATGCAAGCGAAGAATAATATTTTACATAAGGATTATCGCTCAGTCTTTGCCTTTGCGGTATCACGCAAGAAAGGCACTGGTAGTGTAGCAGTTTATCAGGACGATGAACTCATTAAAGATCTAGTAGATATTCCTGTTGAAGAATTAGATAAGATATGGCATACCTGTATGCGCACAGGTTATGAAATTGCTTTTTAGAAAAAAAATGTGGAAAATGTGGATTTTTTTCTTTACTTTTAAATAATTTTATAGTATAATATATGTATAAAATAAAAAAGGAGCAAAAAATGAAAAAAGTTATTGATCATTTCGTAATCACAACATACCTCGAGAATGGTGATGTTTGGGAAACTATTCGTCATACTCGCGAGGGTTTATCTAAAGTTATCCAGTCTATCTGGGAAACAGATGATGTTGTTCGGTTTTGTGTTGAGGAGAAGTATCGTGCGTAATTACTCTGAAGCATGTTTAGCAGTATTATTTACTGTTTTGTTTTCTTTCATTCTTGGTTATTCATTCGTGGCATAAGGAGATTATATAATGGCACATCTAGTTGAAACAATGGCATATGCAGGTGAAGTTCCATGGCATGGACTTGGCGTTCCTGTATCAAATGATCTGACACCTGCTCAGATGATGCAAAAAGCAGGACTGGACTGGAAAGTTCAAGAAGTCGATAATTTTATCGAGTTCAATGGTGAGCGCAAGTTCACTGGTCAAAAGTCACTCGTTCGTGAAACAGACGGTCGTATCCTGACTAACGTCGGTGAGAACTGGCATCCTGTTCAAAACGAAACTGCTTTTGACTTTTTCTCTGAGTATGTACTTGCAGGTGACATGGAAATGCACACTGCTGGTTCACTCAAGAATGGTAAAATGATCTGGGCACTTGCTAAAGTCAAAGATTCATTTGAACTGTTCAAAGGCGATCAGGTTGATTCTTATCTCCTGTTTTCAAATCCTCATCAGTATGGTAAGACCATCGATGTACGGTTTACTCCTATCCGTGTTGTATGTAACAACACTCTGACTCTTTCACTTGAGTCACGTGCCGAACGCTCTGTTCGTATCGGTCACCGTGTGGAGTTTGATCCTTCAGTTGTAAAAGAGCAACTTGGTATCGCAACCGAAAAACTGCAAACATATAAAGAGATGGCGCAGTTCCTTGGTTCAAAAAGATACTCTCAGGATAACGTCATTGAGTTCTTCAATACTGTATTTCCTCGCTCTGCTGATAAGCGTGTGCAAGGTAAAGCACTTTCAGTTGACACACTGTCTCGTAATGCACGTGGTGCTTTTGATGTCCTTGAACTACAACCAGGAGCAGAGTATGCTGAGGGAACTTGGTGGCAGGCATTTAATGCTGTGACTTTCGTGACTGATCACCTTCAGGGTCGTAACGAAGATAATCGTTTGTACTCTAACTGGTTTGGTGGCAACCAAGTTCGTAAAATCAATGCTCTTGAAAAAGCAGTAGAATATGCGGAGGCAGCATAATGAAGAAGATACTATTAACAACACTTATAATGGTAGCAGGATGTTCTCCTGCTATCGCAGCAAATGTTCAGGATCACTTCAAACAAGTTATCGTTCAGAAACCATACAGTGTGCAGGTATGCACTCAGGGGAACGGTCAGACTGATCTTAAAAATTTCTTAGAAGGTGCTATCATCGGTGGTGCTATCGGGAATAATATTCCTGGCGAAAACGGTGGCGGTGCTCTAGGAGCATTCTTAGGTGGAGTGCTAAATACTGAGCAGAATAAAGGCAATCAGTGTAGAATGGAAACACGTTATGAAGAAGAATATAAAGAAGTCTATTCCCATAGCACTGTTACTTTTACTCACGATGGTCGAACATATACAGTGAGGTTCAATAAATGAGTTATAGAAGTGTAGAGAGAGACGTTCGTGCAATGTCTCTCGGTTTAGATGTTGTAAATGCTGAGATAAAGCATTTAGAAGCAGCAAGAAGAACAGATCGTGCTAGTAAAAAAAGATTGGAAAGGTTGCACGAAGCACGTCGACATCTAGTCGATAATCCGAAAGAAGCGCAGAAACTAATTGACAGGTTAAATTAATGAAAGCACATAGAAGTGACATGATTGCCGCATGGGCACGTGAGAATAAGATAGAAGGGTTTGAACAGTACGATCCAAAGTGGCAAGAAAAACATAGGATGCGTACGATGAAGTGGAGACAAAAACAAAATGAAAGAAAAAACTCTGAAACTCAAAGAACACAGTATTAGATTATTCAAGAAGGTAAGTAAAATGGATTTAGGAAATCCCGTAATGACCGCACTCGTAGGACTTGTTATTTTCTACATTGGTCTTAAAACATTTTCAGGTGGCATGAAGTCTATGGGCAATATGGAACACCTCGCTTGGTTCACTGGTAACATATTCTATATGTTTATCGGTGGTATTATTATGACTTTACTTTGGCAGTCATCGTCTCTATCAACGACTGCTATTATTGCTCTTGTTGCATCGGGAGCGATACCTTTACCTGCTGCGATCGCTGCAGTTCTAGGTGCTAATATAGGAACGACTGGAACTATCTGGTTGGCAGGTTTGCTTGTCTCGGATGGTATGCCGAAGGGCGATACTTTACGAATAGCAATGGCGCATACTGGTGTCAATCTGTTGATGGCAATGGCACTCCTACCATTCGTCGGGCGAATCGCTCAGTTCTTAGGACGATTTTAATATCTCTACAATGCCAAGAAAAGCGACCTTCGGGTCGCTTTTTTTGTTTACAAAAGATTATAAATAGGGTATATTAAGTTGTGAAATAAAAAAAAGGCAAAAAAATGAAATCTCTATCGTCTTTTATATCTGAAGGAAGTTTAGATTTACCCGAGATCAACAAGTATGATTGGAGGATAAATTTATTCTTAAAAAAATATAATGATGGCGAACCGTTTGAACTTACAGACGGTTCTTCTGGTATGATTGCTAAAAGTCCTGAACTAGAAGCAGTGATCAAAGCAGGTAAACAACCTCGTGGGTTTAAATTTAAATTGACTGATGGCAGAGAGATCGCATTTAAAAACTTACAGAAGACAAAAGAGTTTGGCGGTGGTACAGCAGGATCAGGTGGTGGTGCAGCACAAACTGCTGCGGCAGAATCAGCACAGTGTTTATATGCTCAGTGCCTTTGGGATAATCCAAATACGTTATGGTCTGAAGTTGAACTGAAGGCAGCATATGCAAAGATTGATGTAGATACACCGTTTAAAGATATTATGAATCTTCCTGAAGAATGGAGAGTATCATCTATCCTTGGTGCGAGAATACTCAAGCGAGGAATAGGTCGTAGAACATACAAGTGGTATCGTGGTACTGGTATTCAATCTTATATGGAAGAAAAATTTAAGACACTCAATGCGGGTGCTGGACGACCGTTTAATAATATTAATAAATGGACGCCTGCTGATATTTGGGTTGTAGCAACCGATTCAGCAGTATATGATTGGGATAGTTGTGAAACCCTTTCATCATTAAATCAAATGCTACTTAAAGCATATGCGGCACGTGATGTGATGGGCATCTCATTGAAAAAGATCGAAGGACGTGCAAGAGTTGTTCAAGTAAATTACAAGAAACCACTCAAGTCTCCTGTATTTAGAAACGTCACTTTCGGTAAGAGAACATATTGGAAAGCGAAAGACGGTTACATTCAGTTCAATGGTGGTGAGATTCAGTTTAGAACTTTCCCCACCTTCCAGGGAGAAATCGGTTCAGGTAATAAAGCGAAACACGGTAAAGTGTCAGGTGGTGCAGGTTCGAAATCTTTGATGGGTCAAATGATGGTGCAAGCAGGTGCTACTCCGATTGAAGATCAAAAGGCATTAGTTAGAATGTTCCGCAGTCAAAAAGATCAGTTTATGCAGAAATGGTATGATGCCTACACTAAATCGCCGAACCCACCAATGACGTTTGATGAGTTCATTAAAGAAGTAGGAAACAAAGATGATAACTGGTGTGTATCTAAATATTTGGTTACCACCCTGTTCAATAATATTAAAGGCAAAGAGCAAGCATTTTTGAACCTTATGTTTAGATATGCTTCTTCTGCCTCCCCTGATTCAGCAGTACACTTAAAGGTGAAATAATGCAGTTCAACGAATTTATCGCAGAACAAAAAAATACCCATATGACCCACATCGAAGATAAGGTGTTGTATGGTGGAGTAAATGGAACAAGAGAAGCGATAAATGCTCTAAGGTCGCTTCGTGATATGCTAGGAGGCGTGAAAGATGGTAATGTTAGCGTTAAGTGGGATGGTGCTCCT
>MDTG01133424.1_pt1 | contig 13956 bp, 13 predicted proteins | sample 811421 | NCBI WGS metagenome assembly MDTG01 (sample SAMN05326645, study PRJNA326480) | marine metagenome | isolation source: seawater | place: Pacific Ocean: South East | collected 2011 | reverse complement strand
CTTTGTTCGAGCAGCCGCAACTGGCGATAGTCGGCAGTCGCCGCGCCTCCAAGCCGGGGCTCGATACCGCCCATGCTTTCGCCCGGAGTCTGGCGGCGGCAGGGTTCGTTATCACCAGTGGGCTGGCGCTGGGCATTGATGGCGCCGCGCACCGTGGCGCGCTGGCTGCAACCGGCAAAACCATCGCCGTGCTGGGCACTGGCTTGCAATGTGTATATCCGCCAAGGCATCGTCAGTTGGCTGTGGATATCGTCGCGCAAGGCGGGGCGCTGGTCAGTGAGTTGCCTCTGGATTGCGCCCCTCTGGCCGGTAATTTCCCACGGCGTAACCGGCTTATCAGTGGTCTGTCGGTCGGCGTATTAGTGGTCGAAGCCAGTCCGTCCAGTGGCTCGCTGATCACCGCTAAACTGGCAGCCGAACAAGGCCGCGAGGTGTATGCGATTCCCGGCTCGATCCATCATCCGGGCGCGCGTGGCTGTCATCAGCTGATTCGCGATGGCGCCGCGCTGGTCGAGTGCATTGATGATGTTTTGCAAGCGCTGCGCGGTTGGCAGAATCAACCCGCGCCGCCTGCGGAATCGGCGCGCAAAGAATCGCACCCGTTGCTCGCGCTGCTATTCGCCGCCCCACAAACAAGTGAAGCGTTGGCGCTCTCCAGCGGCTGGCCATTACCCATGGTGTTATCGACAATGACCGAACTAGAAATAGACGGTCGCGTCGCCAGCGAAAACGGCCTTTGGCAAGCCCGGGCAATCCAGAATTCGTAGTCTGGGAAAGGTCTTACGGAACTTGGAACGCCATCATCGGCTCAACGAATGACTCCTCCGCATCGCCGCGCACAGGGTTTCCCCTCGTCCACGTCGTTTGGATACACTTGCCCGGCATGCATTCATGGAGCGCAGTTAATGGTCAGCAGTTGGCAAGTTCGGCAGGCAGCAAGTGTTGTACTTCAGGGCGGCGTGATCGCCTATCCGACCGAAGCCGTATGGGGGCTGGGCTGTGATCCGTTTGATGAGCTGGCCGTTGAGCGCTTGCTGGCGCTGAAAAGCCGGCCGATGCACAAAGGCCTGATTCTGGTCGCCGACAGCATTCATCAGTTCGACTTCCTGCTCGAAGACCTGCCCGAGATTTGGCAGGACCGCGTCGCCAGCACATGGCCGGGCCCAACCACATGGCTGGTGCCGCATCAGGACCGTTTGCCCAAGTGGATTACGGGCGAACACAACAGCGTGGCGATCCGCGTCAGCGATCATCCGCTGGTGCGCGAACTGTGCGCCCTAACCGGCCCGATCGTCTCGACCTCGGCAAACCCAGCAGGCCGCCCGTCCGCACGCACGCGGTTGCGCGTCGAACAATACTTCCCACGCCAGCTGGACAAGGTTCTCAACGGTAAATTGGGCGGACGCAAAAACCCCAGCCTGATCCGCGACCTGATCAGCGGGGATGTTGTTCGACCTTCTTGAGGCGGAGCAAAATCGAGCCGCGCGATTGGCCCCACAACAACATTTCCCCATGGAGGATGGATAAACCGCAGGTTAATCCGTCATAGCCATCTGTGGTGGGTACGCGGTTGCGCGTTTGATTTTGGCGGTGTGGCGGGGATGTCGTGCGTAATGCCGCGCCGCATCAATCGCCATGACGGATTGCCGCCTTCGGGGCTATCCATCCTCCGGATCTGGTACGGCGTGCAACCGAGCCGCCCGATTGGCCTCACAACAACATTCACCAATGGAGGATGGATAAACCGAAGGTTAATCCGTCATAGCTATCGATGGTGTGTACGCGGTTTCGCCTTTGATTTTGGCGGTATGGCGGGCCGTGATCGGGTTGAACCCGGGTGAGCGCAATGACGGGTGTTCCGTCATTGCGCTGCGCAACCTTTACGGCAACAGGATTGTTGAGCCGGTGGTCTGGCGGCCGCTCAGTGCGATCTGTGCTTTTGCGGCATCGGCCAACGCGTAACGCTGGCTGATTTCGACGTTGAGCTTGCCGCTGCTGATCATGGCGAACAGCTCATCGGCCATGCTTTGCAGGCGTTGCGGCGTATCGGCGTAGCCCATCAGGGTTGGCCGGGTCACGAACAACGCGCCTTTCTGCGCCAGAATGCCGAGGTTGACCCCGCTTACTGCGCCAGATGCATTACCAAAGCTGACGACGAGGCCGCGCGGCGCGGTGCAGTCGAGCGAGGTTTCCCACGTGTCTTTACCCACACCGTCGTAAACCACCGGACACTTCTTGCCGTCGGTGAGCTCAAGCACGCGCTTGGCAACGTCTTCGTGGCTGTAGTCGATAGTTGCCCATGCGCCCTGCTGCATCGCGCGCTCGGCTTTGGCGGCGGAGCTAACGGTGCCGATCAGATTGACCCCGAGCGCTTTGGCCCACTGGCACGCAAACGAGCCAACACCACCCGCTGCTGCGTGGAACAAAATCGTCTCGCCGGCCTGCAATTGGTAAGTCTGGCGGAACAGATACTGCACGGTTAAACCCTTGAGCATTACCGCAGCGGCCTGCTCAAAGCTGATCTCATCGGGCAGTTTTACCAGTCGCTCGGCCGGCAGCACATGCAGTTCGCTATACGCGCCCAGCGGGCCGGTGGCGTAGGCGACGCGATCACCCACCTTGAACGATGAAACTTCGCTGCCGACCGCTTCAACCACGCCAGCGCCTTCTGTGCCCAGGCTCGAAGGCAATGCTGGCGGCTGATACAGGCCGCTGCGGAAATAGGTGTCGATGAAGTTCAGGCCGATGGCGTGGTTCTGCACGCGGACTTCTTTCGGGCCGGGAGCCGCGGGCTGATAGTCGGTGAATTCGAGTACTTCCGGGCCGCCGTGACTGCTGAATTGAATGCGCTTGGCCATGCCAGACTCCTTGCTGATGGTGAAAGGGACGCTGCGATTAAACGCCAGTAGACGCCCATAATGCCGCTAATTTGCGCGGCGGGCATTACTCCTATCGTCTGTCTTGCCGGTTAATGGCACAAAGTTGCGCAGGCGCATTACTGACCCTAGGTTTGATACCAGTCAACTGCGGGCGCACTGGCGGGAATGTTATGCTTGCGCCAGATTTCGCCTGCCGGCTTGTATGCTGTCAGGCACGACCCGTTTTAAGGTGCCGCTATGAGTGATCGTTCCCAAGCCGTGAAGGCTTACCTGCTCGACCTGCAAGACCGAATTTGCGTTGCTCTGGAAGCCGAAGATGGCGCCGCGCAGTTCTTCGAAGATGCCTGGGAGCGCCCGGCAGGTGGCGGCGGTCGTACGCGTGTCATGGAAAACGGCGGCCTGATTGAAAAAGGCGGGGTCAACTTCTCTCACGTATTCGGTACCGGCTTGCCGCCGTCTGCCAGCGCCCATCGCCCAGAGCTGGCCGGTCGCGGATTCGAGGCAATGGGTGTGTCGTTGGTGATTCACCCGACCAACCCGCACATCCCGACTTCGCACGCCAACGTGCGCTTTTTCATTGCCGAAAAAGAAGACGAAGAAGCTGTGTGGTGGTTCGGCGGTGGTTTCGACCTGACTCCCTATTATGCCAACGAAGAAGACTGCGCCCACTGGCATCGCGTAGCAAAAGCGGCGTGCGATCCCTTCGGCGCCGATGTGTATCCGCGCTACAAAGAGTGGTGCGACCGTTATTTCCACATCAAGCATCGCAACGAGCCGCGTGGCATTGGCGGTTTGTTTTTCGACGACCTCAACGAGTGGGACTTCGACACCAGCTTCGCCTTCCTGCGCGCCATAGGCGATGCCTATCTAGAAGCCTACTTGCCGATTGTGCAGCGCCGCAAAGCGTTGCCATACACCGAGCAGCAGCGCGAATTTCAGGCATACCGGCGCGGGCGTTACGTCGAGTTCAACCTGGTTTACGACCGCGGCACCCTGTTTGGCTTGCAGTCTGGCGGACGCACCGAATCGATCCTCATGTCCCTGCCGCCGCACGTGCGTTGGGGCTATGACTGGAAGGCAGAGCCGGGCAGTGAAGAGGCTCGTCTCACCGAGTACTTCCTGACCGACCGCGACTGGCTGGCAGCAGATTGAGTTTGCAGCCAATGGCTCGTTTGCTGATCCTGCTCAGCGCGTTGGCAGTCCTTGCGGGCTGCTCAACGGCGCCGCCCCGCGATCAAACCAACCTGTGCAATATCTATCGCCAGTACCCGGACTGGTATGAAGATTCGCTCGACATGGAAAAAGCCTACGGCACGCCGATGAATGTGGCGATGGCGATCATGAAGCAGGAGAGTAGCTACGTCAGTGACGCGTTGCCGCCGCGTGATTACCTGCTGTGGATAATTCCGTGGGGCCGGGTCAGCTCGGCCTACGGTTATGCACAGGCGCAAGACCCGGTGTGGGGTGAATACAAAGACCAGACCGGTAACGGCGGCTCGCGTGACAACTTCGACGACGCGATCATGTTTATCGGCTGGTACACCGACGGCACTCAGCGCCAGCTCGGGGTTTCCAAGTGGGATGCCTACAAGCAATACCTCGCGTATCACGAGGGGCGTGGTGGTTTCAGTCGTGGCTCACACAACGCCAAGCCCTGGCTGTTGCAGGTTGCACGCAAGGTTGAAACGCAGGCCAAAAACTATGGCTGGCAACTCAAGCAATGCCGCGAGGAGCTGGAAGACAACCGCAGTTGGTGGCCGTTCTAGCCGCGTTTGGTCGATCGCAACGGTGATTTTTCGCAGGCCATGCGGTGGTACTTTGGCTATGATGGCGCCATCGTTTTCAGCTTGATCAAGGATTTCGCTCATGGACCGCTACGGCGTCTTCGGCAACCCCATTGGCCACAGCAAGTCGCCATTGATCCATAAAATGTTCGCCGAACAGACCGGCCAACAGCTCACTTATGAGGCGCTATTGGCGCCGCTGGATGGCTTTGCCGAGTTTGCCAAAACCTTCTTTGCAGAAGGCAAAGGCGGCAATGTCACGGTGCCATTCAAGGAGCAGGCATATCAGTTGGCCGACAGCCTCACTGCACGCGCCGAACGTGCGGGTGCGGTAAATACCTTGATGCGCACAGACGATGGCAGCCTGCTCGGTGACAACACCGACGGCGCCGGGCTGGTGCGTGATCTGCAGGAAAACGCCGGTTTCTCCTTGCGCGATAAACGCATCCTGCTGCTGGGTGCAGGCGGCGCGGTGCGCGGTGTGCTCGAGCCGATTTTGCAGCAGCAACCCGCCGCGCTGGTTATCGCCAATCGCACAGTCGCCAAAGCCGAGTTGCTGGCGCAGTTGTTCGCCGATATGGGCCCGGTGGTGGCCAGCGGTTTTGACTGGATCGACGCCCCGGTCGATCTGATCATCAACGGTACGTCGGCAAGCCTTGCCGGCGAGCTGCCGCCGATTGCGCCCGGTCTGATCAAACCGGGCCACACCCTGTGCTACGACATGATGTACAGCAAGGAGCCCACCGCGTTCAATCGCTGGGCTGGCGAGCACGGTGCAGCGCGTACGCTGGATGGCCTGGGCATGTTGGCCGAGCAGGCGGCAGAGGCTTTTTATCTGTGGCGCGGCGTGCGCCCGGATACTGCGCCGGTGTTAGCCGAATTGCGCCGGTTGTTGGGCTGAGCGCTGGCCTTGCAAACTGCCGCCGTTAATTAGTGGCCTTAGACTGGGTGGCGGCACCGTCGCTGCCCCAGAGATCAATCCTCAAACACAATCGGGCACGCTTCGGCGCCCTCAAGTTTCTGGATCTCGTCGATCACCTGTTGCCGTGCGCGGCGCATCACTAGCTGGCGTTTCAGGCTGCCAAGGCGGCGGGCTTCCTGATGGAGCATTTCGACGCCAGCGTAATCAATAAAGTTAACGTGATGGGCATCGATGATGACCCGCTCACCCTGGCTGCGCTGAAGAATTTGCTGCACGTAATGGCAGGCGCCAAAGAAGATTGAGCCCTCAATGCGCAGCAGCGCTTCTTCATCTTCCTGCCAGAAGCGCACGCGTGGCTGCGAGGTGCGCTTGAGGTAGAAGAACAGCGATGCCAGAACCCCGGCATAAATCGCCGTTTGCAGCTCCATCAGCAAGGTTGCGCCGAGCGTTAGCAGCATCACCAGAAACTCTGAGCGACTGACCCGGTAGAGCGATTTGACGCCGGCAAAGTCGAGCAAGCCCCAGCAGATAATCAAGATGCCAGCGGCCATGCTGGGCAACGGAATATGCTCGATCAGCTGGGTGCCGAACAGTGCAAACAGCGCGACCAGAATTGCTGAAAACACCCCGGCCAATGGAGTTTTTGCCCCTGCTTGCAGGTTCAGCGCCGAGCGGGTGAATGAGCCGGCAGAGGCGTAGGCCGAAAACCACGGCCCGACCATGTTGGAAAAACCCTGCGCGCGAACCTCCTGGTTGGCATCGAGAAACTGCCGAGACTTGGTCGCCAGCGAACGGGCAATCGACAAGCTTGTAACCAGCCCCAACATGCCGCAGGCAATTGCTGCGGGCAGCAGGCGGGTGATGTCATTCAGGTTGAAGTCGAGAATATGCACTGGCGGCAGGCTGCCCTCAAACGCTGCTACCAGCCCGACATGAGCAAATTGCTTGGGCATAAACAGCACCAGCAGGCTGCCGGCCAAAAGACCGATAAGAAGCGCTGGCCAGCGCGGCAACAGCAGCTTTATCAACACGCTGATCACCAGCGTAAAGCCTGCCACGGCAAAGGTTGGCCAGTCGATTTCGCTCAGGTGCTGGCCCAGGTTAAGTACTGTCGCCAGCGCTGTTGGCTGGCTGGCGATTTCAATTCCGAGCAGGTTGGGCAGTTGGCCCAAGGCAATCACCAGCGCTGCACCCAGGGTAAAGCCCAGCACCACCGAATGCGAAACGAAGTTGACCAGTGCGCCGAAGCGCAGCAAACCGAGCAGCCATTGAAAGATTCCGGCCATGAAACTCAGCAGCAAAATCAGGCCGATGTACGTCTCACTGCCCGGCGGCGCCATAGGACTAACGCTGGTAAACAAGACGATGGAAAGCGCCGCTGTGGGCCCGCAAATCAGGTGCCAGGATGAGCCCCAAAGCGCCGCGATAATCACCGGCACAATCGCCGCGTACAACCCATACTCGGCGGGCAGGCCGGCGATCAGCGCATAGGCAATCGATTGTGGAAGCGCCAGAATCGCCCCCGTCAGCCCGACCAATGCATCGTTGCTCAGCTTCTTGCGGTTAACCGAGGGCAGCCAGCGCAGAAACGGCAATAAAGACTGACGGGTAGGTAATCGCATCAGGGTTGGTTGTCTGCCTGGTTGGTTGTGTGAGCCATGATGGCGCGTTAGCGGGCCTGAGTGAAGGGCCGTATTTGCACAGTACAGCGTTTGTGGATAACTTTAATGCAGCCACACTGGCGCTTAAACAGTGTGTTTGGTTGCGCAGGTATTCTAAGAGTAGTCGTAACACCAGACGAAAGGTAGGAACACAGTTGTGGCAGGGGGCTCCAAAGCTGCTGGGCTTATTCCGTATACTGCGCGCTCTGGATCGATGGTTCAGACCCACCCCACTTAACCTAGTGAATCTCCACGTGAAAATTCGTCAGACGTTAGTCAGCTTGCTGCTGGTTTGCAGCAGTGTTGTAGTTGCAACGCACGCCAACGCCACCAGCAAGGCGCCGGCGCGACAGGAATTGGCGGCAGGCAGCGCCCTGTTGGTCGACCTGAAAACCAATGAAGTGCTGTATTCGAGCAATCCCAATATGGTGTTGCCGATTGCCTCGGTCACCAAGTTGATGACTGCTCTGGTCACCTTGGATGCCAAGCTGCCGATGGATGAGATGCTCGACATCAACATCGCCGATACCAAGGAAATGCGTGGGGTTTATTCGCGGGTTCGGGTGGGCAGTGAAGTCAGCCGCCGGACCATGCTGCTGCTGGCGCTGATGTCGTCTGAAAACCGTGCGGCGGCCAGTCTGGCGCACCATTATCCGGGCGGTCAGGTGGCCTTTATCGCGGCCATGAATGCCAAGGCGCGTGCGCTCGGCATGAGCCATACACACTATGTTGAGCCTACGGGTTTGTCGCCGCATAACGTCTCGACGGCGACGGATCTGGTCAAGCTGCTCAAGGCCACTGAGAAGTACCCGATGCTCAGCGAATTGAGCACCAGTGACGACAAGACCGTGGCATTTCGCAAACCTAATTACACCCTGGGTTTTCGTAACACCAACGGCCTGGTGCGCAAGGACAACTGGAGCGTGCAGTTGACCAAAACCGGCTTCACCAATGAAGCCGGGCATTGTCTGGTTATGCGCACCGTGATGAAAAATCGTCCGGTGGCGTTTGTGGTGCTTGATGCCTTTGGCAAATACACCCACATGGCCGACGCCAACCGCCTGAAGAAGTGGATGGAAACGGGCGCGATTACCCCAGTACCAGCGGCTGCGATCAGCTATCGCCAACAGAAGCAGGCGCAGCGTCAGTTGCAGGCGCAAGTCGAGTAACGCGCTAACGCGAACCGAGGAGCCGCTGCCAGAGCAATCAGGCAGCGGCTTTTTTGTGTCTGCTGGTTTTGCAGTTGGCGGCGTCGCGCTCAGGCGCGTCTTGCAATATTACATAATCTTAAATATAAGGATAAATAATGTAATTAATACCAATAGCAAGGCGCATTCAGCCGCGATGAAAAACACCGCCAAAAGCATGATTCTCGATCTACTGGTTGCCGCTGGCGACAAGCCTTTGCTGGCGCGTGAGGCGGTGGCGGCGTGTGCCCTGTTTGGCATCAGCGAAAACAGCGTGCGGGTTGCTCTGGCGCGTCTTTCCGCTGAGTCGCTGATCAAAGGTGCCGGGCGCGGCAGCTACAAGTTGGGGCCAAATGCCTTGCAGCTGTCGGCAGAGCTGGCGGCCTGGCATCAGGCTGAACAGCGCATGCGGCCGTGGGCGAGTGATTACTTGCTGGTATACGCCGCGGCCTTGGGCCGCACCGACCGCACGGCGTTGCGCCAGCGTGAGCGTGCCTTGCAGATGCTCGGCTTTTGCGAGCTGCAGAAAGGCCTGTATATCCGCCCGAATAACATCGAGGACGACATTGCTGCGGTCCGCCAGCGGCTTCTGGCGCTGGGGCTGGAGCCACAGGCGCTGGTGTTCACCGGCAATGGTTTCACTGACGAGGAACTGGCGCGCATTCGCACACTTTGGGACGGCGCAGCCCTGACCCTGCGTTATCAGCAACTGACCCACCAGCTCAATGAGTGGCTTGCCAGTGCCGTTGATCTTGAGCCTGAGGTTCGTGCGCGCGAGGTCTTTGTGTTGGGCAGCGCGGCAATTCGTCAGGTGCTCTTCGACCCGCTGCTGCCCGAGCCTTTTGTCGACGCGCAGGTGCGCCACGCGTTTGTCGAATGTGCCCAGCACTTTGTCGCCGAGGGTCGGCGTATCTGGCTGGAGCTGTTTGCCAATGGCTTGTCGCCTGTCCCTGTCGAGCCTGCTTCAAACACTCAACACCCCTTGCATTGATGGATTAACACGCCCGGAAAAACCTGATGAACGAAAAAATAAAAATAACCGAGATATTCAGCCGCGACGAAATAAAGCAACTCACTGCCCGCTCGGATGCCTATGGCGCGTGGGCGGTAGGCTCGACCTGGGCTGTAATTGGGCTGACGTTTGCGCTGCTGGCTTATGCCCAGAGTCATCTGCCGTTGTGGGCGTTCATTGCAGCGTTGGTCGCCGGCATGGCTGTGATCGCTGGCCGTCAGTTGTGCCTGGCGATTCTTCAGCACGACGCCGCGCATGGCACCTTGTTCAAGAGCAAGTGGGGTAATGATGTTCTCAGCGATTGGTTATGCGCGCGGCCGGTGTGGAATGAATTGCACAAGTATCGTCCGTATCATCTGGTGCACCACGCCAAGACCTCGACCGAAGATGATCCCGACCTGAGTCTGGTCGCCGGTTTTCCCACCACCCGGCGCTCGCTGCTGCGCAAGCTCGCCCGCGACACCTTTGGCATCACCGGCTTCAAGTTTGTGCTCGGCCGGGTGTTGATGGACGCCGAAGTTATCAAGTGGACGGTGGCCAACGATGTTCAGCCGCTCCCCCAGGACGGGCGCAAATGGTGGAGTTATCCACAAGCCTTCTTGCGCAATGCGGCTGGCATGTTGATAACCAATGGCATTTTGTTCGCCGCGTTGGCAGCCACAGGCAATGCCTGGCTGTATGGCGTTTGGGTGTTGGCGTACATCACCCCGTTCCCGCTGTTCATCCGCATCCGCTCGATGGCCGAGCACGCGTGTCTGGGCAGCAGCCGCAACACCTTGCGCAACACCCGTACGACTCGCGCAGGCTTTGTGGCGCGCGCGTTTGTGGCGCCGATTCGGGTGAATTATCACATCGAGCATCATCTGATGGCGTCGGTGCCCTACTTCCGTCTGCCGCAGATGCATCAGATGCTGCTTGAGCGCGGCCATGTGCCGACGCCACCGAGTTACTTCGATGTGCTGCGGCTGGTCAGCAGCCGGGCGCTCTAGTTTTTAGGTTGGAGTAGATATGAAAAAGCCGCTGCCTGATCGGGCAGCGGCTTTTTCATAGCGCAATTGTTGCTTAGCGGCGGGCGCTGCGAACGCCTTCAGCGAGTTCACTGCACAGTTGCAGTACACCGTTTACAGCGTCTTCACTGTTGTCAGCTTTCTCGATCTGGTCGATCAGTGCCGAACCCACCACCACGCCATCGGCCAGTCGCGCAATTGTTGCGGCGTGCTCTGGCGTGCGGATACCGAAACCGATGCTGATCGGCAGATCAGTGTGGCGACGCAAGCGCGCTACGGCGGCTTCTACGTGCTCCAGCGTGGCCGAGCCTGCACCGGTAACACCGGCAACCGAGACGTAGTAAACGAAGCCGGAGCTGCCGTTAAGCACTTTCGGCAGACGCTTGTCGTCGGTGGTCGGAGTGGTCAGGCGGATGAAGTCGATGCCCGCCGCTTGCGCCGGATCACACAGGTCGACGTTATGCTCTGGCGGCAGATCGACCACGATCAGGCCATCAACACCGGCTTCCTTGGCTTCGGCGATAAAGTTATCCACACCGAATTTATGAATCGGGTTGAAGTAGCCCATCAGCACCAGCGGCGTGCTTTGGTCGTCTTTGCGGAACTCGCGAACCATTTGCAGGGTTTTGCGCAGATCCTGCTTGGCGGCCAGCGCGCGGATGTTGGCCAGCTGAATCGCCGGTCCATCAGCCATTGGGTCGGTGAACGGCATGCCCAGCTCGATCACATCGGCACCGGCTTTCGGCAAGCCCTTGAGGATCGCCAGAGAGGCGTCATAGCCGGGGTCGCCTGCGGTCACGAAGGTCACCAGTGCAGCGCGGTTCTGTTGTTTCAGCTCGGCAAAGCGGGTTTGCAGGCGGCTCATGCAGTTTTCTCCTGCTGGTTTACGGTCTCTGCCATGTGGTGCATGACGGTTTGCATGTCTTTGTCGCCACGGCCGGACAGGTTGACCACCATCAGGTGATCCTTGGGCAGGCTTGGCGCACGCTTGAATACTTCAGCCAGTGCGTGGGCGCTTTCCAGTGCCGGGATAATGCCTTCAAGGCGGCAGCAGCTGTGGAAGGCTTCCAACGCTTCGTCGTCTGTTACCGAGGTGTACTGAACGCGGCCGATATCATGCAACCAGGCGTGTTCAGGGCCGATGCCGGGATAGTCGAGGCCTGCCGAAATCGAGTGGGCGTCGATAATCTGACCGTCTTCATCCTGGAGCAAAAAGGTGCGATTGCCGTGCAATACGCCGGGAACACCGCCGTTCAGGCTGGCCGCGTGCTTGCCGGTTTCAATGCCGTAACCGGCTGCTTCGACGCCGATAATCTCGACAGATTTGTCGTCGAGGAACGGGTGGAACAAGCCCATGGCGTTTGAGCCGCCACCGATGCAGGCAACCAGGCTGTCGGGCAGACGGCCTTCCTGATCCTGCAACTGGTCGCGGGTTTCCTTGCCGATAACGGCCTGGAAATCACGCACCATTGCCGGATACGGGTGTGGGCCAGCTACGGTGCCGATCAGGTAGAAGGTGCTGTCGACGTTAGTTACCCAGTCACGCAGCGCCTCGTTCATGGCATCTTTCAGGGTGCCGGTGCCGGCGGTTACTGGAATCACGGTAGCGCCCAGCAGCTTCATACGGAATACGTTGGCCTGCTGACGGTCGATGTCAGTGGTGCCCATATAAATCACGCAATCCAGGCCAAAACGTGCGGCTACGGTGGCGGTTGCAACGCCGTGCATGCCCGCGCCAGTCTCGGCGATGATGCGTTTTTTACCCATGCGCCGGGCCAGCAAAATCTGGCCGATGCAGTTGTTAATCTTGTGTGCGCCGGTGTGGTTGAGTTCTTCGCGCTTGAGGTAAATCTTCGCCCCGCCGCAGTGTTCGGTCAGGCGCTCGGCGAAGTACAGCGGGCTCGGGCGACCCACATAATCGCGCTGGAAGTAGGCCAGTTCTTTGGCGAACTCGGGGTCCTGCTTAGCCTTCTCGTATTCGTCTGCCAGATCGTGGATCAATGGCATCAGGGTTTCGGCGACGTACTGGCCGCCAAACGAGCCGAACAGGCCTGTGGCGTCTGGGCCGCTGCGAAATGAAGTCATGGTGTTCTCCTGAAGCTGGAACTGTGGGTCTGCCAAGGCGCACCGGGGCGATTTGGGACAATGAACACAGGATAATGCTGTGGCGGATCGGACAAAAGCGATAAGATTGACTCGACCTGTCAGGAAAACTCACATATGAGTCGCGAGCTTCCCCCCCTTAATGCCCTTCGTGCGTTTGAAGCTGCCGCCCGGCTGGGCAACCTGAGCTTGGCAGCTGACGAGCTGCATGTCACTCACGGTGCAGTGAGCCGGCAGGTTCGTGCACTTGAAGAGCATTTGGGGTTGGCCTTGTTCGTCAAGGATGGGCGCGGCCTTAAACTCACAGATGCAGGCGTGCGTTTGCGCGATACCAGCAGTGAGGTTTTTGCTCGTTTGCGCAGCGTCTGCGCGGAGCTGCAGCAAGGTCAGGCCAACGCCCCTTTCGTGTTGGCCTGCCCCGGCAGTTTGCTGGCCCGCTGGTTTATCCCGCGCCTGGATCGGCTGAATCGCGAGTTGCCGGAGCTGCGCCTGCAATTGTCGGCCAGCGAAGGCGAGCTTGATCCACGGCGCAGTGGCGTCGATGCCACCTTATGGTTCGCCGAGCCGCCGTGGCCAGCCGATATGCAGGTGTTTGAGCTGGCGACCGAATGCATCGGTCCGGTGATGAGCCCGCGTTATTCGCATTACCCGCAATTGCATGGCGCGCCAGCGGCAAGCCTGCTGGGTGAGCCGTTGTTGCATACTATCTCGCGGCCGCAGGCATGGCCGGGTTGGGCGCAAAGCAATGCACTGAATCCTGCCGATCTGCAATTGGGTCAGGGCTTTGAGCATTTGTATTACCTGCTGGAAGCGGCGGCGGCCGGGTTGGGTGTGGCTATCGCACCGCAACAACTGGTGGCTGATGATTTGGCTGCGGGGCGTTTGGTCGCGCCTTGGGGTTTTGTCGAAACCCCGGCGCGGCTGGCGCTGTGGGTGCCTTCGCGATTGCTCGACAAGCGTGCGCAGTTGTTGGCGCAGTGGTTGCGCAATGAGTTGCAGCCGTCCTGATAGAACTTTAGGCCGGCTGGCCCTGTCGACTGTTGTGAAGACAGCAACGAGTTGCGTTTTTAAACAACAGTCAGGGAGAAACTCATGTCAGATCATCACACCTATAAAGTCGTGGAAGTGGTTGGAACATCGAAGGTTGGCACCGATGACGCTATTAACAATGCGATTGCCGAGTGCGCAAAATCAATTCGGCATCTCGATTGGTTTGAGGTGGTGAACACCCGCGGGCACATTGAAGGCGGCAAGGTTGCACATTTTCAGGTGACCCTCAAAGTCGGCTTTCGCCTGAGCGACAGTTAAGCCCGTTAGCCCGGCCTACGGCCGCATCGCCCCAAAACTTGTGTCGTACGGAGGATGGATAAACCGCAGGTTAATCCGTCATGGCGGCCATGG
>MDTG01130965.1_pt1 | contig 13956 bp, 13 predicted proteins | sample 811421 | NCBI WGS metagenome assembly MDTG01 (sample SAMN05326645, study PRJNA326480) | marine metagenome | isolation source: seawater | place: Pacific Ocean: South East | collected 2011 | reverse complement strand
TGCAGAACAAAAAGCAATCAATGAAACACTGCATCATAATTTATCAATATGGCAACAATGGTTTGAGACACATCATCCAAATCAAACACCGCCGGTACGTATGTTGAAGACACCCTCACCGGTGCCAGAGCATCCCAAAGCGGTCACAGTGCAACCACTCGTTTTTTCATCCGAAGAAGGTCAATATGTTATTTTACAACGGTTGAAAAACACAGCTTCACCGGAATGTGTCAAGTGGATCAAAGAGATGGGTCAGGGAGAGTTTAAGAAGCGTTTGGATTCGATTCAGACACAGCAATCGATTGTGTGGTCGCCACCTTCAGTGGAAAACGCGGGTTTAAAATTACAACATTTTTTTAATTAATGTTTATCAAAATAGTGTACTGGTTTTATTTCTTTTCTCATATTAATTCTGTATTCTGACGAGGAGAATACACCTGAACCTTTGTCAATGAAATGTTTGATAACATTGTGGTACAAACTGTTAAAGGTGTATTCAATTTGTTGTCGGGTCCTTGCACCGGTAATAACAATTTTTCCAGAGCGAAACAATAAAAACACCAATTGTGGATTGGTTGTTCGAAAGACCAATCCAGGAAAGAGATCGGGTTCATACGATACATAGGTCCCATACGCTTCTGAAATCTCTTTGAGCTTTAATGCATGCGGAACACATGAACTCGCCACGATATTTTGAATCTTAAATTTTGAAAAACATACCGGAATACCATGTTTTTGTAATACCAATACGTATTTACGAGATGCCAAGCGACTCATGTGCTCCGTTTTGGCACCCGTCACCACCATATTACCAGAAGCAAATGCCAATGCCGTTGTTCGTGGTGAACGTAAACGCAAGGTAGCTGCTGCAAACTTGCTTGGATTGTATTCGATAAACGGTTTTTCCAATGAAATCTTACGAAGGTTTAGATGCTTTACACCAAGGTTAAAGGTCGCTACAACGTTTTGGAGCTCAAACGGTGGACACACATCCTTTTCAGATGCTTCTGATAATTGTTTGAGATCAAAACGTTTTTTCTTTTGCTTTGGCATGTTGGTGGTATGTTGTATATATAGATTGTTTGGATCCTTTAAATATGGATTGTGAGATATATTTTAGAGATAAAAGTGATATTGTAAAACATAAACATACATATACGGTTTCTCTTAATGAGAACAATGATTTGTTTTATATTTTATTGGTGGGTACGTTTCCTTGGTGTTCACTTATTCGGTTTGTGTGTCAGTCACCACAGGAGGGAATTCGTTCTCGTTATTTAATGGCAAAAATGAAACATTTGGATTGTCGCGTGACGCTGCTGTTCGAATAAATTCAATACGTATCGTTGTCTTTAACGATATATCGTCCTCTTTGTATTGGGATGCATTTCCATACGATGTATGAATACATTGCCATCCCAGTAAAGAAATACGGGTCATGATCTCCAACGCGTTTACGCACGCTAAACCACATCCAGACAACACATACATCGATCCATCAAACGCATTCAATTCACTGATATACACATCAATGTCAACATTGGTTTTGACACGATGATACAACATACTTTTTTTTGTCGATATATATAGTTGAACACCATAACGATTGTTATATATATACGGATACGTCATGATATCATGACCTCGACTATAAAAAATATTCGACACGAATAACGCGGTTGCCATCTGTTGACGTCCCAACCCAAGCAAACGAATCATATCGTATTTTCCCGTACCCATCGTTGTTTCAATCAATTCAAAACATTCGTTTTTTGTCAACGAACGATTCACCCAGAGATCAAATAAAATCATTTATAGATCTCAAAATCAGTATATATAAGTCATTTATCCATACAAAAATAAATCCATGTCCGTCTTTAAAACGTTTGACTCGAACAAACGTCAATTGCGTTTTCTCATATCAGAAACACCCAAACCTAAACCTAAAGCCAAAGCCATCGTCATAGATATAAAAGCCGCGCCAACTACACCCGTCGATTCACAACATAAACATAAACCACCGAAAACAAAAACTATTTGTCATTCTATATTGTGTATATTATGTTTTCTACCGGTTTGGTGTCTAAAACGCGTTCATATTATGAATACATGTATCCTTCAAAAATACGATGAGTTGGATGACAAATAAATAAATACTATATAAGTTTGTTAGTATTCACGCAAACATGTCCTGTCTCCCTTCTGCAGCGGCAGTATTATTTTGTGCCACTGGTTTTTGTGGTATCGGTTTTTATATTTATCTACTCGGTTTTGAATTGACATACAGTGAAGTGCTTACCCAACCATCGTCTGATTGGTTTGACATTTCTCAAGATGTCCCATGGATACTTGGACTCGTCGAAGCCGTTGTATGTATCCTTGCCATCCTATTGGGTATATCCACCGTTGGAAACCAACGCGGTAAATGCCTCTTTTGCACCTATGGTATATTAGGTTTACTATTTGGTGTAGCACACGGTTTCATCTTTTATACGCGATTTACAAACGTAGGAGCCGTTGAAGGCATCTTGTCACTTTCTGATTTAGGCATGGATCCACCCAAACAAACATGTACGGACAAAACCATGACGGGATGTCCCACCACGCGTCGAGAATCGACCGATGGTGAATGCTCCTTTTGGTATTGGGATTCGTTACCATCCGCTGCTCAATTATTAGAACTCAATAAAACACTCGCATACGATGTCGTCAAAGCAGATATGAACTGGGACAAATCTAGCTCGTATGGATACACATCCACCACCAATGCCGTTACCAACAATGTTGTCGTCGATCAAGATCAAGAATCTACCATGAAAAAATTATTAGAAATACAAACACAACCTAGTTCATACGACATGGTGATTGTCACCGAAATAGATGATGCCAACCCACCCGTTTTAACCTATTGCTGGTATTGGGGATGTGACAAAACATGCATGCCCGATCGACACCGAGCCAACGAAGCCATGTTATACGCTTCCTTTTCATTGAGTATATTGTTTCTACTGAGTGGTCTCACCTCCATATGCGCCTCTCAGTTCCCAGGAAGCGGTTCAGGATCCTCTGGCGGGTCGGGAAAAGGTACACAACTTGCATACCACGGCAACATTGCCAATATAGGGCAAGGGTTCAAACCATATAAAGATAACCCATTAAAATTTTAATATCGATTTGCTACCCATAAAACGTTTATGCTTGTCTACAATGAACCAAAGTCTATCCTTTGTCTTCTCTGGAAGATTTACAAGATCTTCCGGATCTCCATTGTCCCACTTTATCCAATAATATTTTTTCCTTTGTTTACGCATAACCATACCTTCATAAAATTGATATTGACCTACGATAACGTTTCCCTGATCGTCTTCCATACTGTACCTGACGGACACGTGTTTGCCAATCAATGGATCGGATGGTTGTATATCGCTTTCATCATAGATATCGGATTCGAGTTCGCGTTTTTTGACTATTTTGTCGTATTTGAGTCGGTCCAACAGATCTCGAGGAAAGTAGATGCATGCAGAGCTGATTTTTGGCAACACATCGACTTCAATGTTTTCAAAATGGACACCGACCAAGGTATCCAACCTCGATACGACACTTATTTTGACGCGTTCGAGCGTATCTGAAAACGGGTTTTGAATATCATGAACACTGTCAATGAAATACACCTTTTCACCAGGGTCCTTTGACAAACGCTTTGCATTGGTATCTTCAATGATCACATCCACATCCAAAAAATCAACCTTGTATCGTTTGTCAAAACAAGGAATAATATGCTCGTCAAACATATCTTTTTTATACGAATCGTATAATGATGCAATTCTCTCTCGATGGCTCTGAATATTCAAAAATTTTAAAAACATGCGCGTCGAGTTGCTGACCTCGGCATCCAACCATGGTAGACGATAGTTGGCAATGCTTTGATACAGATGTATAATATCGTTTTGAGACATGATTTGTTTGATGGTTTCGAAATAGATGTAAAAATCGGTGATGCGTGCATTGCAAAACGGTTTGCGTAGCACAACGCGTCCATCGTGTCGATACCCTTTTTGGTACAAACAGCTTTTTCGCGAGAGTTCAAGTTTGCATTTGTTGTCATCACAAGATTCAAAGAGTCGGTCCCATGCGTTCAACCGTTCTTGAGATGCATTACCGATAAACGACATGAAAAACATTTTGGTGCCACTCGACTGATCGGAAAAGGGTCTCGATGGGTTGGCATGATCGATGTTGCGATGACCTATATTCTCTTCTACCTCACCCTCTTGATGTGAACGATTGTACACAAAATATTGATCCACACGCAACAAATAACCATTCGTTTCTGCAAATTCAATAATCTTGTTTGTACAATAATTCAAATACCGATTTAACGTACGAATCGGGTATGCGTACATACTACCCGTCACCGCAAACACAAACGGTTTGTTGGATTCAAACAGTTTTTTATCAAACATATCTTGTACCGTATCCATGTTGACTCGGTCATGACGTTTTTTGCCACGAAATATCAACTTTGGCTTTTCAAGTTCATTGTTAAAATCAAGGTATGCCATGTTTATTTTATCAGGTTTGGCAGCCATCATTGGTTCAAATCTATACGTTTCGGGTTCGTCACTCTCTTTGAGATCTTCATCGTATTGAGCTCGCAACCGGTTGTTGAAATCATTGACACCATTGGATTCGACTATCGAGTCAATCATCTGATCCATCGTCACCGGATACGCAGAAACACTTGGTAAACGCTCACGAATCAAACCATACTCTGTTGATTTATTATACCAATTTGGTAAATACACGTTTTTTTCATCAAAGTCATACGCCTTCAACACGCTCGTGGTCCCCAAATCGTTCGAATCCAACAACAACACATTGGCATCCTTAGTATCGTCCAAGAAAAATTCACACGTCTGACCCAAATACATGTTGATGTTAAACTTGATTTTGTCATGGACCGATGGTGTGTAGGTATTGTCCTGACGATCGTTAGAGCCCTTAAACCATTCTTTACGTATCTCTGCGACCCTGACACGTAGGTCCACGATACTATCGTATTTATCTGAATCGTCTGGTAATTTTATGTTGGATCGAATGACTTTTTTAGTAAGCATCTTTTAATAAATATTGTATTAATATATATACCGTCAAACCGTTTTGTACTATAAAAGTTGTGTTGTGTTTTTAAAAATATGTCTACTCGCCGACGACGTTTTGAATACTCTGCCGTTGAAGATAACAACACCACAACATCACCAGAATGTTTAGTGTGTGGCGTAGAAAGACCACCTTACTCGGTAGTCAATGCAGTAGCCGCCTTTATTCATTTAATACAAGCAGCCGTTCTTATTCTATTAACTACCACACAATCGTTGGATCGTTCTGTACCGCTTCAAGAACAATATACAAATTGGATACCAAAAGATAAAAAAGATACAAACGCAAGTTATACGATCGAACTCGATGGAATGGCGTTGAATGTAGCAACGGTCCCAACCAAAAGTGAATTTTCAATCGCTTGGGGCGTTATCGTCTTTTTTCTACTCTCTGGCGTTTTTCAATGCGTCAACCTTCCTTGTTGTCGAAAAGAATACAAAGATGAAAAAACCAACCCCTTGCGTTTCATCGAATATTCGTTTTCAGCATCCATTATGTTGGTGTTGATCGCATTGGTCAATGGCATATTTGACCAAAGTATTATTACACTCATTGCTGTGTCATGCGCCGCATGTCAACTCTGTGGTCTCGTCGCCGAACAACTCTTACACCTACACAAAGTACACGAAAAAAACAAAGAGCTATCCAACAATCTCAAAGTATTAGCATGGGTATCACACCTCATTGGATGGCTTCTCATTATTACCGCATACGCCATCATATTTAGATATTATGACGTGTCCAACCGAAACAGCGATGGACAAGCACCTGAATTTGTTACCGCCATTGTCATTAGCATCTTTATACTCTTTAGCAGCTTTGGCGTTGTACAATTACTACAAATGACAAATACACTAGAGGACGATACAGCCGAACTCGTATACGTGTGTCTGTCGTTGACCGCCAAGACCGTTCTAGGATGGATCATATATGCCAACGTACTTGTCAATTAAGCCACGATGCCAAAAACCATTCAAGCACCCACCACCACTCAGCCACCCAAACGGGTCAAGGGATCCGCCAAGACTACTTGTAGTATATGCATGGAAGATAGGTACAAACGTCGTATGGCTCGGTTAGAGTGTGGTCATTACTTTTGTAAATCATGTATTAAGAAATGGGCGAAACATCAGAATACGTGTCCGCAGTGTAGAGAGCGCTTTACCCGTTTGGGTTCTCAACCCGTTGAAGAGACCAATCAACAGGTTGAAGATAGGCTCGACCCTGAAACAATACACATGATTCATCGATGTACTACGGATTGGATGTTTGATAGGGAATTTAGGAATGAAACCATTGCCGGTTGTATTGAAAAAAACATTGAAAGTCTTCAAACGTTGTTTATGGTAGTAAATGGGTTAACAAACATCGTAAATATATCGACAGAGAGGGGAGATTCTAGTGTAACCGCTCTCTCTGTATTTCATTTATCAAGAATACGACAAATGTTACGAGAGTTATAAATATTATATATATATATAAGCTTATATTTTTATAAAACAATGTTTCAATATACTGAACCCAAACGAGATCGACCATACTATACACAAACCCCACCCCCAAAAAAAGTGCGTTTATCACCCGACGAACAAATACATTATGTAACTGAAAGTATACGTAAAGGTGTATTACCGAGTGATATAAAGATTACCAATGAGATATTTGGTATCATTGTATCTTATGAACAAAAAAAACTACTTTATTCACATCGTATAAAAGATATCAATAAACAAGATGCATCAGGGAACACAATATTACATCATATAGAAAATAATAATGATGTCAAAATATTAAACATGTTACTTGGTCAATACGGTGATCGTATGGATCTTAATATAACAAACAACAAAGGTGAAACGGTCCTCGACCGGGTATTGAATTCCAGACCGCGTCGCGCCAAAGATAAATTGATACACATATTAAAGCGTCACAAAGCGTTGGCGAAATGTCATGCTTCATTTCACGAAGCATGCAGGAAAGGATCTATAAACGATATCAAATACTATGTCAGTGCCGGTATTGTTAACATAAACTATCTATATAATGAAAAGACATCGCTCATGGATGCCATGGAAAATTCACATGCGGATACCATCGTCGAGTATTTAATATATAACGGAGCAGATGTAAATCAGATAAATAAAAAAGGAGAAAATATATTACACTTTGTATCTTACCATTTTAATATAGAACGATTATTGCGATTTATGATCGCGTACCCACCCACTGAATTGAACCTAATCAGTAAAGATTATGAAACACCATTGGATGCCATGTATAGACGCGCTGCTGATGAAACAAACTCTTTATATGACAAAAATATAGATACAATGAAACGATACAATTTTAAATGTTATTCACATGATGAAAACGGTTTAATGTGTACAAAAGGGTATGGAACCATTAACACCGAAATGATAGCATGTACAAGGGATCAAAATTATACCGTTTTTTTACATTTATACAAACATAAAGATAAATACTCAAAAGGCATCGCCTTGTTGGAAGCTGCAAAATCAAAAAATTATGAATTGACATACAATTTGTTTATCAAAAATGTATATAAAAAAGCGGTTGATATCCATGGAAACACGTTTTTGCATTATATCACCGGTTGGAAAATCATTGGTAAGAGGAGAGCCATGATTGTATCAGAAATCATACACCAATCACCCACATACATATTTTATATCAAAAACAACAAAGGTGAAACCGCCAATTTACTTATGTCAAAAATCAAGGGATTGAATCAAACACGTTTAGAGGTGCTACAATCACGCAATACAATATGTAAAAAATACGAAAACATAACATACCAATTGTTACCACCAACGTACATACAAAAAGAAAAAATATATCACTGGAACAACCCTGAAGAACAACTCTCTGTACAAATTCAACGTGGTTATAACAACAATAAAGATCTTTCCAATAAATGGTGTGCAATATTAACATCGTTTAAAAAAACAAACAACCCATCCCGTATATTTAAACACGCCCAAGGACACTCTTGTATTCATAAACAACACATTGTATGTTGCTACAACGAGAATTATGAGCAACTTGAAATCGTTTATGTATACACATCCAATTGTACAAACAAATACGATTATGACAACTGTTCGTGTATACAGGGTATATGTACCAAAGCGGTTGGCTATACACTATACGCACTAAAAGATTACATCATAAAACAAAATATAGGGGATATAACATCGGGCGAGGTATATATATACAGTGACAAACCATGTAACGCATTCAACTGCTACAACCGTGCATTCATCCTCAACGGGTTTAGAATGTATAAACCCTACCAATCCTTTGAAAATTTTTTAAAAAAACTCAAAAAATGGCAGAAACAAAAAGTAAAAACACATGGATTTGATTTTACCATGTACTATGTTGTATAATCTAATAAATTATAATAAAATTTTAAACATAAATTACTTCTATTCTATCTTGATTATTAAAATGTTGCATTGCTTCTCTACAAACATGCACGGACAAATACAATTCACGCAAACACGGATGATCCAACAACACCAACATATCTCTGCCCCATACCCGATTCAAATCAATCCGAAACCTATTCAAACGTTCACAAAATCGAAACGAAACCACACCCCGACGTGTAACATTATTACGCGATAGATTCAAATTTACCAATGACAAACCTGACAATATATGCGCACCTCGATCACCAATACTATTATCAGACACATCCAGGGTCCTCAACGAATGCAACAATCTAAAATGCTCCATATGATCATCTTTTAAAAAACAACGACACGCTTGAAGCGATTGTAAATGACGCCACGGTAACATACGCTCGGGACGAAAATGACAATCCGACATCGACAACGTTTTTAAACGAACACCATATCGCATTATTGAAGAAGAACTACAATAACTATAATGTAATTTTTGTTTTGTACCAGTCAACGTCATATGACAAACACTTGGCAACGACAATAAATACATAATACCTATATGACCACGTGTTTTCCTATAATTGTTGTTATACTCGCCCGAAACCACGCAAGTATCCGTTAAACCGTTTATAACACGTTCAAACTGAGCTTCATCCAACACCTGTTTTATACGATTGAACGTTTTTTTGTATGTTGCACAACGACGTTCAACTAGATCAGAAGGCGCGTCAGAGATCGCTATACGCATCATACGCACATAATCACGAATAGATCCAAACGAGGCGATCAACTCAAACACGTCGTAGGAAAACATATCGTGGCTTTTTTTATACTATAAATAGTTTATATTTTTATATTAAACCACGATGATACACGGCGATCCCAACGAACTAGAAAAATCGATTATCAAAACACTCGATGGTAGGTCCTTCAACCGCATTCAGATGCAAATACCGTTTGGGGAATCCTCCATCATCTTTTTGACCTCGGATGAACCACAAGATACTATGTTTTGGACAAACTGTCTAATTGAACTTGTCAACCATGATATTAACGTTTTCAACGGCACACATATGTTTCCAAAACACAAAGGTGCATTCCCGTGGAACGACGGACTTGTCAAACTACCAAATGTCATCAACTACAAAAACGAAATTGAAAGCGATATGGAACACGCCGAATCCAAAACCGCCACCAGATGCATCCAACGGGTGTTGGACGGCACCACCGACGTTGGGGATCTAAACACGCTTATAGACAGCTTTCGAAACACATCACAATCCGAAAAATATAGTGAAACATTGAAACCGTTTCAGTGCTTGCAATGGGTCTGTCCATATGTCCCCGACGGCGGTATCGTCATATGGCATGGTTTTCACACCACCAAAGCAGATAAAGGATCCCTACGACCCAAAGCAACCATGTTTTTGGATTATACTGAGAAAAACACACTTGGTGACAAAGAACGTGAACATTATGAATCCTTGATACGTAAACAACCCTTTGACCCTGGTTCGGGAAACCGAAACTGTCGAGGCACCAAACCCACCATTGAATACAACCACGCCAAAGGATTGTCCCAAGCCATGGTTGAAGATCGCCTAACCACGCACAAGATCACTGGAGGTCGTTTGGAAAACCCAACGGTCGGTAAACTGTCAGTCGACCGTGATATGGTCATTCAACGCGGTTATGCGGTCATAGCACCGGTTTTAACGGGTCAACCGGCACCGAAAGGATGCTTTCCGTGGGAAATGTCTCAACAAGAGTTGGATACATACAATACACTTCGTACACAGACTCGGTTCGAGTTTGAACATTTTCTAACATATTTTTTGTTTGAACGTGAGATGCGTTTTTTATCGTGTTGGTTGAGCGTGCATGGAAACAATCCATTGTTTGTAAGTTTTTGGGATAGTTTAAAACAACACAAGGATTTCTTTGACCCTGTCACGCGAAAGCTAAAAGATGATATACAAAAACAGTTTACATCCGTACTACAACAAACAGGGTACAGAGGAAAAAAACGTTCCGAAGAACAACAATGGTACGACAAAAAAAAGGATTGGAATTTCAAAACAAAACAAGATCGCTTAAAGATGCGTTTTTTCCATTATCATTCATGGGTTCGCATTTTTGAAAAAGCATGCTTATTGGATATTCGTGACGATGGTAACCAAAAAAAAGTGTGGTGGGGTTTGTTTGGTGGTCAGTATAAAACAAAACGTTTGGGTGGTCAAAAAGCAGGTCAAAGGGTATTCAATGACAAGTATTTTATGAATTGGCGGCTTCAAATGGGTTCTCAAAAAAGTATTAAAAAAAAAGAGCCAATGTGTCCAGACGGTATGGATATCAACGATTTTATTGAACAAAAAGTCAAAGAAGGCTTTGAAACACATATACACACGCGAAATAACCAAGGAGGAGGTAAAAAGATAGCATGGGATTCGGGTATGGGACCCGCCACCACCTTTATGGGCGGCGAAAACCACATTGAAATTCAAACCGGTGCCTATGGATGCACACTTGCGAAAGCATTCTACAACGACCCGTTGGTGGTCTTTGAACGGTTTCGAGTCAAAACAGAAGCGGGTTGGGGTGCTGGTCATGTCGATCATTCCGTGCAAAGCCGTTTGACGTATAAATTAAAAAAATTAGAGAATTGTGAACGAACATTACAAGAAAAATTGAAACGAAATGAACAGCGCCTGAAAGAATTATATAAGCGACAGCTTGACAAAAAAACAACGGACGAGGGTATTGAAAAATACAATAAGAGAAAACGTAAGTTTTCAAATAAATTAATCAGAGTGGAAGATGAAATAAAACGTTTAAAACCGCATGAGCAAAACAACAATATGGACCTTGGAGAGTTACTAAAACCGCATGAGCAAAACAACAATACGGACCTTGGAGAGTTACTAAACAACATAAACATCAAATTTTAAATATAAACTATATAAATAATTTTTATATACAATAAACATGTCTACCGTATATTTTCAATACACTGCTGGTCAATTGGATACTAATGATCAAGGAGAAAAAGACGATGAATACGACATAATATATAAAATTTGTAATTTGCAAGAAGAATGGACATTGAAGAAAACAGAACTTTGGGAAGATCTTAATCCAAATAAATAAAGCCACGATGTTTCAAGTCAAACCCACATTTATTGATTACCTTGGTCACACGAGCATCTACCGTGGAAAGATCGAAACGCTGCATGAAAACATCCAAACCGTGTGTAAGGATCTTGGATACGGTTTGGAACGTGAAACGGGTAGCTATACCATTCAAACCGTCAAAGTGCAATTGAAATGTGATATATACAAAAACGAAGATAATACGTTTACACTGGATGTTCGACGTTTTTATACACCAAAGCATCAACGAGAATTATACATACCAGTATACAATATATTTATGTATCATTTGCATGCAAAAGGGGAGTTGGATGAAGTGAGATATTTGAGAAACATGCATGTTTTACCGTCGTTACATAATAATAATTTATAATTTTAACCTATATAATATCTCATATATATATATTAAAAATGTATCATCAATTTACCTTTTCTGGACCAACCATCAATGGTATAGAATACCCAACCAACGATGATATACAGACTAAAAAACCCAGGAACGAACTTATGTATATTCCTCCAAGCGGTATGAACAATATACCGATTGATATTTTACGATTACTTGGTGATTATCTTGATACCAGAGCGTTGATTCAGTTGTTGATGGTATCTAAATTTAATCAAAACATACCAAGATATTATTTTCCACGAATGCATTACATTGATCATTTTAAACAATATCCGGATAGGTTTCCTCGTGAAAAACGTGTTAAAATGTTGGACGATGCTGTTTTTAAACACCATTTGACTATAAACACTTCACAAGCCAACGTGATTATAAATATGCTAAAAAACGATACAACAATAAAATCACTTACAATAAATGATGATGATGTTGGTGTGGATGATATAGAAGATTTATGTAACATGCTAAAGGTCAACAAGACGTTGACTGAGATTGATTTGCAGCATAACGATATTGGTTTATATTCATATAACAAAGCGATTGCAGATGCGTTGAAAGTTAATAAAACGTTGTCAAAGATTAATTTGGGATGGAACCGCATTTTAAGTAGAGGTGCCATAGCGATTGCAGATGCGTTGAAAGTTAATAAAACGTTGACAAATATTGATTTGTTCCACAACAATATTGGTGATGATGGTGCCAAAGCGATTTCAGAGGCATTGGAAAATAATGAAACGTTGACAGAGATTGATTTGGGTTGTAATGATAACATTGGTGATGATGGTGTCAAACACCTTGCAGCTGCGTTGAAAAATAATAAAACGTTGAAAAAGATTTATTTCGAAGCCAACAACATTGGTGCTAAAGGTGCCATAGCGATTGCAAAAGCGTTGAAAAATAATACATCGTTGGAAGATATTAGTTTATATGGTAACAACATTCGTGATGAAGGTGCCATAGCGATTGCAGGGGCGTTCAAAAAGAATAAAACGTTGAAAGATATTGAATTGGGCAACAACAACATTCATGCTGAAGGGGCAAAAGCGATTGCAGAAGCGTTCAAAGACAATCAAACGTTGACAGGGATTCATTTGCAGCATAATAACATTCATACTGAAGGGGCAAAAGCGATTGCAGAAGCGTTGATAGCGAATACTTCGTTGACAACGATTAATTTGAAAGCCAACTACATTTACAATGAAGGTGCCATAGCGATTTCAGAGGCATTGGAAAATAATACTTCGTTGACAACGATTATTTTGGGCAATAACTACATTGGTGATGATGGTGCCAAACACCTTATAGAAGCGTTAAAAAAGAATACATCGTTGACAAAGATTAATTTGGAGAATAACTACATTCATACTGAAGGGGCAAAAGCGATTGCAGAGGAGTTGAAAGACAATCAAACGTTGACTGAGATTGATTTGGGCAACAACAACATTAGTGCTGAAGGGGTTAAACACATTGCAGATGCGTTGACAGAGAATAAAACGTTGACAACGATTAATTTGGGCGATAACTTCATTGGAGCCAAGGGCGTCAAACACCTTATAGAAGCGTTAAAAAAGAATACATCGTTGACAAAGATTAATTTGCAGTATAACTACATTGGTGATGATGGTGCCAAAGCGATTGCAGATGCGTTGAAAGAGAATGACACGTTGACAGAGATTTATTTGCAGCATAATAACATTGGTGATGATGGTGCCAAAGCGATTGCAGAAGCGTTAAAAAAGAATACATCGTTGACAACGATTAATTTGCAGCATAACAACATTCATGATGAAGGCAAGGAAGCGTTAAAAG
>MDTG01064084.1_pt1 | contig 13956 bp, 6 predicted proteins | sample 811421 | NCBI WGS metagenome assembly MDTG01 (sample SAMN05326645, study PRJNA326480) | marine metagenome | isolation source: seawater | place: Pacific Ocean: South East | collected 2011 | reverse complement strand
TGGCTGGCCGCCAGCCGTTCCAGTTCGGGCCACGCGACGACGAGGCCGTTGTAGGCACGCGCTTCTTCGGCCCACTTCCGCCGCTCGCAGACGCTGTACAGCCGGTAGGCCAGCGACCGGGCGGCGTCGGCGTCACTGCCCAGCTTTCTGAGCAGGCCGGCGGCGGCGGCCTCGCCCTTCTGCTCGAGATTGCGGATCAGGTGCTGGGTATACTCCCAGACCGTCGGGCGGTCGTCTTTCGCGGGGTCGTAGTCGAGGGGCCCCATCTCGTCGCGACGCAGCACGCGCACCTTGCCAGCAGCGCTGTGGACGATCCCCGCCTCGGCCACCCCGCGCACCGACACGTTCCGCGCCTTGGCGAGGCTCTCTGCTTCGCCGTAGGCGCCTTCCTCGTATCCGTGCTGCTCGAACCAAGTGAGCGCCCAGCGCGTGTCGGCGTCGTAGTCAGCCTCACTCTCGGCCAGGTGCTCGTCGAGAACCTCGTTGATGAGCTGAAGGGCTGCCCGGACCGTCATGGCTGAACCGTCCGCCTCGAGCACCTTCGCTTGACGGGTGAACGCGGCCATTCCCGGCCCGATGGCCGCCTGTGCGACGTCGACGGGGGCCAGTCCTGCGTGCTGGAGCGCCCGGAGTGCGCGGGGCAGCTCCTTGCGCAGGGCGCGGCGGAGATCGCCACGAGTTATCGCGGCTTCGTCGGCCCGTGGACGACACACGAGCACGACGCTCGACGCCAAAGAGTTGGTCCCGATCGAGATCGAGCGCCCACCTCGCTCGGTACGGATAGGCCAGGTGCCCACCACCGAGAACCCGGCGAGCACGAGCGCCGACAGGAAGGTCTCCCACCCCGTCGAGGCGGTGCCCGCGCTAGTCGTCTCAGACTGCTTGAAGGCATAGTAGATCGTTGTCGGCGTCGACGGCTCGCTCGCCGCACACATGGCCTCGACCGCGCGCGTCATGCCGTCTAGGAAAAACGTCTCGGCCTCCTTCTTCCCGCCGTGGCGATATGGGGTGGCGACCAGTTCATCGTCTTTCGGGACAAGCATGGTCGCTGTCTCCGACGGAAACACTTCCCTCAGGGTGCGTCGCAGCCAGACGTAGAAGAAGTCCGACAGGTCGGCATAGCCGATGTTGTCGTAGTACGGGGGGTCGGTAGAGAGGATGCGTGCGCCCGGGGAGGCAGCCATGGCCGCATCTTGCTGGACGGCTCGGCCAACAACGCCTGCCGGGAGTGCAAGAATCGCCTTGGAGATCCACTTGTCGATATTGTCTTGGAGATTTCCCGAGGAATGGCTGAACGGGTTTCCCTCCGCGAAGTCCCACGTCATCGGGACGGCATGGCGGCCAAAGGTGAAACGAATGTCTTCCTTGCTCGCACCAGGATTCCACGTGCATATTGTCGAAGAGGCGTTCGAGTACCGTGCGACCGACAAACCCAAGTAAGTCACCACGGCATCCGCGTATGCGGCGGCACCGCGACCGCCAGCGTGCAGTGCGGCGTCGTCATCCAACATACCCGCAGCCACGGCGTCGGCACGGGCCTGTGCGCGTGCGTCGACGACTATGTCCGTGAAGGTCGTGAGCGCCATGAGCTGGCGAGGGGTGAAGAGATCTCCGAAGGTCTCCAGCCCGTACTGAACAGTCCAGAAGTTACGAGGATCATCAGGCAGGCGGTCTTCAGGCGACCACTCGGGAGCGGCCGCCCTTGCGGAGACCTTCTGCTCATCATCAGGCGAGAGGTAGATCCGCCGTCGGTTCCCTTCCGCCACCACCGCCATCAGGCGCGCACCCATGCGGCCCGCTTTGCCCTCGGCCTTGATGTGGTCGCCGGAGATGGGCGTGCCGGTAAGCGCGCAGCGGAAGCTCCCCCGCCCGGCCTTCGTTCCCGCGTTGACCGCCTTGCGATCGGTGGGCACGCCCGAGCGCACCTCGAAGCGATAGCTCTTCCTGTCGGGCGCGACGACGATCTCGATCCACGTCTGCTTGCCCTTCTTCTTCGAGAGCCAAAAGCTCGAGACGAGCGGGACGTGCGCGCCGTCGGCGGCGGGGTCCGGACTCGGCACGGTGCGCGCCCAGAGCCACGCGATCACCGTAAGCTGCTGGCCCCCGAGACCCTTCAGATCCGACCGGCGGGCTGCCTCGGCCTCCGACACGACGACATCCGGGTAGAGATGGCCGATGCGCTCCTTCGCGCGCTCTCGCATCCAGGCGCCGTAGTAGCGCACGTCCGCCGCGAGCCCTTGGGCACCCCGCCACCGGGAGAGGTCCGCCTTCGCACGGTCCTCCGGGTTCACGGGAGGAAGGCCCGCGAACCGCGGGGGAATCTCGATCAGCGCCTTGTTGATGAGCACCGCGACCGGATTCAGGTCCGTGGCGATGGCGCGGAGGCCGAGCCGCTGCGCCTCGAGCGGGATCGACCCGCCGCCCGCGAACGGATCGTGGACCGGCGGGACCTCGGTCGAGAGGTAGTCGTTCACGACCTCGGCCGAAACGTCCTCGGCCAGGACGGCGTCCGCCTTCGCCGACGGGTGCGATCGTGCCCAGCTCCGTGCGATCTCGAGCCGCGCCTCGTTCAGAATCGCTTCGTCCGTCGACGCCTCCCACGGGACCATGCGCTCGATGATCCCGAAGAGCCGCTGCCGCTCCCGCTCCTGTTCTGCCTCGGTTGGGAAGCGCTCCGGCCAAGCTGACGGGTCGTCCACGAGCTGTGCAAAAAGCACCGCCCGACAGGCGGCCAACGGCCGCCGCGCCCACCACAGGTGAAGCGTCGAAGGATGACCGTGGCGGATCGACTTCTCCCGGCCCGAAGCCGCGTTGATCGCGTCGAGCGGCAGCGCCACCTCGATGAGCTTCTTTCGGTACTGCGTCACGCTGCCTCTCCGTCGCGGGCTTCGACTTGTCCCAGGAAGTCGAGGCAGACCTGGTACATCGCCTCGATCTCTGCCGCGTACTGCTCCTTGAAGTAGGCCGCCACGTCACGGCCGCTGGCCTGCTGCGCCGCTTGCTCGAAGTTGGCGTGAACGATGGAGTTCTTGACCGACGCCAATCGGTCGATGCCGTCCTCGGGGTCGTCGAACGGTATCCGGAGCCCCATCTCGGCCGCCTTCTCCAAGACCTCCCGAAAGCCCGCTCCCTTCGGTAGTGTCCCGTCGCCAACCCACTGTCGCGCGGCGGCCTCCACCAGGGTCATGCACAGCGCTCCCTCGGCGAACAGCAGTAGGCCGTCCTCCGGGTCGCCGGGCTTGTAGGTCTTGTTGTGCCTGTTCAACGATATCAGCTCCTCGACAGGCGTCAGGACGACCCGCACGTCGTTCGGCTCTACGTTGCTCGGGAGGAACTCCACCCTGGCGCCGGGGTGCGCCACGCCGGTTGCGGCGTCGAAAGCTGCCACGACCGCGTTCGTGAAGCGGAAGAGATCGAGCGAAAGCGGGAGGAGGTACCCGAGGAGATGTTCGGCTTCGTTCGTCACGCCGAGGCCGCCGTGCATCACGACCCGCCGCGTCCCGTTCACGAATCGGATGGTCTTCTCACGGTCACCCAGCTCGAAGAGTCGGTTCCTTCTCGCGGTGGCCATTTCGAGCAGGTTGGGAAGCGTGTGGCCCGCAGTGGCCCGCTCATCCAGCACCATCCTCAGGAAGCGCTCGAGCGCCATGAGCGTGAGCGCCAGGAACGAGTGGATGCGAAGCTCGCCCTTGTCCGGCTCAGCCAGCACCGCGCGGTTGTAACGCTCGAGTACCAAGACCTCCTGCGCGAGATACTGGAAGTCGCGGTAGCGGTCCTTGAGGCCCGACTCCGACTGGTCGGCCGGCGTCGCGATCATCGCGGAACCTCCCCCTGCGCCTTGAGTGCCTTCATCGCGAACGTGACGTGGGTCGTCGCAAAGCTCGGCTGCCCCCAGTCGAACTCGCGCACGTAGAAGGGCTCGGCGGCCACGTCGTCCTTCACGAGGACCACGGCGAGTACCCAACGCTCCGGCACGTTCAGAGCGCGCAGGATCTCGTTCCGGGTGAGCACGACGTTGGCGGCGTCGTGCGCGCGGCCCTTGACCTCGATGAAGTGGAGGTCGCCGGTCTCGGGGTCCTTGCTCTCGATGTCGTAGCCGACGTTCTGGTCGCTCACGTCACGGGGCTCGCGGCCGAGAGCGCGCTCGGCCTTCATCACCGCCTCCATTGCGAGCAGCTCGATGCGGCGCTTGTCCTCCGTCTCCTGCTCGGAGGGCGGAGGCTCGGCCCCGCCGGAGTCGGGCGGCGCGACGCCCAGCTTTCGGAGCAGGCCCGCCGGGATGATGAGGGCGCCGCCGATGACCCGCGGGGGCTGCGGGGAGATCATGCGCTCCAGCTCGAGCGACTCGAGCCTCATCTTCAGCCGGTCGGCCATCCGGTTCGCCCGGTCGAGGGCCACCTGCGACGGCAGGCGCGTCTTCTTCCCGGCGGCTTCCTGCGCCTTGAGGTCCTGGGCGCGCCGGTCCCAGAAGTTGATCTCCTTCTGGAGCCGGGACTTCACCTGCTGCTCGACCTTGTCGATCAGGGGCAGCCGCCGCTTTCGTACTTCGTCCACGTGCTTGGGGACGAGGGTCTTCAGAGCGAAGCCCATCGCCCGGTTCTCCCAGTCCTGCCTGAGCCACTCCGCGTCGACGACCTTGTCGAGCGCGGAGCGCTCCGAGTCCGAGACGGCGCGGTAGTCGAGGTAGGGCGCCATGCCGGCATCGCGGAACGTGCCGCCCTCGGAGACTTCGACGAACTGGAGGTGGCGGGAGATGACCTGGTAGCCGCCCCGGGGAAGACGGCGCCCGTCCTGAACCGAGTGCTCGAGGTAGAAGAGGAGTCGCGGCTCCGCCTCGATGTCGCCGTCATCCACCAAGACGGCTCCCTGCTTCAGCAGTCCGCGGTAGCGCTCGAGGAGCAGGTCGATCGTGCAGTCGAGCAGCGGGTTGCCCGGCGCGACCAGCATCGCCGTCGGCTGCTGGTCCACGAAGCGCTTGTCGAAGCAGACGCGTTCGTACTTGCGGAGGACAGGCGCCCCCGTGCCGATGAGTCGGTCGCGGTCCCGGATGCTCTGAGGGACGTGGGTGACCTCGTAGCGCTCGGCCTCCCGGCGGTGGAGCTTGCCGCCGAGGTGTGCGAAGGCCTCCCGGAAGAACGCCTGGATGAAGTGGGGTTGGAGCCGGCGTGCGGCCGCCCGCTCCATGTCGGCGCGGATCTCGTCTACGTGGCCCATGTCCATGTGCGACCGGACGAGCGCGCGGCGCTGGAGCAGGCCCTCGATGTGCTTTCGCTCGGTGGCGTTGTCGACGGCCTGGTCCAGGCGGGCCTTCACGTCGGGGCGGTTGCCGTAGCGGATGGCTTCGACGAGGAGGTTGCGGAGCGACGCTTGCTCGAACAGGTCCCCCAGGACGTCGAAGACCTTGCCGCCCAGGGCCTCGCGCTCCTGCTCGAGCTTCTGGAGCAGGCGGACGTAGACGTCGCCTTCGCGGGTGTCCTTCGCCACGAGGTTCCAGAGGTGGCAGACCTCCTTCTGCCCGATGCGGTGGATGCGTCCGAACCGCTGCTCGAGACGGTTGGGGTTCCAGGGAAGGTCGTAGTTCACCATCAGGTGGGCGCGCTGGAGGTTCACGCCCTCGCCGGCCGCGTCGTTCGCCACCAGCACGACCAGGTCCGGGTCGTTCATGAAGCGATGGACGACCCGCCGACGATCCTCCCGGGTGACGCCGCCATGGATGACTTCGACGGCCTCGGGCTTGCCGAGGCGCACGCGGATCCGCTTGGCGAGGTAGAGGAGCGTGTCCTTGAACTCGGTGAAGATGAGCAGCTTCCGCCGGTTCCCGTCCTCGTCGACCATGAGCGGGTCGTCGAGGATCTGGGTGAGCTGGTTCCACTTGGCGTCGCTCCCGCTGTCCCGCACCGCCTTGGCCCGCTTCTCCAGGTTCTGGAGAGTGCCGATCTCGATCTCCAGCTCCTCGACCGTGCGGGCGGCGGTGGCGTGGTCCACGAGCTGCTGCTCGAGGTCCTCTCGCTCCTCGTCGGGCAGCTCCTCGTCGATCTCGTCCCAGTCGTCCTCGGTGAGGACCGGGCCCTCCATCTCGAGGTCGTGCGTCTGCGTCTTGCCCGAGCGCAGGCGGATGCGTTCCTCGCGCAGGCGGCTCTCGAGGCGCTCACGGCGGCGTTCGAGCGAGCGGAAGATCGACTCCGGCGACGAGGCGAGCCGCCGCTGGAGCGTCATCAGGGCGAAGCCGACGTTCACGCGCCGCTTGTCGTCCGTCTCCACGAAGCGCTCGGCGCGGTTCATCTCCTCCCGGACGTAGTCCGTGACCTCCGTGTAGAGGTACGCCTCGGGATCCGAGAGGGCGTACTGGACGGTGTACGACTTGCGCTCCGGGAACAGAGGGCGCCCGTCGAAGCGCTTCAGGTCTTCCTTCACGAGCCGGCGCATCATGTCGCCCGGGTCGGCGGTGTGAACGCCGTCGCGGAAACGCCCCGCGAACCGATCGCCGTCGAGCAGGGCGAGGAAGAGCTGGAAGTCTTCCTCCTTCCCGTTGTGCGGCGTCGCAGTCATCAGCAGGAAGTTCCGGCAATGACTGCCCACGTTCTTGCCGAGCTTGTAGCGCTTGGTCTCCTTGATCTCGCCGCCGAAGAAGTGGGCGCTCATGCGGTGCGCCTCGTCGCATACGACGAGGTCCCACTCTGGGGCGGCCCGTAGGCGCTCCTGGATGTCTTCGTTGCGGGCGAGCTGGTCGAGGCGGGCGATCAGGCAGTTCTTGTGCTCGAAGGGGTTCGAGGTCCGCGACGCTTGGATCATGTCGCGGGTGAGGATCTCGAAGTCGAGGTCGAACTTCTCCTTCAGCTCGTCCTGCCACTGCTCCGTCAGGCTGCCCGGCGAGATGATCAGGCAGCGCTGCATGTCGCCGCGGACGAGCAGCTCCTTGATGAAGAGGCCGGCCATGATCGTCTTGCCGGCGCCGGGGTCGTCGGCGAGGAGGAACCGGAGAGGCTGGCGGGGCAGCATCTCCTCGTAAACGGCGCTGATCTGGTGCGGGAGTGGGTCGATCGTGGAGGTGGAGATGGCGAGGTAGGGGTCGAACAGCCATGCGAGGTGAATGCGGTAAGCCTCCGAGGCGAGCCGGAGCAGATCGCCGTCGGCGTCGAAGGACCACTGTCGTCCCCGCTCTTCGATCTTCAAACGGGGCTCGTCGTCCCGATAGAGCAGGGCTTGCCCGGCCTGGCCGGACTCGTTGACGTACATCACCTGCACGCACTGTTCGCCGAACCACTCGACAGCTTTCACCTCGGCGATGCCGCCGGGCGCGAGCCCGTTGACGCGCGTACCTGCCTGAAGATCTTCGAGTTTCGCCACCGTGAGTCGTCCCCCTGGGTCGGCCGATCTGGGCCACCTCGACGGACCGGCACGCTACTTGTAGAAGTCGCCGGTCATCAAGCGTGATCCTGTCTCCCGCCCCCTCAGGACGCCTTTCCGCCGGCTCGACTGACGCTTCGAGTGGATCGTGGCGCACCGAGAAGACGACTTGCTCGGGCCAAGCGGTCGGTGGGGACGCGTGACGCGGGGTGTCGCTGGCGGCTTCTCCGCCGCAGGGCGCGCGTGGGATCCTCTCTCCATGGCGAGCGATCGAGCCATCGGCACGCTCCGGCTCCGACGTGCGCTTCGCGGGCTACGCGACAGCACGGACGCGCTGGTGGCGGCGCTGACCGAGAGCAGCGAGGTTCGGGAGTACGACGGGGACGAGCGCTTCCTGCCACGCCGGCTTCCCCGGCGTGCGGCGCCGGTGCCCTCCGCAGAGCGCGGCGAACTCCCCGATGGGTCGAGCGTCACGGTCGCGCACCGACGGGTTCGAGGGCTCGAGAGGACCTTCGGCATCGTGGTCGTGGAGCCAGGCCTCGAGCTATCCGCGGTCTTCACCCAGCTCGATGCGGTGCTGGAGCCGGTGGAGGAGGTCCTCGTTCTTCACCTCGGATGGTAGCCCGCCAACCCGGTGCGGTTCTCGAGCTGATCCCCGCGAGCACATCCTTGGACGGGGCAGCTTCTACGGAACTGACGGTTCTACCGCCGCCGAAGCCGGTAGCTCGCGGGGAACAGAACGAGATTTCCTCGGTCGACCTCGCTGGCGAGCTGGTCGGCAGGGAGCAGATCCGCCCCGGAGTTGGTCGGCAGGATGAGTCCGGTATCCGACCGGGACTTCAGGGCTTCCCAGACCTCGGTGGGAACCACGACACCCTTTTCCAGGCTGCCTCGCTCCCCCACCCAGATGTCGGTCGTCGCGGAGCCGACGTGCTTCAGACGCCACTGAAAGAGTTCTTGCCGCTCGAGCCGATGGATGGAGCGGCCGTCCGGGTGGCGGAACGTCGACGTCTCTGCATCCCAGGTGAAGCCGCAGTTCGTCGCGTAGGCTCGAAGGGGCGACGGTCGTCGCTCTCTATCGTCCGGAGGGCTCGCGTCGATCCCGGGGTCCTCGAGTTCTGCTGGAGGCAGCTCCGGCGTCGGGAGGCCATCTTCGGGCTGTACAAGTGCCTCCTCGTCGCCCACGACAGCATCATCGGCGTCGTTGGTCTCGAACTCCTCGGACAACGAGGGGTCGTCCGCCTCCTCGACCACCGCAAGATCATCGTGTTCGCCATCAAGAGGCCCTGCATCGGGGACCTTCGCGGCAGGGCTGGGTGGCGAGCGGCCTCCGATGTCCCGCAAGGCATCTGCTGCATGCGTTGGCGCCCCATGCGCGAGCTGCGGAACGTCCTCCTGACTCAGTTCGAAGTGAGTGCCGAAGTACTCGCGGACGAAGGAAGCCGTCCGGAAGACGCACACACGGATGGCGCGAGGCAGGTCGCGCTCGGGAATCAGTCGCGCGATCTCGTCGACCATGGACTCGGCAAGGTGCGCTTCGCCAAGGTCCTGGCGAACGAAGATCACGCCGCCCTCCCACGCGACGTCGCGGGCCACACTCTCGCCGACCGGCTCCGCGGCGAGGTAGGGGGTGACGCGCAGCCGCGAGCAGGGTTGCCACGTCGAGTTGAAGAGGCGAGCCGCGGCATCGCGTGCCTGCTCCTCTGACACGGTGCGGTAGATGCACTGGGTCAACTCGCTGAACCAAGCCGGTGGGGCTCCGGTCTTACCCTTGGCGCTTCTGTCCGTGACTCTCCAGGTCAACCCGGCGCCGAGCGGCGCCGGCATCGCGTCCCAGTGCTGGCCCACCGGAAGCGCCCTCATATCCGCGACGCGCTCCTTCGTCCGCGGGAAGAGATGCTTGACCAGGGGGGCGTCTTCCCGTGACGCACTCCACTCCAGAGTTCTGGTGGGTACCCAGTGGCCAGAGGTGGAGAGCCAATGCCCAGTCTCGAGCCAAGCAGTCTCCCCGAGCCTGGCGAGGGTTTTGCGCACCCACGCGAGCTGGGGCCCGGTGATCGAGTCTCCTGGGCGTAGTTCTCGGAGGCGCGCCAAGAGCAGTGCGCTGGTCGGGCGCTCGCGTACACCGACCCGTCGCCATAGTCCAAGCTCGCGGACGCCGGGCAGCACCGTCGGAAGTCCGTCCAGCTCGTCGTCAGGCCAGACAAAGACATCGCCGCTGGCAAGCCACTGTTGGTCGCTGGTGAGGATCAGCGCCTCCTCGGCGAATGCCGAGGTCAACGCCACGAGCGCATCCGGCTTCATGCGGGGCGTCATCCGATCGAGAACCGTGTACCACTTCACAAGCTCCGTCTCGGGCACGCCTGCGTGTCCGGAGAGGGCGCGAAGGCGGTCCACGATCCGGTCCGCGTCGGCTGGGGTGGAGTGGACACCCAGCAGGTCCAGCACCTTCGCCCGCTCGGCCGTATCGAGGTCGCTCGCGACGAACCGCTCCACCCCAACGAGAGGGGACGTCGTTTCGGTGAACCGATGAAGATCCGCCGGCTGTGCGGCCTTGTCGTTCTGGTCCGGCAAGCACGGCACGCTCCGAAGTCGGCGGACCCACCCCACGTCGGCACCCGTGATCTCCAGCTTCGGCCTCTTCGAGTATCCGAGGTGCCGCACCTCGAGCTGCGTCCTGCCAAGCAGTTGCTCGGAGGGAACGTGGGTGAAGATGGCTCGACCGACCTGCGGCCAGAACGCCTCGTCCGCGCGCCCGGCGTGCCGCCAGTGGTTCCACAGGTCGTCGTCGAAGTCGGAGTCGATGATCTCGAAGTTGTCCGACTTGTAGTGGTAGGTGCGGGGCGGCTCCCCTCCTCTGGCTCGAATCAGCTCTACGAGCTTCGAGCGCGAGAACATCCGGCTCGACCTCACCGATGGTCCTGGGAACCGTGTCGTTGGACTTGCGGAGCCGCGCAGCCAGAGCAGCCAGTCCTCGCCAGAGCAGGCGTCCGAGGGCTCGAAGTACGCCTCATGTAGGAGGCGAGACTCCATCCACTTCTCCGGCAGAAGGACGCGAAGTTCGTCGGGAACATCGGCGAGCAGCCCCACATCCGGCTGCTGCCAGCTCCCATCCTGACACAACCAGCGGAAGCCCGAAGGTGGACGGGCCCCGCTCTTCGCGGTGATGTGAGCGAGCAGGATGGCCGCTTCTCGGTTCGGAGGATCCTGGGCGAAGACGAGGTCGCTTGCGCGTTTGACGATCGACCGTTGTCGCTCGGGCTGATGGAGTTCCAACTCGCGCTGGAGCTGCGCCGCCAGCTTCCACTCCTCGGCGGAGTCTTCGGTGACGCCGTCGAGGGCCTCCATGAAGGCTTGCTCGACCACCGAGAGGCGTTCAGCGAGGAACTCGACGACTGGGCCGCCTTCATCCTCTCTGAGCGGCAGCCTGACGACCTGATCGACCCGGCGAAGTCGACCGTCTCCGATGACCGGCACGACGTGGAGCCGCCTCGCGCGCCACGTGAACGCACCGCCTCGAAGTGTCGAAACCAGGAGCGCCCAAAGGCGGAAGAGCGCGTCATCGGTCGATGGCCGAGGGGGAGACGTCTGCGAGAGGGTGTCGGCCACCTGGCTCTTGCTTATGCTGCTCAGCCACCCCCAGGCGACGAGACGGGTCCGATGTTCGTGAGAAACGTCGGGTGCGAGGAACGTCGAGGCCGCTTGCGCGAAGATCGACCGCAGGTCGTCGGTCGCCCAGACGTCGAAGAGCACTGGGGGAACGGCGGGGCAGTCAGGGCGCGTGTGCAGGTCTGCATCGACGCCGAGCAGAACAGCGGGGGCGCTTCCCAGATTGGCAAAGCCGCTTCCGATCAGGGCGTTGGGTTCCGGCTGGTCGGAGCGGGCGGTACCGGGGCTATTCGGAAGCAGCCCATAGGCTTGCTGGCGCTCTTCAATCGGCCGGGCTTCGTCCGAGAGCCACGCCAGCATGGTTTCCGCCGCCAACCGACCGGCGCGTCGAAGGAGCCATCGGTTCGTCGCGGAGCTGGCCGGGTCGCGGATCCGCTCGCGGTCCGGTGTTTGGACGAACGGCCCGTTCACGGAGAACGGCGTGTCGAGAGCAACTTCTGTGGGAAGGACCGCGAAGGCCCGCTGCGACCCGGGCAGGCCGAGTACGACATCGACGCGGCAAGGCGGCAGGACGATGTCGGCGTCCCGTTCGTTTCGAACCTCCTTGAGGGCGTCAGCTGGGAAGGACTCCTCCTCGGACCTAGCGAGCAGAACGTCGACCACGCGACCGCCACCGTGAAGTTCGTACCGCTGCGTGCCGGCTGGGCCCTCGCCCAGCGAGACCGCCTCGAGGACCGCCTTCTCGATCTCGACACGACGCAGACTGGAGAAGAAGAGCAAGGAGGCCGGAGCTGACTGCCACTGCTCGAAGTTCAAGCGCAAGCTGGCCTCGCGCATGGCGTCGGCGATCGGCACGCGCACCGTCACGTGCGGTGACGGGGAAATCTCATCGTTCCACTCCGGCAGCGTGAAATGTTCCTCACGGAACCTGAGCGAGAGCGTTCGCGTCGTGAGGAAGACGGTCGGGCCGAGGCTAAAGGTAGACTTGAAGCCGATGCCTCGGAACCCGATGGTGAGCAGAGAACGCTTGTTGGAAAAGCCGAAACGGCAGAGGGACCGGAGGTCAGACTCGTCGAAGTCCGCGCCGTCGTGCTCGAGCACGAAGACGCCCTTCTCGATGAACACTCGCGCCCATGTCGCGCCCGCATCGTCCGCGTTCTGGAGAAGCTCGGAAACAACGTGCGCCGGAGTCTGAGTGACCTGGCGAAACATCTGCCGCCACGGGGCGGCCAGTTCTTCGTTTGCGTCGAGCTGAGCCCAGAGGGCCGCCGCGGAGGACCGAATCACTTCGAAGTGGGCCGGGATCTTGGACGCACGCATTGCAGTCACAGTCAACTCAAATGCGTCTCGGACTGTCAAGGGCCGGCAGTCGGCTGTACGCTCTCGGCTCTGTCCACGTGGGTTTCCCACAAGAAGGTGACCAGCGTGGCCGCTGCGCCGATCGCGAGATGGGCATGCCTTGCCTGAAGCCCCTTCGTGTTGGCGCCCTTGCCGTGGCCCGTGCCGTACAGGTTGCGTACCTCGGCGAGAGCAGTGGCGACGGAAGCGAGGTTCATCAGGAGCCGTCGAATCGAGGCCGAGCCCTTCGCTGAGTCCGGTATGTCGTCGGGAGTGAGGGACAGTTCCTTCGCAGTGGCCCTCACTAGTTGCGGAACGCCCCATCCCGTGTCGACGGCCACCGAACGCGCCTCGAGGATGGTCTTGCACACCGTCTCCACGAGTTCCTTGGCGGTGCCCACGGCCAAGGCGGCGTCCGATTCGGCGGCCGCGTTCATTCGGGTGATCTGCTGCGTGATGTACTCGGTGCCTCCCACTGCGTCGGCAAGTCCCTGGACCTTGTCGATGGCCCTCCGCAGGGCAGCGCCTCGGCGACGACCAGCGAAGACGGGATGTCCCGATAGATAAGTTGCTTCGTACAGTTCCCATCCATCAACGCCGAGGTGCTCGTTGAACATGGTCACGAGTTCGCGAACTTCAGCGGCATCCGAGCGGACGACGGGATGCACCATCTCGCAGAGGAAGTTCAGCAGCTCCTCGTCGGGGCAAGTCATCAACGAGAAGCGACGGTCGCCGTAGACCCAGTCGTCGTCCCAGTCCTCGTTGTTGATCCGGTGTTGGTAGATGTCGCCGGAGGCATCCTTGAATCGGCTGTCGAACGAGCGCATGGCTGAAAGGTCGTAGAGCCGAGCGAGGAACTCCGGCTCCTCCAGCCGCCCGGACCAGGCGGTGCTCTTCATGCGGAGGCCGTCGAACAAGTTCCGCCGAGTGAGCTGCGTGATCGTTCGCTCGGACGCCTCCGTCTCGCTCTCGTCATCGGGCCAGTCGTCCCAGTCATCCATCGACCTCACTGTAGTTTCCTGCCGCTGGATCCCGATAGAAGGAACGCCCCGACCGCGAACGCGCCCCGCGAAAGACCTGCGGAGGCCTCCTATCAGGCAGTGAGCGGGACGACCCGCTCCTCTCATCAAGAAGGAGGAACCCATGACCGCCACGGCCATCGCCGAGGAGCGCACCGCTGCGCTCGAGCCCCTACAGCCCCGCCCCGACCAGCCCGAGCGCTGGCACAGCTTCTCTGAGCCAGTCCCCTTCGACGTGGCTGCCGAGAAGATCCTCGCCGCCGCTGCAAGCGCTCCGGCCAGCGGTGGCGCAACCAGGGCCTCCGCGCGACGCTGATCTGCCGGTCCCTCCTCCTCAACGACCGCCTCGACCGCGCCATGGTCACCCTACGTCGACGCGACTTCTCCGCCCGCGTTCAGGCGGCACAGAGACAGGCCGCCTGATCCGAGGCCCATCCAGACCCACCTACGAGGCCGCCCGGGCCCGGCACCCCGAGCGCTGGGCCGGTCGCAACACTCGCAACTGGTCGGCACCCCGAGCACGTCCTGCTCAACGGCCCCTCCACCTCCCCCAAGGAGGCCACGCCTTCCACTTCAGCGAGGCAGTCCGCGTAGACCCTTCTGACGCGACATCTACCTTGACACTCACCGCCAACCTGCCGGT
>MDTG01436026.1_pt1 | contig 13957 bp, 11 predicted proteins | sample 811421 | NCBI WGS metagenome assembly MDTG01 (sample SAMN05326645, study PRJNA326480) | marine metagenome | isolation source: seawater | place: Pacific Ocean: South East | collected 2011 | reverse complement strand
TTTACATGGATGAGACCGAAATAACCAATAGTGAGTATAAACAATTTGTATATTGGGTAAAAGATTCTATAGCACTTGCAATGATGGCAAGGAAGGCTGACGAAGAAGAAAAAACTTCAGATGATAAAGATGGAATAGGGAGATGGGCTTTTCAAGATGCTGATACTTCTAAGTTATCGGAGTTTCAAAAATATATGCGTGAAAATTACTACGATGTAAGTGAAGATATTTATGCTGGAAGACCTTTAAATTGGGATGAAGATATTGAATGGGGAACTAAAGACTACCCTGATCAATTATATGCTGAAGTAATGGACTCATTATATCTCCCTCCAGAGTACTGGTATGATGGAGAAATGAAAATTGATGTTGAAAAACTTGTCTATTCCTATACTTGGTTTGATGCTGAGGGGGCTGCAAGAGAATCAAAAAGATCAAGAAATCAATTTATTGACCGTAAACCATTTATAAAAAAAGAAGAAGTTCAAATTTATCCCGATACAACAGTATGGATTAAAGATTTTATGTATTCATATAATGAACCCATGCATAATGATTATTTTTCTCATCCTGCATTTCAAGATTACCCAGTTATTGGAATATCTTGGAAGCAAGCTATGGCATTTTGTAATTGGAGAACACATTTTAAAAATAGTTATCAAAAATCTAAAGGAGATCCACTAGTTAGTAAGTTTAGATTACCTACAGAAGCAGAGTGGGAATATGCGGCTCGTGGAGGAATTCCTTCGGGAACGTATCCATGGGGAGGACCTTATCTTATGAATGATCGTGGATGTTTTTTGGCTAATTTTAAACCTTTGAGGGGAGATTATGCTGTTGATCAGGCTGTCTATACTGTTGAAGCAAAGTCATATTTACCTAATGACTACAATTTATATAATATGGCAGGAAATGTTGCAGAATGGACAAATTCATCATATGATTCAGGAGCTTATGAGTATGTTGCAGGACTAAGTCCAAATATGTCTTTGAATCAAGAACAGAGAAAAGTTGTTAGAGGGGGATCATGGAAAGATGTAGCATATTTTTTAAGGGTTAGTTCTAGAGATTTTGAGTATGCTGACACCTCTAGAAGCTATATAGGTTTTAGAACAGTGCAAGATTATCTTGGTACTCCAAAGGTTAAAATAAGATAAATTAGTATATTTAGGTAATAACAATAACATTAAATAAAATAAATATGGACGACAAAGCATTAAATAAAAGATTAAGAAGTAAAGTAGCAATGCACATGCTTTTTGGATTAGGGGGAGCTGTTGTAATTATTGGAGCTCTTTTTAAAATTCTTCACCTTGAAATTGGACCAATTACTGGGGGTCTTGTATTAGGTATAGGTCTTGGGACTGAAGCATTGATTTTTACTGTTTCGGCATTAAACACAGGAGAAATTAAGGAAGAGCATGAAGATTTTGTTAAAAAAGCAAAGGGAGCTAGCCCTGCCAAATCTGGAGGATCTGGAGAGCAAGGACTTTCAGCAAAAATTGATGCAATTATGAAAGAGGCGAAATTAGACGTTGGTTTAATGAATAATTTGACTTCTAGCATCAAGAAACTTGAGGCTTCTGCTAAGGCCCTTGAGCCAGCTTCAACAGCTATTTCATCTTCATCTCAATATTCTGAGCAGTTAGACAAAGCTGCTTCTCAATTAGACGAACTGAACAAACTTTATGCATCTCAAGTTAAATCTGCTGGATCAAGATCGGACATTCGTGAAAAGATGGATGCTGATGTAGCTCAATTAAAAGAACAAATGGAATCGCTTTCTGCTAATTTAGCATCTTTAAATGGTGTTTATGGAGGAATGCTTTCTGCAATGAAAAAATAAAAAGTATATAAATCAATATATAGAAAATGGCAGGAGCAAAAGAAACACCCAGACAGAAACTGATAAGTTTAATGTATTTAGTATTCATAACAATGCTTGCTTTAAATGTAAGTAAAGAAGTTTTGGATGGATTTGGTCAAATGTTTAAAAAAATTCAATCAGCAAATGTTCGTTTGGATCAAAGTAATGATGTCTATTATGAAAAAATAGCAGTAAACGCAAAAGAAAAGGAAGGAAAATGGTTGGGCCATGACAGAACAGCCAAGCAAATCAAAGAAGAGTCTCAGGAATTCTCTAATAAAATTGAAGAAATTAAGAATAGAATTACAGAAGCTCAAAGGGAAAAAGATCCAGAATTAGAAAAATATGCTGAAATGGACAAAGGTGAAGCTTTAGATTTAGTTTTCTTTGATTCTAATGGTGTCTCTGAAGAGGGAGAAGCTTTTATTGAAATGATGATGAACTACAGAGGTCATGTGGTTCAGGTTTTTGGTAGTCAATACCCAGAATATATAGGTTTGGTGGAAGAGCGTTTTTACACCGGTGACTTTGAACACAATGTTACAAATAGCGATGGAACTACCCAGCCTTGGTTAGCTGCTAATTATGAAGGATTTCCTTTGGTTTCTTCTTTAGCTAAGTTAACTATGATGCAAGGAGATATTAAGGCTACAGAACATGATGTTTTACAAACTTTGTTAGGAAAAGAATTGGAATTAGAATCTGGTGTTAATGAATCAAATTATATAACTCTTTTAAAAACTGAAAAAGGAGCATATTATCAAGGTGAAACTTTTGATGGTAGTGTTATTTTAGGTAGAAAAGGTGGTGCTCAAAATCCGAATTCCGTTAACTTAAGTATTGATGGTCAGCCGCTTGAAGAAGGTGATTACGAATTAATACCAGGTGGAGTTAAATTAAATGTAACTACTGGAAGTCCTGGAGATCATGAGATTGTTGGTGATCTTGTTTTTTTGAATGAGGGTGTTGAATCCAAAATTCCTGTAAACCAATCTTTTCCTGTAATTTCTAAACCTAATTCTGCTGTTATTTCTGCTGATAAAATGAATGTAGTTTATCGAGGTGTATCTAACCCAATGACGATTTCTATTCCTGGAATTGCTAATAATAAAGTTTCAGCTTCGGCAGCAGGATTAAGAAAAGTTAGCGGATCTAAATATGTTATGACACCTGGAAAAGGAAGAGAAGTCGTAATCAGAGCTAGCGCAACTTTACCTGATGGTAATAATGTTTCTACTTCTACTAAATTTAGAATAAAAGATATTCCTGCTCCGGTTGCTACTGTAAGAGGTCTTAATGGTATTTTAACCTTGAATAAATCTGATCTTGAAATTTCTACAATTGGAGGAGCATTATTAGATTTTGATTTTGATATTAAACTTGAAACGGTTAGTTTCAAATTTAAAGTTCCAGGAAAACCAACAATTACTGTTCGTGGAAATAAATTAGATTCTAGAGCTAAAACTGCACTTAGAGGAGCTAAACGTGGTCAATCTGTCCAAGTTTTTGATGTTAATGTTAGAAACCCTAAAAGTCCAAAATATAAATTCAAAAAAGTTGCACCTGCAATTATTAATATAGGAGGTTAATAGTCATGAAAATTTATAAGTTGTTTTTTGTTTTATTATTAATTTTAAGTAATTCCGATTTCTTTTATGGTCAGGCTAATTTGCTTAATGCGGTTGTTCCTCAGGAAATAGGGCAATTAAATGAACAGCAACTTGCTACTAGTGACAACGAGCCATTGCCATATGGATACGTTGATGATAGGGATGTAATGTGGTCGAAAACTATTTGGGAAAAAATTGATTTAGATGAAAGGATTAATTTTCCGTATTATTATCCAGTTGAGAATGTTGATCCTACAAGAAAACCACTTTTTGATGTTTTAGTTGAAGGTGTCAGAGATGGAAGTATAACTGAGATATACAATGACGGCTATTTTCGTGATAAAAAAACCTTAGATCAGGTTGAAGAATCTTTATATCTAAGACAAATGACTGATCAGGGTGCTGATAAACTTAATGCAGGAGAGGAACTTACAGAAGAAGATTATACTACAACGAGAGTAACAGCATATGATATTAAAGCATATCGAATTAAAGGCACTTGGTATTTCGATAAGAGATTAGGAGAGCTTAAATATCGATTACTTGGTATTGCTCCCATATCACCTGATGTGAATTTTATAAAAGAATATCAAGAAAATAAAACACCAGATGAAAATCAGGATTTTGTTGAGCTTTTTTGGGTTTGGTTTCCAGATGCAAGAAAATCTTTGAATGATGCTGAGATTTTTAATTCTCGAAATGCTTCACAGCCAATAACTTTTGATTTGATGTTGAATTCAAGACGATTTAATGCTATAATTTACAAAGAAGAAAATCCTTATAATGATCGTGAAATAAAAGAGTATATATATGAAGACGCACTTCGTCAGCTATTAGAATCTGAAAGAATTAAAAATGTTATTCGTGATTACGAACAAGACATGTGGAATAATTAAAAAAACTAATTTTTAAAATAAGCGTCTCTTTTAAGTTGACGCTTTTTTTTTATAATAAAAATGGATGTATTAATTGTTGGATTTGGGATTGCAGGTGTTTGTCTAGCAAATCAACTAGAAAAAAATAACATCTCTTTTCATGTTATTGATTCTCCAAAAAACAGTTCATCTCTAGTTGCTGGTGGTGTTATGAATCCAGCCATTTTAAAAAGATATACTATGAGTTGGGATGGAGTAGAATTCTATAAATATGCAATTAAATTTTATGAAAAATTTTCAAAAATTTTAGATTATGATGTGTACAATCAAATCTCTATTAAAAGAATTTTTTCAAGTGAAGGTGAACATAACAAGTGGAATGAAGCATCTGGAAAAAGAGATTTAAGTTTTTTTTTAAATAAAGAAATAGAGTTAAAAATATCTGATAAAATTAACACACCATATGGATTTGGAAAGCTTAAAAATGTAGGTAGATTAAATTTTAGAGAGATTATATCAAGATATAAAAGCTCTCTTAATGAAAAATATACAGAAGAAATGTTTGATTATTCAAGCATTGCTATTTATGATAATCAAGTTAAATACAAAAATAATGTTTATAAAAAAATTATTTTTTGTGAAGGCTATAGTATGAAATTCAACCCATTTTTCAAACACCTTCCTTTACCTGGAAACAAAGGTGAAATGTTTATAATAAAAGCCCCTTTATTATCTAATAAAATAATATTAAAGGGAAAGTTTTTTATTGTTCCTTTAAAAAAAGATTTCTTTTGGGTTGGAGCAACATTCAGTAATTATGATAAATCAATTAATAAAACATCTTTGGCAAAAACGGAGTTATTAAGTGAATTAAAAAATAAATTAAATATTCCTTTCGAAGTTGTTAGTCATAATGTTCAAATTCGCCCAACAGTTGTTGATAGAAGACCTTTACTTGGATCACATCCAGAGATTAAAAATTTTTTTGTATTTAATGGTCTTGGAACTAGAGGCTCTCTTATGGCTCCTCGTTTATCTAAATTTTTGTTTGATTATATTTTTTTGGATAAAGTTTTGCCTGATTCAATTGATATTAAAAGGTTTATAAAAGATTAATTAAAGAATATTATGTTAACCGCTCAAAATATTGAAGTTTCTTTTGGGGCTTTTACTTTATTTGAAAATTTAAATTTTAGATTAAGTTATGGAGATAGGGTGGCTCTTATAGGCAAAAATGGTGCAGGAAAATCTACTCTTTTAAAATTAATTGCTCAAGAACAATATCCAACTACTGGAAATTTTGCTATTGAAAAAAAATATAAAATTGGATATCTGCCGCAGGATTTAGATTTTGAAAACACTGGACATCTACTGCATGAAACCTACAAAGCTTTTGAAGAATTAATTAAAATTGAAAAAAGACAGGAGAAAATTAATTTTGAACTTGAAAATAGAAAAGATTATGAAAGTAATGAGTATTCTCAATTAATTATCGAGTTAACAGAATCTACCTCTAAATATGAACTACTAGGAGGATATCAATATAAAGCAAAAACTGAACGAGTTTTATTGGGGTTAGGATTTAAAAGTACTGAGTTTGAAAAACCAACTAATCAATTTTCTGGAGGATGGAGAATGAGAATCGAGTTAGCTAAGCTTCTATTGAAAGAAAATGATATTTTATTATTGGATGAACCAACAAATCATTTAGATATTAATTCAATTATTTGGTTTGAGCAGTTTTTGATGAAGTATAAAGGAGCTGTTTTATTAGTTTCTCATGATAAGCTGTTTTTAGATAATGTAACTAATAGAACAATTGAAATAGCTCAAAAACAGATATATGACTTTAAAAAATCATATTCAAATTATCTAAAACTTAGGAAGGAATTAATAGAACAACAAAAACTAGCAAAGAGAAATCAAGATAAACAAATTCAGAATACTGAAAAATTAATTGATCGTTTTAGAGCTAAAGCTTCAAAAGCCAGTATGGCCCAATCATTAATTAAGAAGCTTCAGAAAATTGACAGGATTGAAATTGATCAGGAAGAAACCCAGGCAATTAAACTAAATTTTCCAGTTAGTAAACAACCTGGCAAAATAGTACTTGAATTAGATGATATTTCAAAAAAATATGCAGAAAATATCGTTTTTAATAATGTTGATTTAGTTTTGGAACGCTCTTCAAAAATTGCATTTGTTGGTCAAAATGGTCAAGGAAAGTCGACTTTAGCAAAAATAATAGTTGGAGAAATTACTTTTGATGGAAATCTAAAAATTGGCCATAACGTTGAAATCGGATATTTTGCCCAAAATCAATCAGAATATTTGGATGGAAAACTTACTATTTTAGAAACAGTCCAAGAAGCTGCTAATGAAAAAAACAGAAGTACTGTAAGAGATCTTCTGGGAGCTTTTCTTTTTAGGGGAGATGATGTAGAAAAAAAAGTTAGTGTCTTGTCGGGAGGAGAAAGAAATCGATTAGCTCTTTGTAAACTTCTTCTTCAGCCTTTTAATGTTCTAATAATGGATGAACCAACTAATCATCTTGACATAATATCTAAAGGAGTATTAAAACTGGCACTTAAAAAATTTCAAGGTACATTAATACTTGTATCTCATGATAGAGATTTTCTCGATGAATTATGTGAAATTGTTCTTGAATTCAAAGATCAGAAAGTGAAAACTTATCTAGGAGGAGTTAAATCATTCCTAGATGATAAGAAAATTCAAAATTTTTCAGAAATAAAAAGGATTGAGTCAAAAGAAAAAAAACTTAATACAAATAATCAGTTTGACTACTCTAATCAAAAGAAAGTAAAAAAAATAAAGGATAGAATTAAAAAATTAGAGAGTAAAATAGGTATGCTTGAAAAAAAATTAAAAGCTATTGATTTAGAATTAGAAATTAATTATGAGCAGACTATTTCTTCAACTGATTTTTTTGACAAATATCATGCTAAAAAGAGTGAACTTCAAGATTACATCAATCTATGGGAGACTCAACAAAATGAATTAGAAAAAATACTAAAAAAATAATGATTGAACATTTTTTTCAGTGCCCCTACTGTTGGCAAGAAATATCCATGTTACTAGATGCTTCTTTAAATCAAAATGATTATATAGAAGATTGTGAAGTTTGCTGTAATCCAATTTCAATTAATTATTCTTTTAAATCCAATATTCTTTCTTCATTTCAAGCATTATCTATCGAACAATAATTAATTGTGTTTTGAAAGTGATTTTAACTTTTACTAATATATATTTGCATAACTAATTTTAAATGAAATACTTTTTTCTTCTATTAACACTTCTTTCATTTAAATTATATTGTCAAAATTTAGAACCTGTAAACTTCGATGGATTAGTTGAGATAGAAGAATGGCAAGATTTCCCTTCTTTTGATATTTCTTATGAAATTGACCCAGGGAACAATATTGCACCCCCATATAAAACTAAAGCCTATGTGACTTATTCCAAGACCCATATGTATGTAGGTTTCAATGCTGAAGTTCCAAAAAATCAATTGAGAAGTGCTATAAGAAATCGAGATCAAGTATTTCAAGATGATAGGGTAGCGATGTGTATAGATACTTTTGGTGATGGAAGATACATGATATGTCTTGGAAGTAATGCTAATAATATTCAGTTTGATTTAAAATTTGCAACAGATGATATAGACACATCATATGATGTTAACTATGAAAATAAAACTCAATTAACTAAAAAAGGTTATGATGTTGAGCTAAAAATCCCTTTTTCTGCTTACCAATTTAAAAACAAGCCAGAATTAAATTGGAAAATTGCTTTCTTTAGAACAAGTTTTACAAATGGAAAGGAAAGTCTTAGTCAAAATTATCCAATTGACAGAAATAATCCTTGTTTTGCTTGTCAAGTAAGTAGCGAAATTCAATTTAAAAATATAAATCCAGAGCTTAGGTTTAATTTAATTCCATACATATATAGTGGAGTTCAAGGAGAAAAAAATCAAAACTCTATACTTTATGGAAAACCTGAATTTGATATTGGAGTTAGTGGAAGAGCAGATCTGAGCTATGCAACATCTATAGAATATACAATTAATCCAGATTTTTCTCAAGTTGAAGCTGATGTTTCTCAAATTGATGTGAATGCAACTTTTGCACTTTTTTATCCAGAGCGTAGACCGTATTTTAATGAAGGAGCTGATTTAGTTAATTCAGAACTCAGTACAGTTTATACTCGAATGATAAATCAACCAATTCTTTCTACTAAACTGATTCATCAGGATGAAAATCAGAGAATATATTGGTTGGCGGCTTACGACACGAAAACTGCTTATATAATAGGGGGGGAAAATAAATCTTACAGTGGAGAAGGAAATGAAAACTTTTCAAATATTTTAAGATATCAAAGAAATTATGATAAAGGTTCAAATATTGGAGCTTTAGTTACAAATAGAATTTTAAAAGGTGGAGGAAGTGACCATACTATAGGATTTTCTGGTCGTCATCAATTTTTAGAATCATATACAATAAATTTTGAGTTAAATAAAAGTATTACCAACGAACCAAATAATGATTGGATTGAAGATGAAGGTTTTATAAAAAACAGATCATTAAAATTAGATGGTGAGTCCTACAGTGGAGATGCTTTTTTTCTAAACTTAAGAAGAACAACAGTAAATTGGGAATCATCTCTTGGATATGAACAACTATCACCTTTATACAGAACCCCTTTAGGTTTTTCTATTCAAAATGCATCAAAAAATATCTTTTTTAGCCAAAATTATATCTATTATGGTGACAGGTTTATTCAAAGGGCGACAATAGGTGCTGACCTAGGATGGCAATTCAATTATAACAACCTTCAAAAAAATGGAGGAATTCAGATTCAAGCAGAATTGGTAATGAAGAAAAACTTAGAGACGACAGCTGAATTTAATTATCAATTTAATAATGAATTTGAAGGATTTAATCCCAAAAATTTAAATGATTTTGCTTGGTTTATAGGATATAGCCCTTCAGAGATCGTTAGATTAAGATTTGCATTTGGTATGGGGGATCAAATTGGTTATAATTTAGACGAATTAGCTTTAGGGGATGAATTAAATTTTAGAACTTTTAATTCTTTTCAACTGTCAGATAAGTTTACTATTAGTCCAATAATAAGGTATAGTGAATTAAGAAGTAAAGTCGACAGATCATTATACTATAAAGGATATATATCTAGAATCAATTTTAGTTATCAATTTAATAGAGATTTTTCTGTTAGATTGGTTACTGAATACGATGATTTTGACAAAACATTTTTCTCTCAGCCATTATTTAAATGGAATCCAAATCCTTTTACATTATTTTATATTGGAGGAAATATTGGTTACAGTAGACAAGAAATTAAAAAGAGATTTACATCTGAGTCAGCACAATTTTATCTAAAATTTCAATACCTAATCGGAAATTAGGCCTTCAAGCTATTAAGATATCTTTCAGCATCTAATGCTGCCATACAACCAGTTCCAGCTGCAGTTACTGCTTGTCTATATTCTTTATCCTGAACATCTCCTGATGCAAAAACTCCTGGTTTATTTGTTTTAGTATTTTTACCTTCAGTAATTAAATAACCGTCTTTATCCATATCTAATTGATCCTTAAATATTTCTGTATTTGGTTTATGACCAATTGCAATAAAAAGTCCAGTGATTTTTATTTCTTCTTTTGTTCCAGTCTGATTATTAAAAATTCGAAGACCTTCAACAACTTGATCACCCAGAACCTCATCAATTTCTGAAAAATACTTTAATTCTATATTTTTTGAATTATTAACCCTATGTTGCATAGCTTTGGATGCTCTCATCTCTCCTTTTCTCACAAGCATGGTTACTTTATTACATAAATTAGCTAGATAAGTAGCTTCTTCTGCTGCGGTATCACCCCCTCCAACAATTGCAACATTCTGTCCTTTATAAAAAAATCCATCACAAACAGCACAAGCAGAAACTCCGCCTCCTATTAATCTTTGTTCACTTTCAAGCCCTAAATATTTAGCAGTTGCTCCAGTACTTATAATAATTGTTTTAGCATTAAGCTCAGTTTTATCATCAATCCAAGCTTTGTGAATTCCTCCTTTATTTTCAGCTAACTCTACTTTAGAAACATGTCCAATTCTAACCTGCGTTCCAAATCTCTCAGCTTGCTTTTGAAGCTGAACCATCATAGTTGGCCCATCAATTCCTTCAGGATAACCAGGGAAATTATCAACATCAGTAGTAGTAGTTAATTGACCCCCCGGTTCTAAACCAGTATACATTATTGGTTTTAAATCAGCACGAGCAGCGTAAATTGCAGCAGTATATCCAGCTGGTCCACTTCCAATAATTAATGTTTCTATGATATCCATAAGGTAATTTAGGTTGAAATTGATTTCAAATGTAAAATTTAATGATTAACTAAATAAATGTTTATGATAAGTATTTATAATGTGTTAATAAATAATTAATTGACAACTTCTATAATATCGTACACATAACTTGCTTGAAGAATTAATTTTGATCTATTTTCAGTTACATTATAACTTTCTCTTTTATGGTGAAATATTCCATGTTTAGTTATGTTAAAATCAGAAGTATAAATTAAGCTTATCTTATTGTTATGATTCACCTCGGTTGCAATCAATAAAAATGTTGATGTATCAAAATAAAACTTCCAAGTATCTTTTCCATTGGCATAAGAAACATTTATGACGTGAACTTTTTTCTTATTAGGTAAAAACTCCTCTCCCAAATATTTTAAAATTGTTCCTGGATCTTTTAATTTCATTGGCTGCCAAAAAACATAGTAAGCTCCATCAAGGATTGATTTTGCATTTTCTGACCTTTTTAAATCATTTAACAGAATTCCATTTATTATAACTTCAGTATTAATTCCATTAGTTTTTAATAATTTATTGTTTGAAATTATTTGAGTCATAAATGGATCAAATTGATGAGTAATAGACTGTTTAATTTCTTTATTTGGTTGCCCTATATTGTCATAGCTTATTGTAGTCTTTAAGTATTTAATTTTTTTTATTTTAATTGCATTTGGTTCAAAACCATGAGCAATCAATGATTTTTCAATTATTTCTATTGCTTTTTTATTTTGAGATTTTATTTTATTTATAAAAATAATACTGATTATTAAAAACAATTTAATTTCAAATCGTATTTTCATTCTAAAATATATTACTTATATGTTTAAAAAAATATTTATTTTTTTATTGTATTTCACCTGTGTATGTAATATTTTTTCTCAAAATATACTCTCAGAACAAGATAAGGAATCTATTCTTAGTGTTATGGATAATCAAGAACTTGCCTGGAATCAGGGAAAAATTGATGATTTTATGCAGGGATACATAAAATCTGACAATCTTATTTTTAATGGTGCAAATGGCCCCTATTATGGTTGGAAGGCTGTTAAATATAGATATTTTAGATCATACCCCTCAAAGGAAAAAATGGGTGTATTATCCTTTAAAATAAGTGATATTTTTGGTTTATCTTCCAATTTTGCTTTGATGATTGGTGAATATAATTTGTTATATCCAAGTAAGTGTGCTAGAATTTTTAAAAAGTTTAAATCATGTCAAGATTTAACAAGTAGCGGATTTTTTACATTATTATGGAAAAAAACTGATCAAGGTTGGTTAATTTTGAGCGATCATACTTCAAGTAGCAATTAACCATGTTTACAAAACAACGTTTAGGTCTTATATTAGGACCGATCTCTTTTATTTTTATTCAGTTTATACCTTTAACAGATCTTAGCCCAGAAGGAAGAAATGTTCTTGCTACAACTTCCTGGATGGCAATTTGGTGGATATTAGAAGCTATTCCAATAGCTGCTACAGCTCTGCTTCCAATAGTTCTATTCCCGATAACAAATGCTGTTTCAATTTCAAATACTACTGCAGCTTATGGTCATAAATATGTTTTTTTATACCTGGGAGGATTCTTAATTGCAATAGCAATTGAAAGATGGAACCTTCATAAGAGAATTGCTTTAAATATTATTTCAGCTATTGGAACTAAGATAAATTTAATAATATTAGGTTTTATGGTAGCTACAGCTTTTTTATCAATGTGGATTTCAAATACAGCAACATCTGTAATGATGCTGCCAATTGCAATTGCTATTATAAAGCAGCTTGAAGACAACCCATCTACAGAAATAAATGAAAATAAGCAATTTGGAAAAGCCCTAATGCTTTCAATTGCCTATAGTGCATCTATTGGCGGTGTTGCAACTATTATTGGAACACCTCCTAATTTAGTTTTAGCGGGTGTTATTGAGTCAAACTTTGGATATGAAATTTCTTTTTTTCAATGGTTTGTTTTTGGTTTTCCTATATCTATGATAATGCTATTTATTTGTTGGAAATATCTTACTAAACAGGCATTTAAATTTGAACAAAATGAATTTCCAGGTGGCCAAAATGAAATTAATCGCTTGAAAAAGAATTTAGGTGAAATGTCTATTGAGGAAAAAAGAGTTGCAATAATCTTTTTTATAACTGCTCTATGTTGGATCTCAAGATCATTTTTACTTGAAAAACTTATTCCTGGAATTGATGATACTATTATTGCAATAGCCTTTGGATTAATTTTATTTATAGTACCCTCAGGTAATAATAAAAGAGCACTTATTACATGGAATGAAGCTATCAAACTTCCTTGGGGAGTAATTATTTTATTCGGTGGTGGTATGGCACTTGCTAAAGGTTTTGTTGACACGGGTTTAGCAGTTTGGATAGGAAGTAAATTAATAATCCTTAAGGATTTGCCAATAATTATTCTTATTCTGTGTTTAGTTACTGCAGTTAATTTCCTAACTGAAATCACTTCTAACCTAGCAACTACTGCTATGTTACTTCCGGTTTTAGCCACAATGAGTTTAAATATAGATATTCATCCATTTATTTTAATGGTTGGAGCCACTGTTGCTGCATCATGTGCTTTTATGCTTCCAGTTGCAACTCCCCCCAATGCGGTTGTTTTTGGAGCAGGATATCTTAGAATACCCGATATGGTGAACAAAGGCTTTTGGTTAAATGTAATTTCTATAATAGTAATTACTATTATGGTTTATTTTGCTCTTCCAATATTTTGGGATATTTCTCTTACTGAGTCACTTCTAGAATATAAAAATTAAAAAATAATTCTTCCTGGATTTAGAATATTTTTGGGATCAAACATTGTTTTTATCTGTTCCATCAGTTTGATCTCTTCATTACTTCTTGTTGTTTTTAGGTATTCTTTTTTGTGCAATCCAATCCCATGCTCGGCAGATAATGATCCTTTAAATTTCTTTAAGGGGGAATAAACGATTGAGTTTATTTTTTCTATAACTTCAGGCGTATTAATATCTCTTCCAATTATAAAATGAATATTACCATCTGCTACATGTCCAAAAGGAAAAATTGTTTTAACATCATTTAACTTTTCAAGGTCTTGAATTATTGAGGTTATGATATTTCCAATATTTGAAATAGGTATACTAATATCAAAATGTTGATCATATTTTGCTTTAGAAGCTAATATTGCAACATCTTCTCTTATTTGCCATATTTGGTGAAGTTCTTTG
>MDTG01357711.1_pt1 | contig 13957 bp, 10 predicted proteins | sample 811421 | NCBI WGS metagenome assembly MDTG01 (sample SAMN05326645, study PRJNA326480) | marine metagenome | isolation source: seawater | place: Pacific Ocean: South East | collected 2011 | reverse complement strand
TATATATATATATATATATATATATATATATATATATTAATAGTAATTTAAAAAAAATATATTTAGTTATTTTAAAAAAATAATATATTTTAATAATATAATAATGTCAATAACTATATCATCAGATGCTACAGGAAATTGGATTACAACTAAATCATGTGATTCTAATTCAAATGAAACATTAACTGAATTAGAATATAAAGTCAATGGAACTCTATATTCAGAAACTGACGAAAAAGAGGTTACATTAAATGTAGAAGGAAGGAAATATGAAGATGATGAGGAGCTTTATAGAGTAAAGGATTTCATAGATAAGAGACTTAATGTAAAGGTTACATTTAAAATAAAAGATGAAAACTTAGGCAACCTCAGTTCAGACAGTCAAACAGAATTAGTTACAAGAATAAAATATGTATTATCAGAGGCATATAACTTGAGTAATGAAGATATTAAAGTTACTTTAGGTTCTGGTAGTATTACTTGTGAATCTATTTTATCAAATGTTTCTTCAAAAAATTTGTCAAATATTACTAAAGCTCAATTAGAAAAATCATTTATAGTTGCAACAGGGTATATGATACAAGACTTAAAAATAATTAAAATAGGAAAGACAGAAATTGAAGAAGAATAAAAAATTGATATATTTAAAAGTTAATTAATTATTAAATATATTAAATAAATGAAAAAAAATTATAAAAGGATACAGGAACCAGTTATAATACCTTATAATCCAAAAAATATATTAATACAAGATTATAACTTAAAGGAAATTTTAGGGAATTTTGGTATTCAAATAGATGTGGTAGATATAGAACTTTTTAGACAGGCACTAACTCATAAGTCTTATATTAAAAAAGATTTTTATAATAAAAATTTAGATGAATTAATAAAATACAAAAAAAAAATGCCAGAAGTTCTAGATTTACAAGAAGAATCAAATGAACGTTTGGAATTTTTAGGAGACACAGTAATAAAAGCTATTATTTCAGAATATTTGTTTGAGAGATATCCTACACAAGACGAGGGGTTTATGACTAAGTTAAAAACTAAAATTGAAAACAGGGAATCTTTAGCCAGATGGGCAAAGATTATTGGTTTAGATAAGTTTGTAATTATATCGTCTCAAAATGAAGAAAGTAATAATGGTAGGACAAATGATAAGATATTAGAAGATGCATTTGAGTCTTTTATGGGAGCTTTAAAAAAAGATACAAATTTTGAGACATGTAATAAATTAATAAGAAATTTATTAGAAAATCAGATAGATTGGTCTGAAATTTTATATAAAGATTGCAATTACAAAGATCAACTACAAAGATATTATCATTCACTTAAATGGGAGCATCCTAAATTTGATTTGGTAAAGGATGAACATTTACCAAACAACAAAAGAACTTTTACAGTAAAAGTAATGGATAATAATAAAAATACAATGGCAATAGCAACTGAGACATCAATAAAAAAAGCACAACAGTTAGCATCAAAGTTAGCATTATATAAATTTAATAAGTTGTCAGATTATCAAATGAATGAAGAGGACTTTGAGTTATTAAATTAAAACTGTAAATTTTAAATATTAAATATATATATATAATTATATGTCAAATAAATATGTAAATTTAAAATTTGACGGAAGATTATTTCCATCATGGATTTTATTAAATTTTAAAAATTATAAATTACCAAAAGTATTGATGTCAGATGGTGACCCATGTGCAATAAAGGTAAAAGATATGAAACAGAAATTAAGAAAATATCAAGAATTTATAAGTAAATTTTTAGATTATAAGTCACCTTATAAACAAGTTTTATTATATCATGGTTTAGGATCAGGTAAAACAGCAACAACAATAAATTTAATGAATATATTATATAATTATACTCCATCATGGAATATTTTTATACTTATAAAAGCTAGTTTAAAAAATAATTGGCTGAATGAGATAAATAAATGGTTGTCAAAAGATGAGTTCGAGGATAGATTTAAAAATATTAAATTTATAAATTATGATTCTCCTTTTGCTGACAAAAATTTTTTAGATGCTATAAAAGAGAGTGATAGTTCAAAGAAACCTTTATATATTATAGATGAATTACATAACTTTATAAATAATGTATATAATAATATTGTTTCAAAGACTGGTAAGAGAGCTTTTGTAATTTATGATTATATCCAGCAAGAAAAGCTAGATAATGAAGATACAAGAATCGTGTTAATGACAGGCACTCCTGCAATAAATAACCCATATGAAATTGCATTAATATTTAATTTATTAAGACCAGGTATTTTTCCAAATAGTGAAATAAAATTTATAGAAATGTATATTAAAGATAATAAATTAGATCCTGAAATGGTTAATATGTTTCAAAGAAGAATAATGGGTTTAGTATCATATTATTCTGGAGATGACAAGTCATTATTTGCAGAGAAAAGAAATAATTTCATAGTTTCAAATATGCACTCTTATCAACAGGAAGTTTATGAATATTTTGAAGCAATTGAAGATAAAATGGAAAAAGCAAAAGCACGAAAGTCATCAAGTAAAAGTAGTAAAATACCAAGTACCTATAAATCTTTTACAAGACAATCATGTAATTTTACTTTTCCTGTTATTGATTCTAAAGTAAATGGTGAAAGAAGACCAAGACCTTCAAATTTCAGAGCTTCAGAAAGTGACATTCAAAATTTATTAGAAGGAAAAGAAATGGAAACAAAAGATAAAAATTATGTAGAATATTTCGATATGGTAAAATTATTTATGAAAAAGTTAGATTTATATTTTAATAATATAGATACTGATGATAAAAAAAATAAAAAAAATATATTGAATGATGTAGAGGTATTCAAAAAAAAATATAATTATGATTATGGAAAATTTTGGAAGGAATATAAAGATAAATCGAGTTTGCTAAAGGAATTTCATAAATGTTCATGTAAAATAACTGCTATGATATTTCATTCATTTTCGTCTAAAGGACCTTTAGTAATGTATTCAAATTATGTTAGAATGGAAGGTTTAGAAATAATAAAATTATATTTGAAATATTTTGGATATGTATCATTTATACCAGATAAAAGTAAAAGTAATTTTACATATACAGAATTTCATGGTGGTATTTCTATGCAAGAAAGAGCTAGAAATAATAAATTTTTTAATATGAAAGAAAATATATATGGTAAGTTAATTAAAATAATTTTAATTTCACCAGCAGGTTCAGAAGGTATTAGTTTGATGAATGTAAGACAAGTTCATGTTTTAGAACCATATTGGAACGAAGTTAGAATAGAGCAATTAATAGGAAGAGCAATTAGACAATGTTCACATAAGGATTTACCGATGGATGAAAGATATGTAGACATTTATAGATATATTAGCTCAAGAAAAGATAAAAAGGAGACAACTGATGAAAATATTTTAAATTTAGCTAAGAAAAAAAAAAATCTCATAGATTCGTTTTTGATACCTTTAAAAGAAATTGCAATAGATTGCGAGTTGTTTAAAAATCACAATATAAAAAATAAGGAATATAGATGTTTTAAATTTAATCAAGACTCTCAGTTTGATAAAAAAATAGGACCTGCTTTTAAAATGAATGAAGAATATGATATTAATATGAATAATGGTTTAAATTCAATTAATTCAATGATAAAAGACATAGAAGTTGTACAAATTAAAGCAGTTAAAAGGCTAGAAAAAGATAAAGATATTTTTAGTCAAGAAATGGATTTTAATTTTGATAAAGAGACAGGTATCGTATATGATATTGATCTTGATTTTCCAATTGGTAGAATATATTTTGATGAAGATGGTATACCTGAAATGTTATCAAATAGCTCAAAGGATAATGTATTTATTATCTCTGAAATAATACCAATTCCAATGTTAAAGAATGAAAGTTAATTTTTTTTTATTTAACATAAAAATTAAATATAATATTTAAATTTTATGGTTAATTAAATGTTTTTTTGTTCATATCAATATTAACTTCCCCAATATTAAAAATAAACATTGCTTGTTGCCTCCAAGATAATGGATGTCTAATATATTTATTTGGACTTCTGAAAGAATATTTAAAATATGATTTGGTCATTGAATTACCATTTAGTATTTTTTTTGAATTAGAATAATTGTCTAAATTTGCATTCCATATATCAGTGTTAGTTTCTAAAGTGTCACCAACACAATCTGTTATTTTAATATTAAAGTTATTAAATGACCCTAAATTAGAAAATTTAAATATTTTATCTGTTTCAAAACCATCTAATGCATTAAATCCTCTTACATCTTCTTTACCTGGAATTAATAGACAAAAACTTTTACTTACAGAGTCGGCAGTAGCTAAATCGTTATTTTTTGGAAGTTGATCTATATGTAACTGAAAATATCTGCCTGTTTGTATTTGAGTATCTTCATATTCTTTATAGTAATAAAAATTCCAATTGCTAGTATTTGTATCTAGTGAAGATGTTGGATTGTCATAACATGCTGAATATACAGTTTGATAGTCTGGGATATTAGAATCAGTTGTTCCATCATATGAACTATCAATGTTAAAATCCATTTCAAATTTATCATCTTCTAAATTATAATAATGATCAATTATATAAATTTTATAGTAATTGCCAGAGGATGCTTGAAAGGTATGATAGTCATCTACATTTTCTCTGGATACACTATTATATATTGTAGCCCAAATAGTATTAAAATAATCCAAAGATACTTCTTTTAAGTCATTATGAGTATTGTCATTTGAATTAAAGTCATTTTTTGCTATATTATAATTGTCAGGGAAAATTGCTTTCTGTAATTTTATATATTTTACATTATTTATGGTTCTATGAATACTTGGACCTACAGTTGTTTCAGTAGATCCTAGTTTTAACCTAAAATTAAATATATTTGGATATGTATTTAAATCTCTATTTATAGTATCAATAATTATATCTCTTTCATCAATATAATCTAAGCGAATGGCTTCATTTAGATTATTGTCAATTAATGGTCTGTTTTTAAAATCATTTTCATATTGAAATTGACCAAAATTATTACCATTATTAAAATTAACATCATTGTTTTGAGTTGCTTTGTTATAGTTATCGTTTTTAAAGAGGCATCTTTGCTTGTAATTATCAGTTAAATATGAAGGATTTTGCTTAAAATCATATGAATCGCTTCTAATTGGATTAGCATATAAACTACCTGTATTACGATTTAAATGAATATTACTTTGGTTAAAGTTATCATTTGTTATATTATTTTCGTATTTTTGTGTCAATTGTTTTCCATAGTTATTTGTAGTATAAGTATCTTGAACATTTCCAGAAAAAGTATTTTCCATTATATATTTATAAATATATAAAATTTTATGTTTATATTTAAAAATAAAAACATATATATAAAATATTATTAAATGGAAAGTAAATTCATAAATAAAAATAACTTAGCTCAATTAAATAGTTTAATAAATAATCAATTAAATTTGCAAAGTAAAAGCAAAGAGGAAAAAAAAATTATTCTAAATAGTTTATTAGGTAATATGAGAAAAGTATATAATAAGTTAGATAAATCAAAAATTACAGAAAAAAATTTAAATAAAGTTTTAAATACTTTTAATAAATATGCAGTAGAAAATACAATTCAAGAATATAATTATAATTATCAAAGAAAAAATATTAATGTTGGTCAAGAAAAAATAAATAGAGATAGTGAATTAAATAATAATAAGAAAGTACAATTTATGGATAGGCCACAATTTACAAGTATGCCAACTGAAAAGAATTTTGATCTAACGTCAAGAAATGTAGATTTTCATAACAAGCCAATTTTTGACAATAAATTTAAACAAGAATCTTCACGTTATAGGGATAATAATAAAAGCAATAATTCTAATAGGACAATGGAAAATTTAATTTCAGAAAGAAAAAATTTAGTACCTGAAATTCAAAGACCATCCACTCCAGAATTTCTAAAGACAAAAAATATATCTAAAAATAAAGAAGAGCCTGTTGAAGTAATTGAAAATTTTAATAACTCTTTTAGTTCAGAAACTGAATCAAATGTAATTGATAATAGAATGCAAGGCGACACTTATTATTTAAATGGAGCTAATCAAGATTCTAATTTTAGTGGTATTGATTTTGGAAATAGTACTTTATCTTCAGGATTACCTGAAATAGATGAATCAATCAGTACAAGTCAAAGATTGGAACATTTGCAAAAAGAAAGAGCGTCTATAAATCAAAATAATAACAATAATTTTACAAGTAGACCTGATTTTACAAAATCAATTAAAGAAAATGAGCAACAACAGTTTGCAAATAATATTGAAATTCAAAGACAAATGGAACAGCAACAGCAGCAACAAATGCAGCAACAGCAAATGCAACAGCAAATGCAACAGCAAATGCAACAGCAAATGCAACAACAAATGGATCAGCAAATGCAGCAACAAATGCAACAGAAACAAATGCAACAGCAACAAATGCAACAGCAACAAATGCAACAGCAACAAATGCAACAGCAGCAAATGCAATATACACAAGATTCATTAGAAAAAGCTTCAAATCCAAACAATGGGAATATTATAGAAATGTTAAATAGTCATAATAAGGATGATGTATTAAAAACGTTAAATATGTATGCGCAAAAAAATAATGAAATGAATAAGCAACCGCAACCAAAACCGTTAATAAAAAATGAAAATACCTCTCAAATGAATGATATGAATAATGGAGTAAATGAATATTTGAATGATTTAAGTAAAAAGCAACTTGAACAGCTAAAGCAAGTTCAGCAATTGCAAGAACAATTACAAATTCATTTACAAAAACAAATGTCATCGTCTGGAAATGTTCAGAAATCTCATCCAAATAATGATGATTTTGATAACTCTGAGATAAAAAGTGAGTTAATAAGTAAAGTGAAAATTTTGACAGGACAATTGGAGGAAGAAAAGAAAACAACAAGATTACTAAAGCAAAGACTAGATGAAACATTAGAAAAGAAAACAGATGAAAACCAAAAAAAACTAGAGATGATAAATCAAAAAAAACAAGAAATAAAAAAAGAAGTCTTAACATTAAGTAAAAAGCATAAAGATATAGAAAATTTGTATAATAATTTAATTAATAAGGAAAAAGTGATTGCGTCAGTTATTGAAAAGAATAAAATATTGCTACAATTAGATAACAAAACATTTTTTATAAATTCAAAAGATTTTAGGTTTTTAAGTAAAATAACTTATAATTTTGAGCAACTAAAAAACGTAAATAAAATAGAATTAATATCATATGAATTTCCTTTAATTAGTAATAATATTAATGATATAAATAATAAATTACACTATAAAATTGACAATAGCATAGATAGTAACATTGCTAAAGAGTCAGATAGTGAAGAAGTAGCTTATGACGATGATGAAGATATTTTAGTTATACCAAATGGTAATTATGATATATCAACATTAATTAAAAAGTTAAATAAAATAAGTAAAGGAATAAATTTAATTTTTTCTTATAATAAAAACACAAGCAAAGTTACTATTAGAAATGGAGATGATAAGGAATTTAGCTTATTTTATAAAGATGAATCTATATTGTCAATATTAGGATTTGAAAATAATGAATTAACAGGAAAGTCGTTTTATATTAGTGAAAATTCATATAATTTACAGAAATCAAGTTATATATATGTACACTTACCCAATATAAGAAATGAGTCAATGGCTAATATAAATATAAATAATACTAAGAATAATTCTTATTATATAGATACAGAAAATATTACATTAGACAATATTGATATTGAAATAAAGGACGAAAATGAAAATATTATAGATTTTTGTAACTTATCATTTAAGTTAGAATTTAAAATATATTTCTCTAATGAAGACTTAAAAATAGAAGATACTCCTAATATAGATAATATTATGGATTCGGATGATTCTGAATCTAATCTTAGTATAGATTCGCCAGATGTCTCAATTAGTAATATTCAAGTATCATATTAATTATAATAATATAAAAAATAATTATAATTAATTTTTGTTATGTATATATATATGATTTATCTTATATTTTTATTATTTGTGTTAATAGTAATATTATGGTCAATATATTTATATTTAGAAAACGACCTTTACATTGAAAATGAATTAAAGAGAATTGATTTACTTGAAGATAGAATTAAAAAGGAAAAAGATAAAGAGCAGTATTATAGAAAAAAATCTACTCCTTGCAATGTAGATGATCTTGATAATCCTCGTGACTGTTTTATTGAATCAAACCATGCATGTAAATGGTCAAATCTAGCAAATAGGTGCAATCAAGTTGAGTAAAAATATCTAAAGGGATTTCATTATATAAATATAATGAAAGAAAAAGTAGCAACAATTGCAATTTCCATGTATTCTTTTACATGTATTTGTATGTCTATTTATTTTGAAAAAAAAAATCAAAATTTTAAAAATAAAGATATACTTAAATTTTGGATAGTATAAATTAAAAGTACTCGCAAATATATAATTTTAATTCATTAGGTAAATAATATTTACTTAATAACATATATGAAAATACTTTTAATTCACGTTGTACATATCTTATTTTGCCATTTTTCATATTATTTTTAGATAAATTTATAAAATTCCAATTTTTATTAGGATTATTTATAATAATTTCACAGGAAATATTTGGATTTAATGATATATATTCATAGTTCCATGGCTTATCTAAATTATTATTTATTATATCCCAAGTAATATTCTCGTGTTTAGATACAATATCCCAATTCCATGGTTTATCTAAATTATTGTTTATAATATTCCAAGTAATATTTGGATTACTTGAAATTTTATTCCAACTCCATAATTTATCTAAATTATTTTCAATAATGTCCCATGTAATTATTGGATTTTCAGATAATATACACCAATCCCAAGTTTTATTTAAATTACTATTTATAATATCCCATGTAATATTCGGATTACTAGATAGATATACATATGAAAAAGGTTTTTGAATATTTTTTTTAATAAATTCAGATGTTATATCTTCACGTTTTGATATATTAAACCATGACCATTGTTCAGTAATATTATTTTGTATATCATCAATAGTTATAGATAAATTTTCTGATAAAAAAATCCATGACCATAACTTATCATAATGTTTTAATACAAAATCTATGTTAATATTTGGATTTTTAGATAAATAAAACCAATCCCATTTACAATGTGGATTATTTTCAACAATATCCATAGTTATATTTTTGTTTTCAGATATCATAGACCATGACCATTCTATTTCTGGATTATTTTTGATAATATCAAATGTTATATTTGAATTTCTTGATAAATTGTATTTACACCAATTATAAGTAATATTATTTTTATACATTTCAAATGTAATTTTGTCGTTGCATGACAAAATTTGCCAATTAAATGGCTTGTTAATATTTTTTTTTATAAAGTTATAATTTATATCTTTACGTGATGATATTGACCACCAATTCCAATAGTAATTTATATTTTTATCAATTATAGAAATGCTAATATTTATATTATATGATAAATTTCCCATAATTAAAAATGATAATATTGATAAGTCAAATTTAGATTTATTGAATAAACGCCAATATTGTTCATTAAATTTATTATTAAAATATATTAGCATATTTATTGATTTATAATAATAAATATAGTAGCTATAAAAATAAGCAACATATTTACTATTCAACAAAACATTTTTGTTTACAAAATATACATTTATTAGATATACCACCTTCTTCATATGTCTTATTTTCAAAATTATGATAGCTAATAATATCTTCTAATTTAAATATTTCTTTGTATTTTAGTAATCTTTCAGAATCTATTTGTAATTCTATATCTGCTTCATAAATAGTTTTATTTTTATTTTTTTTAAAATATTTTATCATATCTTTATATTTCTCATCATAGCTTTTATAAAAGTTTTCTAATAATTTTTTTGTTATATTTTGTCTTACTTCCTCTCTTTGCATATAGTTTAAATTTGTAAATTCTTGATTTAATTTATATAAAAAGTTTTTATATGTCTGTTTTGTGTCTTCAATATTTAGCTTTTCATATAATTCATCATAATTTAATTTGTAATTTGATGTAAGATAAAAGTCTTTTTTTTGTTCTTCATGATTGTCGTTATAATATGATAAATATATATTATCATCTTCATCATCATTATAATGTTCATTCATATTTTCTAAAATTGATTTTAAATAATTTACTTCGTTATTGTATGTTATAAAAGAATTATAATTTTCTTTTATTGAATACACTTCTAAGTTTTCTCTAGCTGATAATATTGAGTCATATCTCACAAGGTTACCTTCTACAATTGCTACATTTTTTGTTCTTAACTTGTAAGAAGGATTTTTAATTAAATATTTATAAATGAATAACAGTTTTCTTTTTATAAAGTCTGGCTTTTGACTAAAAGTTACATTTTGTTTCAATTCTAAAATATTAAAACTAGGGAAAAATGGATAGTCTGTATATCTTAAGACATCTGTTTCAAATAAATAAATAAATGTATTAGGATCTAATGTCATGTTATAATCTAATAATTCATAATTTGAAGCTACTGAAAATATTCTGTTACTATATGGACACACTTTGATTCTTAATTTTTTAAAATCAAAATTATAAATTGTAGGACCATTTCTATCTTTGACTAAAACCCATTTGCAAGAAAAATCATTTTCGTCAATTAATGTCTTTTTAGAATTATTACCTCCTAGATTAAAAGTTAAACAACTCATAAATAGTTTTTTATCATGACTATCATTTGTTCTTAAATATATTAATGTCCCTGAGTTGTAAGGAACATAGTAATTTATGTTATTTTCAGTATTAACATATTTATATTTATATTTTAAGTTGATAGCAAATTCATAATTTTGAGATAATGCACTTGAGCTTATTAATGAATCATTATCTTGTTGTAATGTTTGTCCAGACACAATTAAGATAGATGGTTTTACAATATTCATAGTGTTGTAAGGTTTACGAAAAAAACATTTGTGATCTACATTACAAATAGTGCAAATTTTATCATTAAAAAATCTTAATGGCTTTTGAATGTGTCTATTTCCTTTGAATAAAAAGTTATAAAACAAATCTAAAAAAAAATTTTGTGATATGGATCTATCATATCCTTCATATATATTATTTTCAATATATCCGACATTATTATTACAAAAGCTACAAAAATTTTGATTAATAAATTTAGACAGATTTTTCATTGAGTCATTATCAGGAAAACACATATTAAAAGGACAGAATATATATATATAAAACCCAAAAACTATAATTATGAATAGTACTTTAGTTATAAAAGTAGAATTAATACTATCATAGAAACTATATGGTCTATTTACTTGATATCGTGCTACCCAATAAATTATTAAAATTGTTAGAAATAAATAAGTTATCCAAAATATTAAATTTCTAGAAACATTTTTTCCATTTTCACTTACATCAGATGACCTTAAATCTTTAGCAGGAGTTTCACGTTTTGCAGGAATCATTTTAGTGTAAAAGTCATATCCTTGATTTTTGTTATTATATTTATCACATAATTTTTTAGAAACAAACTTACGATTATCAGGAGTTCCAGGTGGATGAATATATTTTTTACGTGAGCCATCTAAATTAAAAACACCACATTCATATTTTGCTTCATCAGGATTAATCCAATCATCTTTTGGAATATAAATTAATCCTTCTTGCTGACTTCTATCTAACATACTTTCACATAAATTTTTTTTTTCACCTTTAGTTCTAGCATATTTGTATTGAACACCCATTGCTACCTTTGGATACTCAATTCCTAAATTTTCAAATACACAAATATATTCATCATCTTCTTGCAAATTTTGTAAATTATTTTTATTTAAATTTTTTGAATAGTCATCTTCTATATATTCATCTGTTTTTAAAGTATGAGGATAGTAATTGTTTATGTCCGCCATTGTATATATATATTTATAATATTTAAATATTATAAATTATATCATTTTGATTCTTAAATAATTACATCAACTAATCCATAATCTAAACAAGTTTTGGCATCTAACCATAAATCTTTTTTTAAAATTTCAAGTAGTTTATTTTTATTTATAATAGAATTATTTAAATATAAATTTATGACAATATTCATTATATTATCTAAATTTTCCATTTCATCCTCCAATTGATTATATTTTCCCGCATTTGCACTTGATAATTGATGAATAAGCATTAAAGAATTTTGAGTGATAAATCTTTTATCGCCTACAATACTTAGTAATGTAGCAGCACTTGCTGCAAATCCATCTACATAAGTATGTACAGGAGTTTTTAAGTTTTTTATAACATCTGTAACATATAATGCATGTAATAAAGAGCCACCTTCACTTTGAATATGCAAATTAATTGTAGGTGCATGTGTTTCATATTGTAAATTAAATGTTTGTGAAGTTGTATCTAAATCCAGTAACCTTTTTGTAAGTTCAAAACAACTTTCTTGAGTAACAGGAGAATAAAAATATATATTGTTATTATTTTGCTGAATTATATTATGACTTCTTTTATTATCAATTAGTTCTTCATTTAAATAATATTGTTTAGGCTCTTCATCCTTTGTGATTTCATTTGATTCTTTTTCATCAAAATTGGTAATAATAGGTGAATATACAAATTTTGATATAATTGACCGTCTTGAAAATTCAGGAGATAACCCTAAACATCTTGTAGCTAGTAAAAAAATTATTATTACTTTCATAAATATTAAGTAAAGACATTTTTTTAAATATAATTACTTATTATGATGAATTTATTTCGTCATAATAAGTTTTTTTTCAGTCATAAATTTCTATAACAGTACCATAACCTTTAGTGTTTCCATCTCTAAAAAATATTACACTACCAACTTCTACAAACTCTTTTCTCAATGTAAATTTAAATTCAACAACTGCCTTATCTTTTGTCCTTAATTTATTACTTTTACTACTAGACTCAATTATTTTAAGATTTGCCGTCTGTCTTACATTTCCACAATGAATTACAGGCTGATAGTTATCTGATATTGTTGTTGAATGATTTAATATAATTATTTCAGCCTTAAATCTCCAACAAATATTTTTTGTAAAATTTTCTTTATCAAATATAACTACTCCTCTTTTTATTTGTTCTTTTGTAACTACTTCTTTATTTAAAAATCTTAAAGCTATACATCCGACTTCATTATTTTTTAATTCATTTATATTTTCCTGAATATTATTGTGCATCGATCTAACTTTAAAAGAAATAAATTTGTCATTAATTGGTCCAATAAATAACTTGTCATTTAATTTTATTGGCTTACCTCTTAATGTCCCTGATACAACTAACCCAATACCTTTAACATTAAATTTAGAGTCAATATACATTATACTACCATCGATTTCTTTCTGCCAGTGATCTCTTGTTTTTAAGCTAAATAAAAAATTTTTTATATTTTCTATATTCTGACCTGTCTTATTTGATATGTTAAATATTGGAATAAATGTATCTAATGGACTTTCCAAATTTAGAAATAAATTTAATTCTTCTTTACAATTATTATCATCTTCAGGAAATGCATATGCCTTCTTTTTAAAAATTGGCAAATTTACTATCTTCCTAATTTTATTGATAGTCATCTGTTTGACTTGTTTAGGTGCCATATCTATTTTTGTTATTAATATAATTATTGGTATTTTTTGATATAATAATAACGCTAAATGTTCCTTAGTCATTTTTGTAATTCCCATGTTTGCAGATACTAATATCAACCCATAGTCTACAAATAAGCCAGTTATTCCAGACATTGTCGTTTTTAAATATTTTTCATGTCCTGCTAGATCAATTAATGACAAAATTTTACGTTTTTCATCCATAATTTTACTTAAGTTATTAAATG
>MDTG01040119.1_pt1 | contig 13957 bp, 13 predicted proteins | sample 811421 | NCBI WGS metagenome assembly MDTG01 (sample SAMN05326645, study PRJNA326480) | marine metagenome | isolation source: seawater | place: Pacific Ocean: South East | collected 2011 | reverse complement strand
TCTTTAGCAATAGCATTAATGGTAAAATCCCGTCGGACTAAATCTTGTTTCAGAGTTATATTAGGCGAGGAATAGAACTCAAATCCCTTATAACCTGGTCCTATTTTCCGTTCAGTTCTCGCTAGTGCGTACTCCTCCTTTGTTACAGGGTGAAGGAATACGGGGAAGTCTTTCCCGATGGGGATATATCCCATTGCAATCATTTCCTCAGGAGAACTGCCGATGACTACGTAGTCCTGGTCTTTATTGGGCCTACCAAGAATTTCGTCTCGAACAGCCCCTCCTACTAAATAGATTTTCAATGCAATGAGTCCTAACTTTAGTGCTTGCTGATTTATCGTTGATTTTTATCGATTGGCAGAGCTACGACGTTTTGCTTTCCGATTATATTGGTCAACCGTCTGAAACTTTTCCTGAAGATAAGATTCCAGAGATTCTGGTTTGATATTGAAAATAGTGGAAAAATTTTGGGATGTAGTATTGTCAATAGTTAGGGATAATAAGTTGTCCCTTGTCAGGATCTTTAACGGAAACTTTTCCGTAAACCTGGCAATCATGGTTGAAGCCACACTAGGCATTGGAATTATAACTCTTCGCCTTTTTTGTGATAAACAAATAATGTTCAATATTTCTTTAAATGTATAAATTTTTGGCCCACCTAGCTCATATGTTTTTCCTCCGGTTTCCGTTGAATCTAGAATTTTAGTAACAACGGTGGACACGTTTCCCACATATATCGGTTGTAATAATGCATCTGACTTAACCAAAGGTATTAATGGAGATAATGCTATTATCTTAACAAAAAGATTAATAAAAGAATCGCCATCACCAAAAACTATCGAGGGTCTTAATATGGTTGTTTTAATGACCCCCTGAGAACCCAGCTTTATTGCTTCCTCACCTTGCCATTTTGATTTTAGGTATTTACTGGGAGCCTCCGAGCTAACCCCAATAGCAGAAAGGTGTATTAAACGGGTTATACTGTTTTTCTTGCAGGCTGATATTATCTGTCGTGGAAAATCCACGTGAGTATTTATAAAGCTTTCTCCCTTTGTTTCATTTAAAACTCCAACCAAGTTAATTACAATGTCACACCCAGAAGTGACGGTGTCAAGCGATGACTGGTCCATGACATTAGCCTCTATTACATCAACCGTCGGATGAACAATGAGGTCTTTTTTTACACGCTCCCTTTTCCTTGTGGGAATTCTCACCGCGAAGCCGGCCTCAGTTAGATGCTGAGTTAGGTTCTGTCCAATAAAGCCGGCCCCACCCAGCAAGCAGATCAATTTTTTTGCCATGTTCCCTCGCAAATTATTCCTAGATTTTGAATTTCCTTTTTTTGCATTAATCAATTGATTGAGGAATGATTTTACTTGCCTGGCACCATATCGAGAAGAGTTTTTTTGCCAAATTTTGAGGTTTTTAATATCTGACCATATCTTATAGTGTTGTGGAGCACTGACTTCACGTAATTACGTGTCTCGCTTATCGGAATAGACTCAATAAAAATAGCTGGCAAAAGCTCTTTTTTTGCCCGCCAGGATAGCGCTCGCCGAGGGCCCGCATTATAGGCTGCAGTAGCCAGGACTGGATGTTTAAGTTTCTTTAGAAGCTTGTCGAGATAAGATGCCCCCAAAAACACATTGGTATCAGGGTTATATAATCGAACTCTTGAGTATCGCGTTCCCAAAGAATTCGACATAGACTTAGCCGTTAGCGGCATTAATTGCATCAAGCCAATCGCACCAGCGGGTGATTGTGCTTTGGAAGAAAACCTACTCTCCTGCCTTATTAAACCGAAAACCCAACTTACTGGAAGACCCAGATTGCCACTATACTTGTCCACTATTTTAAAATAAGGAGTGGGATATTTTAACGAGTAATCTTTAAGTGCCTCAGATTTATTTAAAGTAAAAATTGCCTTTTTATACCATCGTTTTTTATATGCTATTTTAGCCGCCCCGATTAAGTCGCTATCAGAGAAGCTTTTTATTGCCCACTCCCATTCCAAGGCGCCTTGATATCGCTGGCCGTGTTTGAAAAAATAGAGCGCCGTTCTCAAACTCAGATTATTCATAAGTTTATTTTTAGTATGTTCCTCAATTTTTGTATCTCTTTGCAGGGGTTGATCTGGTAAATTTACAAAAATTCTAGCAAGGCTACCGTAATAATTGTTCCGTTTGCTGACTTTGATCATGATTTTGTGGCATTCATGAGTTTGACGAATTTGACATTTTGCATAGCCACGCCAGTATTGCCAGACATCTTTGTTTCTCTGTAATCGCTGCATTGATTTTATGGTTTTGAGCAGCCCAGTCCATTTTTCCTCGCGGAGATAAGCACGTGCCTTCCATGCTTTCTGTCTTGTATTAAGATTGTTTGGAGGAACTTGAGCAAATAGTTGCAAAGATTTTGTGTTATGGGACAGAGCCGCAATCAAGCCCAACTGTCCCCAGGCATAGCTTCTTTCATCAGCTGAAAGATGAGAGTTGATAGATTCAAGTTTTCTCAAGGCAAGCCCCAGCGATTTTGTGGCTGTTTTATAAATAGCAAAGATCAAAAACTCCCGTTCTGCCTTTGTTTTTGCCTTGATATTTAGGAATCTCTCTGGGTTTCGCTTAATCTTATTTAGGATCCAACCATTAGGGATTTGGTTTCTTGGTAGGTATGACAATGCCGCTCGAGCAATGCTCAGGTTCCCGACTTCGAGTGCTAGTCTAACCCGTTGCCAAATATCTTTCGAATTTAGAATGTTTTCTTCAAATAGTATTTTGAATAGTGGTGTACAAGACTTGGGTTGCGATCGAGGGTTTAGCCATATTTTTCGAACCTCCTTGTTCCCAATATTTGTCCCTAGCGAATGATCGGCAATTTTTTTTAAACAGATTACTGCTGTGTCTTTATTCTGGAGATCCTTGAAGTACAGAATAAAGTCCGGCCATTGCTTTCTTCTTGCTAATTCAATTAACCAATCTCTTCTTAGTTTATTACCAACGAGAGACCGGGAGTCGTTTTTCAAAACCTGGTCAAACTTGTCTTTAGTTAGCTCCCGAATTCTGAGTCGAATTCGCCAGTATTCAATGTATGGAAATAGTATGTGGCTTTCCATTGATTTCGAGATTGCCCATAGTTGTTTTTCACCGCCATCGCGAAAAGCTTGCCTTGCTTCTATAAATGGTTCTATGGGGTCCTCGGCCATGGTTTCTATTGCGCCAAGGCAGGTTGATAGTATTAGTAGTGCTAAAAGTCTAGGGATCTCCATCGGGTTTTTGTTGTTCCGACATGTCTTTAGATTGGAAAATAAATTTTGAATCCAGAGCTACTGATTCTACACTATATTTTTTTTTAAAGGTTTAGGTTCGTTGAGTTATTCTTAGCGATATTTGCTCCTATTAATATGACAAGGTAAGAAATTTATATGAAAAACCAAAATGCATTAAAGAGAGAGGCTGCTAGAGCTGCATTATCTTTAGTCCCTGAGGGAAAATTTATTGGCATTGGTTCGGGGTCAACAGTAGATATGTTTATAGAAGAGCTAGGAAAAAGTCGCAAAATGGTGTCAGGCTGTGTTCCGGCTTCCGAATCCACTAGGGCGAGTCTAGTTCGGGCAGGTTTAAAAGTTATTTCTCTGAATAGTGGGTATCCGCTCGGGAGTTATTTCGATGGGGCCGATGAGATAAACGATGAGGGGGTAATGATAAAGGGTGGAGGTGGTGCTCTAACAAGAGAGAAAATCATTGCATCTTCCTCTGAGAATTTTATATGTATGGTTGATGAATCCAAGGTTGTCGAAAGTTTGGGACGTTTTCCACTCGCTGTGGAAGTTATTGCCATGGCAGCTCCACACGTTTCCGCACAAATAAAAAAAATGGGGGCCCAGCCAAAAGAACGAAAAGGTTTTAAGACCGACAATGGCAATATAATTATAGATGCGTCAGGGCTCGACTTAACAGACGCCTCAAAGGTGGAGTCTAGAATCAATAACATTGCTGGCGTTGTGACTAATGGACTCTTTTCTTTATGCAGGTGCAGTCAAGTCATCATAGGATCTGAAAGAGGGATTGTTGGTAAATTATTCTAAAAAAATTATCCCCCTAATCAAGGTATGAGCATAGGTGTTAAGCGTCGGATTCAGGTTTTTTTTCGTTGTCGTCACCAAAAAAATATTTTTCTGTTTCCTCCATCAAGAAATTTCTGGCTTCTATTTCCGATAGATTTAGGCGGTATTCATTGACCAACATTTTTTGCTTTTCTAACCATTCTTTCCAGGCAATTCTCGACACATTGTTAAAAATCTTTTCTCCTAAACCACCTGGAAATGGCTGAAAATCAAGCCCCTCGGATTCTTTCTTAAGTTTGATGCATTTTATCAGTTTAGTCATATTGTTTTGAATAAGCTTTTTGGTTTTCTGGACTTATTATACCTTTCCTGTTTGACAGGGGGTAGATCAGTAACGCTGCCAGGAATAAATCCTTGTTGAATAAACCAATGGGTTGATTGAGTAGTGAGTACAAACAATTTGGACAAATTGTTTTTACGACCTATCTCTTGAATCGATGTTAATAGTGTTTTCCCCGCACCTATGTTCCTGTAAACGGGGTGTACTGCTAGACAGGCCAGTTCCCCCATATTTAAATCAGGAAAGCAATTAAGAGCTGCGCACCCCACCAGCATTTGATCATGCTCGAGCACAATAAAATTTGGTATTATTTCTTCCAGTTCGACTTCAGATCTGGGGCTAAGTATCTCCTCGTCTTGCAGAGGCTTTATTAGTTCTAGTATTGCCGCGCTGTCCGCTGGTAGCGCTTTCCGGATAGACTCAGTAGGGTTCTTTGTTATCAGTATTCCTAGGCCTTTGTGGGTAAAGAGCTCTACTATTAGGGCTTCGTCTTCAGTGCCGTTGATAATATGTGCTCTATCAACACCGGATTCGCAAGCAAGAGCCGCCGATCTAAGAGTGAACTGAGACTCCTCATCAAGGTCATTATCTTTGATGATAGTGTCAAAGTTATTGGTAAATACTTCTTTGACCGGGCGGTTTTTTTTATCAGTTAATTCTATGGGTTTGCCTAGAAAAATTAGTTTGCCCGCCTTTAGGGAAACAGCTGTTTTTGTTGCCAGTTCTTCCTGCGATAGACAAAAAATTTCTCCCGTAGAGGAAAAACCTGTGGAAGATAATAATACTATTTCCCGATTATCCAATCTGTCACCAATAGCTTTACCGTCAACTTTTCTTGTTTCTCCAGAAAACAGGGTGTCCACCCCATCAATTATTCCCAGCGGTCGTGCAAAAACGAAATTTCCAGATGACACTCTAATATTACTTCCCTCCATTGGGGAGTTGGGAAGTGATGTAGATAAACGGGCTTCCAATTCTAACCTGACCCTCCCAAAAACGTCTTGGGCGATAGAAAGAATTTCCTTGTCGACTACTTTGTGGTGTCTAACATATTGTTGAGTGATTTTTCTTTGCTGCATCGTTCTGCTAATCTCCCGCTGAGCTCCGTAGACTAAAACAATTTTTATTCCCAGACTTAACAGTAGATTCAGGTCATGAACAAATCCAATAAAATTAGCACTACCCATTAGGCTAGCGTCAAAAGTTATAACAAAGGTGTTATTTTTGTGAATATGTATGTAGGGAGCTGCCGCTCTGAACCATCGAACCAGGTTTTTTGATGAATTAATACTCATAGTATTTGGTTGAAGATTTGGTTTATTTTGGGGTCATCCTAATGGCTCCATCCAATCTAATGGCCTCCCCATTCAGCATTGAGTTATTAAAGATGGTAATCACTAGATCAGCAAACTCAGTAGACTTTCCCAATCGAGACGGGAAAGGGACCTGTTGTCCTAGGGACTCCTGCACATCTGGCGGCATTCCCTGCAACATGGGGGTTTCAAATATTCCGGGTGCTATCGTCATTATTCGTATACCAGTACGAGCGAGATCTCGAGCTATGGGCAAAGTCATGCCGACTATGCCGCCCTTAGATGCTGAATATGCGGCCTGCCCGATCTGGCCATCGAAGGCAGCAACAGATGCGGTGTTTATTATGACGCCCCTCTCGCCTTTTTCATTAGGAGATGTTTTAGCCATTTCATCCGCCGATACCCTAATCATGTTGAAAGTTCCTATAAGGTTGACGGTGATTACTTTCTGGAATGACTCTAGCCTGTGGGGTCCATTCTTCCCAATGGTTTTCTCGCCCACTGCGATTCCAGCGCAATTAACTAAGCCATCTAAACTTCCAAAGTTAGATATTGCGGCTGCCGCCACTTTTTGGGCATCCTCTTGATTGCTAACATCACAATGAATGTATTTTGCTTGTGCCCCCAGTTTTTCTGCCAACTCATTTCCTAGTTGATCATTAATGTCAGCTATTATTACGTTGCCACCCAGGCTTACGATCGACTCAGCGGTCGCTGCGCCCAATCCAGAGGACCCACCCGTAATAATTGTTGTACTGTCTTTTATTTCCATATTGCCCCTCAATCAGTTTATTGGTTAACTACAACCTAATAATTATAACGATCAAAAATTTATAAGTCGCCCCAAATTGCTTGAATAATGGCAATACCTGCTAAGCCAGCTGTCTCCGTTCTCAATATTCGTGTACCAAGGCGAATAGGGGTGAAATTGGCGTTTATTGCTTGCAAGAGCTCCTGATCGGCAAATCCAGCCTCTGGTCCAATTAATAAAATAATGTTTTTTGCGCGCCCCAATGATTTGATGGATTTAGTCCCATTTGGGTCTAAAATAACTCGATCCCAGTTTTTTTTTGTACTATTATCAATCTCATTTAACCATTTTTTTAATTCTATAGGCTTCAATAGGCTGGGTCTGACATTCCTAAGGCATTGCTCGCAGGACGAGTCTATAAGCTGTCCCCAGTGACGTAATTTCCTATCTAGCCGGTCACCGCGTAATTTAATTTGGGATCTGGCAGTGAATAGAGGGAGGATTTGGTACACGCCCAACTCGACAGCTTTCTGGATAGTAAAATCCATGCGGTCGGATCGAGATAGCCCTTGTGCAAGCATAATTTTTACTGGAGATTCATGTGAAACATTTATCTCTTCATGGGTTATCACTTCTGCCAGCTTTTCAGTTATTTTTGTGATTGTCCCTATAAACTCTCTACCTCTACCATCAAATATTGTAACCTGATCACCAACTTTCAACCGCAGAACATTTTTTGCGTGATGAGTAGAACTTTTTGATAAACTAATAGTTTGACCAACGCTCAGTCGATCTGAGTTTAGGAAACGTGGCAGCCGTTTCCCGGATTTAGTAGGGTTTTTATTATCCATTAATCTAAGATTTTACACGGTTTTTTTTAATGCTCGTTACAACTTTATGTGAAAAGTTTTGATTTATTTGGATAGTTTTAGAGGTATTAAGTGTTCTCAGCTGCTATTAAAGTTAGGTCTGTTTTTGTTGCTTGATGGTTCGGGCGAACGGACAATTATTTCTAGAACTCCAGGGGAAAACAATAATGATGCCTTCCATTAAAAAAGCCATAGAAATCGTGGTGCAGGATGAAATTATGCCCTTTTATTGCAACAGTAAGTTTGAAATAAAAAGGGACGGGAGTGTTTGTACCCAGGCGGATTTGGCAGCGCAGGAGAAACTCAAGGATCTTCTGAGGGACATTCTACAAGCTCCAGTGTTGGGGGAGGAGATGTCATCTTCTGAACAGATGCAAATATGGGAAACCAGTGGGGATTACATTTGGTGTGTTGATCCAATAGATGGCACCTCAAACTACGTTAACGGAATACCTTATTTTGCGGTTTCGGTTGCGTTAATGCAAAATAGAAAAACCTGTTTAGGTGCTGTTTATGACCCTACAAGGGAAGAGTTTTTTCATGCTGAAGAAGGGAAAGGCGCATTTTTAAATGAGGTTAGATTAGAAAAGACGATCAGAAAGCCATTACAACAGGCGATTGCTCAAATTGATTTTAAGCGCCTGCCTCGCCCCATTATTGAAAAACTTTTAGATAATAGGCCTTATGCGTCCCAGAGAAATTTTGGGGCGGGGTCTCTCGAGTGGTGCTATTTAGCGGCTGGGAGGTTTGATATCTATTTGCACGGGTCCCAGAAATTGTGGGATTATGCCGCCGGATCGTTGATTTTAGGCGAGGCGGGAGGTAAATTGCGTACTATGAGGCATCCAAATTTTTGGGAGGGGGACGTTTGGTCAAAAAGTGTAATTGCGGCTGGGTCTGAAGGGCTTTTTAAGTCTTGGCTGGATTGGCTAGTTAATGCTGTTCCTGAAATTATTTCTTAATCAAGGGTGTTTAATCTTGACCCCTTAAATCTTCCTAGGGTATCGTGTAAGACTTTTTGATTTTATTAGTGATTTTTATTTTAGGGTGGTAATTAATGGAGCTGTCAACAGCATTCACGGAAAGTTTAACAGGGGCAGAGATGATTCCCAAGAGCCTTGCAGATGAGGGGGTTCGTTTCGTCTTTGGATATCCCGGTGGGGCAGTCTTGCCCATTTATGACGAGTTAGAAAAGCAGGACAAGGTTAAGCACATATTGGTTCGGCATGAGCAGGCTGCCGTTCATGCAGCTGATGCCTATGCCAGGTCTACGGAAGAGGTTGGAGTGGCACTGGTTACCTCCGGTCCTGGAGTGACCAATGCCATCACCGGTATTGCCACTGCTTATATGGATTCAGTTCCTATGGTAATTATCACAGGGCAGGTTCCCACACATGCTATTGGTCAAGATGCTTTTCAAGAGGTTGATACTGTTGGAATTACAAGGCCATGTGTGAAACACAACTTTCTAGTGAAAAATGTTGACGACATCTCGGTGACAATAAAAAAAGCGTTTCACATTGCCGCCACCGGGCGGCCTGGGCCGGTTGTTGTCGACATACCCAAAGATATTACCACCATTAAAGGTAAATATTTTTATCCCAAATCTGTTTCCATTAGATCGTACGACATATCGAAAGGGACTGGTGTCGACAAAAATGTCATAGACAAAATAATACTGCTCCTGCGGAATGCTAAGCGACCCATTGTATACACGGGGGGAGGTGTTATCCTCAGTAATGCAAGCAAAGAATTAAAAGATATGGTTTGCAAGTTAGGATACCCATGCACAAATACATTAATGGGGCTAGGTGGGTTTCCTGGTACACACCCTTTGTTTTTGGGAATGCTTGGAATGCATGGTACCTATGAAGCAAATATGGCAATGCAAGAATGCGATGTTCTTTTAGCTGTAGGTGCTAGGTTTGATGATAGAGTAATTGGGGATCCCAAACATTTTTATCGAGAAGATAGACAGATAATACACATTGATATCGATCCGTCCTCGATTTCCAAACGAGTTAAAGTAGACTTGCCGGTTGTCGGTGACGTAAAAGAAATACTAATTCGAATCAACAACAAATTACAGGGCATTCCAAACTTGGTTAAGGATCCAGTTTCGGTCGACCAATGGTGGAAAAAAATAGAAAGTTGGAAAACCCGGGAATGCTTATCATATGACCGGGCTAGTAAAATCATTAAACCGCAAATGGTTATAGAAAAACTTTATGAACTAACCGCTAATGAAGAACAAGTGTACGTAACATCTGATGTTGGCCAGCACCAAATGTGGGCTGCTCAATTCTATAAATTTGACGAACCTCGAAGGTGGATTAATTCCGGGGGCTTGGGAACTATGGGGGTTGGGTTGCCCTATGGAATGGGCGTGCAGCTCGCTCATCCGGATGCTACCGTGTTGTGCGTTACCGGGGAGGCGAGTATTCAAATGTGTATCCAGGAGCTGTCCACTGCTAAGCAGTATCGTTTGCCTATTAAAATAATTAATCTGAATAACCGGTATATGGGTATGGTTAGGCAATGGCAGGAATTTTTTCACGGAAATCGGTATGCGGAGTCCTACATGGATGCTCTGCCGGATTTTGTTAAATTGGCTGAATCTTATGGACATGTTGGCCTTAAAGTTGAGAGCCCATCGGACATTGAAGGTGCTCTTAGAGAGGCTTTGTCGCAAAAAAATAATTTGGTGTTTTTGGATTTTATTACTGACCAAAAAGAAAATGTATATCCGATGATCCCAGGTGGTAAGGGGTTGTCAGAAATGATTTTGGTCTAAGGGTTGTGGAAAATACTGATTCTCGACATGTGATATCTGTCATTTTGGAAAACGAATCTGGAGCTCTTTCTAGAGTGTCGGGCTTGTTTTCTGCCAGGGGCTACAACATTGAATCGTTGACGGTTGCCCCTACAACTGACCCCTCAGTATCCCGAATGACAATTGTGACATCCGGGTCAGATGAAGTGGTGACACAAATAACTAAACAACTCAATAAATTGGTTGATGTCATTACGCTGGTTGATTTGACAGATGGAGGTCATATCGAAAGGGAGCTTTTATTGGTCAAGTTGGATCAACCTAAAGACGGGAAAGATAAGATAGAAGATTTGGTTAAGGAGTATAGTGGCCGGTTTCTTGATACTTCAGATGAAACCCACGTAATCGAGGTGACAGGATCGGGCTCTAAATTGGATATGTTTTTAGAAAAACTAGATAAGGGTTTGATTGTCGAGATTGTTAGAACAGGAGCCTCTGGTATAGGTAAAGGGTCCCGAGTACTTACGTATTAACTTGGTTTCGGCAAAGTATTTTTAGAACTTATTTTTAAAATATTAAGACGAGGTATTTATGAAGGTTTTTTATGATAAAGACGCTGATCTAGATCTTATAAAAGCTAGGAAGGTTGCTATTTTGGGATATGGATCTCAGGGGCATGCACACGCTTTGAATCTTAAAGACTCAGGCATTAATGTAGTAGTTGGATTGCGGCGAAATGGGGGTTCTTGGCAAAAAGCTGAAAATGCCGGCCTCGAGGTTATGGAGATGGCGGATGCCGTGAAGAAATCCGATTTCATCATGATGTTGTTGCCGGATGAACACATTGCAAGTGTGTATGTTAGTGATGTGGAGCCGAACCTAGAAAAAAATGGCGTGATAGCGTTTGCTCATGGCTTTAACATTCACTTTGATCAGGTTTTACCCCGAGAGGATTTGGATGTTGTAATGATTGCACCTAAGGCGCCTGGCCACACGGTTCGATCAACATTTTCTCAGGGTGGTGGAGTTCCGATGCTGATTGCGGTCCATCAGGATAAAAGTTCCATGGCCAGAGATACGGCTCTTTCATATGCGGCAGCAATCGGAGGTGGAAAAGCTGGGGTTATTGAAACCAATTTTAGAGAAGAGACTGAAACTGATCTTTTTGGCGAACAAGTTGTTTTGTGTGGTGGCACTACTGCTCTAATAAAAGCTGGTTTTGATACATTAGTAGAGGCAGGATATGCTCCTGAAATGGCATATTTTGAATGTCTTCATGAGCTGAAATTGATTGTCGATTTGATTTATGAAGGAGGTATCGCAAATATGCGGTACTCGATTTCCAACAATGCCGAATATGGAGATCACACCATAGGACCCAGAATTGTTACAGATGAAACTCGCAAAGAGATGCGGCGTATATTGAAGGATATTCAAACAGGGGCATATGCTCAAGACTTTTTGCTGGAAAACAAAACTGGAGCCACTAAATTGGGAGCAATGCGTCGAATTGGTCGTGAACATCAGATAGAAATAGTCGGGGAGAAGCTGAGGTCGATGATGCCTTGGATTAAAGCAAATCAATTGGTGGATAAGGATAAAAACTAGTATTCGAAAAAAAGAGTTAAGGATTTAATATTTCTCACCAAATGGATAATGATCGCCATTTTGTTATTGCCAAGGAGGGTTGGTGGCACATTGCTATTGCATTGTTATTAGCCATAGTAGCTACAATTACAATTGGTTGGTGGTCCATTGGTTTATGGCTTTTTTTATTATTTGTTCTTCAGTTTTTTCGGGACCCTAACAAGGATATTCCTATAGATCAGGAGGGGTTTTTGTCTCCGGCGGATGGGAGAGTGGTTCTGGTAGAGAAGTGCGCCGATCCTGAGGATGGTCATGATGCAATAAAAATAAGCGTCTTCATGAATGTGTTTAATATCCACTCGAATAGAAGTCCAGTGGAAGGGGTTGTAACAAAGAGGGTTTACTACCCTGGACGATTTTTTAATGCTGCATTTGATAAGGCCTCAAGTGAAAACGAACGTAATACAATAGTTATCGAAGCTGAAAATGGTTGCAGGGTCACCTGTGTGCAGATAGCCGGGCTATTGGCTAGACGGATAATCTGTTATCCAAAAGAAGGTGACCGGTTGAGTAGGGGGCAGCGTTATGGTTTCATAAGGTTTGGATCCCGAGTCGATTTATATCTTCCTCCTACTATTCTTCCAAAAGTTGCCATAGGAGATAGGGTTTCAGCTGGGGAAACTGTCGTAGCCGATTTTTAAAAATTAGAGTTTTATCACTTTTAAGTATGCGGTGCAGAAATAATGCCTAATAGAATTAATTTGAAAAAGTCTCGGATTTACTGGTTGCCCAATGTTATTACGACATGCGGATTGTTCTCTGGATTTTATGCGATAGTGCAGGCAATGAATTCGAACTTTGAGCTTGCGGCAATGGCTATATTTGTCGCGATGGTTTTTGATATTTTAGATGGTCGAGTTGCCCGAATAACGCGAACTGAGTCTGATTTTGGTGCTGAATATGATTCACTGTCAGATATGGTTGCGTTTGGCGCAGCGCCAGCATTAATAATGTACGAGTGGGGCCTGAAAGGTATGAATAAGTTTGGTTGGTTTGCTGCTTTTGTCTATTGTGGTTGTGCCGCTTTGCGGCTAGCCCGGTTTAATACAGCGCCACCAGACGTTGATAAGGGGTACTTTAGAGGACTGCCAAGTCCTGCGGCAGCTGGATTGTTGGCAGGGTATGTTTGGACTGTTGAGGTGTATGGTTTTGCTTTCAATTATTTCGCTTGGGCATGTTGGTCTATTACTTTGTTTGCTGGTGCCTCAATGGTTAGCAATATTCATTATTACAGTGCTAAAGACGTAGATCTTAGAAAGACGGTTCCATTTTGGGTTTTAGTATTAATGGTTTTTTTAACTATCGTGACTTTTCAAATCACTGAAAATTTACCAGAAATTTTGTTTTTGTTTTTCACGCTTTATGCATTTTCAGGATATTTTGGATTTGTAACTCAATATCTCATGAAAAAGAGAAATAAAGAAACTATTGGTAAATCGGGATAGCCTACTTGCACCGCGGCTGAAAAGACCTTAATATCGATACCATGGTGAGGTTTTCTTTATCTTTCAACTGTCGTTTTTATCCTAAATTATTTTTTGGGATAGTCTTCCTGCGCCAATGGCGCTAAAACTATAAAAGTCTGATGTTATTTTGCCGAGTCTTTTTCGAGGGCTTTTGGGCAAAGAGATCTCAAGGAAAATATAGGAAAGATGGCCGGAATTTAACGCGGTGGAGGTGATGATGAAAGACCAGTTGATAATTTTTGATACTACAATGCGGGATGGTGAGCAAAGTCCTGGCGCGTCGATGACGTGTGAGGAAAAACTACAGATAGCGCACCAACTTGAAAGAATGAAGGTTGATGTCATAGAGGCAGGATTTCCTGCCGCTAGTAAAGGCGATTTTGAATCTGTCCAATCGGTAGCGCAAAATATATCGAATAGCACTATATGTGGGTTAGCTAGAGCTAATGAAAAAGATATCAGGCGGGCGGCGGACGCAGTAAAGCCGGCTAAATCTGCAAGAGTGCACACCTTTATCGCAACGTCGCCTATTCATATGGCGCAAAAATTAAGAATGCAACCAGATGATGTGATAGAGCAAGCCGTACGATCGGTTAGACTAGCTAAATCTCTTTGTGGTGATGTGGAGTTTTCCCCAGAAGATGCTGGTCGCTCAGAGATTGAGTTTCTTTGTAAAATATTGGAGGAAGTCATTAAAGCCGGAGCTGATACTATAAACATCCCGGATACCGTTGG
>MDTG01361665.1_pt1 | contig 13958 bp, 9 predicted proteins | sample 811421 | NCBI WGS metagenome assembly MDTG01 (sample SAMN05326645, study PRJNA326480) | marine metagenome | isolation source: seawater | place: Pacific Ocean: South East | collected 2011 | reverse complement strand
TTGATGGATTCTAGAGCACGAGTATTACGAGAGTCAAAGTTTACAAATTCTTTAGTAATAGAAAGAGGAGATTTAGCCTCAGGAATATATTTTATTATGATAAAATCTGATGAGTTTGAATACCAACAAAAATTAATGATTAATGATTGAAATTAAAACGAATTAATTAGATTTTACTACTTAACTTTAACAATAATTTATGATGATAAATAAATTATCCATTTTATTTTTGCTTGTATCAACTACCGCTTTTGCACAGTTGACTACAGACCGAACACCGCCTTATGATAGTCCAGAGTATCTTGTGAATGATATATTATTAGGTTCAGGAGTGGAGGCTTCTAATTTTTCTTTTCAGGGTGATTCCATTCAGCTAGGATATTTTAATGGTTTCTCTTCTAATCTTGGATTAAATAGTGGAATTGTAATGAGTACTGGTGACATTGCTATTTTGGATCCTACTTTTGAAGGTTTTGGAGATTTTATTGATGTCAATCCACCTGTTGAAGACCCAGATTTATTAGACGTAGCAAATAGTGTTCCAGCCTTAATAGGTCAAAATTTTAATGTTACTAGCGTAAATGATATAGCTGTTTTGGAATTTGATTTCATACCAAGTAGCGATTCAGTTTCATTTAAATATGTTTTTGGATCACAAGAATACTTCGGCTTTGAAAACTCTGTATTTAATGATGTTTTTGGATTCTTTATTTCTGGACCAGGTATAACAGGTCCATACGCTAGTCCACCAGCTTTCCCTAACGGAAGTATTAACATTGCAACTTTCGAAAGTCAAGAAGCTAATTCATTAGGTATTGAGTTACCTATTACAATTTCATCAATTTGTAATTATCCAGATGATTTTGGTGGGCCATCAGTTTATAATCCACAATTATTTGTAAATAATCAGTCTTTGGAAACTGTTGATGATGCAGACGGTTTTACTGTAGTAATGACAGCCGTTGCAGCGGTTCAATGCGGTGAAACTTATCACATTCGATTAGCAATTGCCGACGGTACTGATGGTGCTCTTTCTTCATATGTATTTTTAGAAGAAAATAGTTTTTCATCACCTTTCTTAGATGTTCTTAACAGCTTGGGTCAAGACTCAAGTCATATCGTTATTGATTGTGGAACAACTGTTGAATTAACAGCACAGATGTCTGAGACTGGGAATTATTCTTATGCATGGAGTAATGGCGAAAATTCTCAGACTATTGAAGTTGGTGAAGGTGAATACATTGTTGAAGCAACAAGTGATAACAATTGTTCAACTTTATCAGATACCTTTTATGTTGAAGAGTTGAATACTATTGAATTAGAAATTGGAAATGATATATCGGTGTGTGGAGAAGATGAAGTCACAATACAAATTGAGACTTTGAATGCTACACCACCAGTTTTGTTTGATTGGAGCTCTGGTCAGTCATCAGAAGAAATAACAGTTCCTGCTGGTACTTATTCCTTAACTGTAACAGATGGAAACGGATGTATTGGGCAGGATGTAATAAATATTAATTCAATTGATAGACCTACTGCTTCGTTAAGTGGTGGTGGAACGATATGTGAAGGGCAGTCTTTCCAATTGCCGTTAAATTTAGAGTTAAGTGGTCAGGCACCCTTTCATATAAGTTATTCTGATGGACAGAACTTTTTCACTGATACTGCAATGTTTCTTAATCATACAATTATGGCAACTACTTCAGGAAATTATAGTTTAATATCTATTAATGATAATAATTGCACGGGTTCGGTTGAAGGCTCTGCAATAATTTCAAACTTTTCATTGCCGAAAACCTCAATTGTTGGCGGTGGAGTGATATGCGATGTTGATAGTGCAGAAATAACAGTAACAGTAGAATCTGATGCCATGCCTTATAATTTATTTATCAATAATGGAGATTATAATCAAATATTCAGTTCATTAACAGAGTCAACGTTTATGTTTTACATGAAAGAACCAGCTGTTTATGTTGTAGATAAAGTGATTGACTCTAATGGTTGTATATCAGTAGATAATCAAGGTGAAGCTCTTATTTCAGTAAAAGAGTATATGAACCCTGAAATCAATTTTAGTTTTGATAGTGTAGTATGTCCAATTGATGAGCCCTTTCAGCTTGAGGCAATGAATCCAGGAGGAATTTGGAGTGGTAAAGGAATGGGAGTAGGTGATTATTTCAAGCCTGCTAATGCCTTTATGGGAATAAACTGGGTTTATTATAGTTTTCCTCAGAATTGTAATGAAACAGACTCTATTGCAATTGAAATAGGTTGCGATTTGAGTATTTTTATACCTAATTCGTTTACGCCAAATGGAGATGATGAAAATGAAGAGTTAGTTATAAAAGGCAATAATGTTTTATCATTTGAGATATCCATTTACAATAGATGGGGGGAATTAGTATTTAATACGAACGATATTAATAATTATTGGGACGGTAAGTTTAAAGGAAATGTACTTCAAAAGGGAACTTACTCTTATAGTATTTCAGCTTACGGAAAAGATGCTCAGATTTTAAATAAAACGGGTACAATTAATCTTTTTAGATAAAAATTTGTATATTAATACATGGGGAGAATTGATGTTTCAGATTAATAACCTGTCAGAATTTTGGGACGTTAAATATAAAAAAATAGGGTAGTATCACCTAGAACATATAGCTTTGTTGCCAAAATATATGATAAGTATGCTAAGTATAAATTTCAGAACTGAACCTTTAATGTATTAAAGTAAAAATTCACATCTTTGTAATGCGTGATTTTTGCTGATGTCATACTACCTCTACCTCTTAAAAATGTATTTACATATGAGGTTCCTAAAGATTTCTACGATTTAAAAGTTGGAATGAGGGTGATAGTCCAGTTTGGACAAAAAAAGTTTTATACTGCTCTTGTCTACGCCACTCATAATACTCTGCCCTCCAATTACACACCTAAACAAATTCAAGAAGTTTTAGACTCTCAATCAGTTGTTTCAGAAGCACAGTTTAGATTGTGGAATTGGATGTCTGAATACTACTGTTGTAGTTTGGGCGAAATTATGAATTCTGCATTACCATCTGTACTTAAACTTAGTAGTGAAACAAAATTAATTTTAGAGTCTGATCAGATTCAAAAATCTGATTTGACTGACAAGGAGTATTTAGTGATTGAAGCACTAGAGCAGAAAAAAGAACTATCATTAAAAGAAGTTTCAGTAATTTTAAATCAGAAAACCATTTTTCCCGTTATTAATACATTATTGAAGCGGAATATTATCTCACTTTTGGAAGAGATAAACGAAAAGTATAGACCAAAAACTATTCGTAAAGTAAAATTAGTTAATGAATTGATTGATGAGTCTGTTCTGAAAAATGCAAAAAAACAAAAATTAATAGTTGAGCACTTTTTAAGTTTAAGAAAAGAATTAAAAAATGATTCTGTTGCGGTAAGCCAATTATTGAAGTCTGCTTCGGCCTCATATCATACTCTCAATTCTTTGATAGAAAAGGGGATTTTTAGTGTTTTTAAAGATGAAATATCTAGACTTGACCACTTTGAAAAAGAAGATTTAATATCTTATGATTTGAGTCCAGCTCAAAAACAAGCTTTTAGTCAAATTAAAACCAATTTTGAAGAAAAAGATGTTGTTTTATTACACGGGGTAACTTCAAGTGGTAAAACAGAGATATATATTAAACTTATTAGAGAAGCAATTGATAAAGGATATCAGGTATTATACCTTTTGCCAGAAATTGCTTTGACAACCCAAATAATAAATCGATTACGAAAGCATTTTGGCGATTTAGTTGGCGTATATCATTCCAAATTCAATAATAATGAGCGTGCTGAAATTTGGAATGAAGTTCAAAATAGTGGTCGTTTTCCTGTTATTTTAGGAACACGTTCATCTATCTTTTTACCTTTCAGTAATTTGGGACTTATAATTGTAGATGAAGAGCACGAAAATACTTTTAAGCAACAACAACCTTCTCCGCGATATAATGCTAGAGATACAGTTATTAAGTACGCTCAGATATTGAATGCAAAAGTACTTTTAGCATCTGCAACTCCATCTGTAGAAAGTTATCATAATGCACTACAAGACAAATATGCTTTAATTGAATTAAACGAAAGATATGGTGGAGTGAATATTCCTAAAATTGATGTTGAAGACATTAAGTACGTGACCCATAGAAAGCAAATGAAGGGTGCGTTTTCTCCAAAATTATTGCAAGCTATTGAGGATGCTTTATCGAAAAATGAACAGGTTATTTTATTTCAAAACAGACGAGGTTTTGCTCCTGTAAGCGAGTGTAAATCTTGCGGATGGACTGTCAAATGCGTTTCTTGTGATGTTAGTCTGACCTACCATAAATATCAAGAAATATTAAAATGCCACTACTGTGGTTATTCAGAGCAGCCTGTCAAAAGGTGTAAGTCATGTGGCAGCATGGAGGTAGTCATAAAAGGATATGGAACGGAAAAGCTTGAAGAAGAGTTGCAGCTCTTTTTTACAGATGCGATAATTAAGCGATTGGATTTAGACACTAGTCGAAAAAAATACGCTTACGATAGTATTATTTACGACTTTGAAAATAGGAAAATTGATATTCTCATAGGTACTCAAATGATTACAAAAGGACTTGATTTTAATAATGTCTCCTTGGTTGGTATCATCAATGCTGATAGTTTACTTAATTACCCTAATTTTAGATCACATGAACGCTCTTATCAGCTTATGGTACAAGTTGCAGGGCGTTCAGGAAGAAAGGAAAAGCAAGGAAATGTTATTGTTCAGACCTACTCAGCTGAACACTATATTATAAAGTCGGTTAAAGATAACGACTATATGTCTATGTATAAGTCTGAAATATCTGAACGCGAACTATTTAATTATCCGCCTTTCTGTAAGCTCATTTCAATTAATGTTTCTCATAAAGATTATGAGTTAACGAATCAGGCGGCAAGAGAGTTAGCAATTCATATGCGAGCTGCCTTTGGTAAATGTGTATTAGGACCAGAGTATCCGGTAGTTTCTAGAGTGAAAAATCGATATTTAAAAAATATAATCTTGAAGATTGGAAATAATTTATCGTTAAAAAAGTCTAAAAAACACCTTTTAGAATTAGTTGAGTCTTTAAATAAATATCCAAAGTATTTATCAGTGAGATTTACAATTGATGTTGATCCAAACTAATTTTTTTCACACTCTTTCCAAATATTATCTTTTGGAGTTGGGGCAGTAATGCTTAAGGGTTCCTGTTTTACAGGATGAATGAATTCAATTTTTCGAGCATGTAAGTGAATACTTGCATCTTTATTCGTTCTATTGAATCCATATTTTATATCTCCTTTGATAGGTGAGCCAATTTTAGAAAGTTGAACTCTAATTTGATGATGTCTACCTGTTTTAGGATACACTTCAAGTAAATAATAATTATCTAAAGATTTTAGAAACTTATAGCTTAATTCTGAAGGAAGACTGTCTTTTTCTTCCCGATTAAAGGCAGTAGATTTATTTTTTTTATGATTTTTTTTGAGAAAATGTTTCAGTGTGTCTGACGACTTTTGAGGCTTCTCTTTTACTACTGCCCAGTAGGTTTTTTGAACAGTCTTTTCTCTGAACATTTTATTCAATCTACTTAGCGATTTACTGGTTTTAGCAAATAAAACTACACCACTGACAGGTCTGTCCAGTCGGTGAACGACACCAAGAAAAGCATCACCAGGTTTATTATATTTTTTCTTTATAAAATCTTTTACAAATTCAGAAAGAGGTTTGTCTCCAGTTTTATCGCTCTGAACAATATCTGAGGGCTTTTTATTGACCGCAATAATATGATTATCCTCATAAAGGACCTCAATCATTAATACTGTTCTTTTTCGTTAGGGAAATCTTTAGTTTTGACGTCAGAAACGTATTGTCCTACAGCCGACTGAATATTTTGGTATAGATTTAGATATCTTCTAAGAAAACGCGGGCTAAATTCATGCGTCATTCCAATCATGTCATGAAGGACTAGTACTTGTCCATCAACCTCACTACCAGCACCTATTCCTATTACAGGAATAGTCAGTTTCTTAGCAACTTTTGAAGCCAGTTTAGAAGGTATTTTTTCAAGAACAAGTGCAAAGCAACCTGCTTTTTCTAGTAGTAGTGCATCTTCGATGAGTTTTTTTGCTTCCTCTTCTTCTTTTGCTCTAACTGTATATGTGCCAAATTTATAAATCGACTGAGGAGTAAGTCCTAAATGTCCCATAACAGGAATACCAGCAGTTAAAATACGTTCAATAGATTCAATGATTTCTTTTCCACCTTCAAGCTTAACAGAATGTGCTCCAGACTCTTTCATTATTTTAATGGCAGAATTCAAAGCTTCTTTAGAATTTCCTTGATAAGTTCCAAAAGGCATATCAGCAACAATCAATGCTCTATCAACAGCTCTAACAACGGATGCTGTATGGTATATCATTTGATCAAGGGTAATAGGTAGGGTGGTTTCGTGTCCAGCCATTACGTTTGAGGCTGAATCACCCACCAGAATTACATCTACTCCTCCAGAATCAACAATTTTTGCAAGTGTATAATCGTATGCAGTAAGCATAGAAATTTTCTCCTTGTTTTGTTTCATCTCAAGAAGAGAATGTGTTGTTATCTTTTTGTAGACTTTTTTATGGGCTGACATTATTTAAATTTTACAATGAAGGAGTCTTATAATCTTATTTTTAATGGTAAATCTTATTTTTTATGCACTAATGAACCAAGTTCTATTTTAAATTAAAAGTATAAATTTGTATTTATGAAAAAAAGTTATTTACTGTTTTTTTTAGTTATAGCCACGTTAGTAGCCTGTGAAACCGACTTTGAAGTCAACGCACCATGGAAAGAAACTGCAGTTATTTATGGTTTATTAGATCAAACTGTAGATACCCAAAAAGTTATTATTTATAAAGCATTTTTAGGTCAAGAAAGTGCATATGATATGGCTCAAGAGCCGGATTCTTTATATTATTCTGAAGATCAACTGGATGTAATACTGTATGGAATCAACTCAAATAACGATACTTTACAAACTATAAATTTAGATTACAACCTTTCTGATGGTCGATTTAATACAGGTTTTGATACTATTTTCTCGACTGAATATTCAGTAGAATATATTACTACTGAAATTCTTGATGAATCTTTAGTCTATCATTTATATGTTCACAATATAGTAAGTGGTTATGAGGCTCGTTCTTCAACAGCTTTAATAGAATCTTTGGATATTAATCAAGGGTTTACAAACGAAATAAAGTTTTTTAAAAATAACGAGTATAGAAATCACAGACTACAATGGTCTTCTTCTAGAAACGGAAAAATATATAGACCATTTTTGAGATTTTATTACTACGAAAGAAATGTTTCTACTGGAAATGTTGTTCGTAAATTCATTGATAAGTCATACTCTCAAATGTATTCAAATAATTTGTCGGCAGGAAGTGATATGGAGCTCTATATTACAGGTGAAAGTTTTTATTTTTTTGTTGCTAATAGTATTTCAGAAAATATAAATGTACAACGTATAAATGCAAAACAACTAGAAGATGGTTTTGAAGAATACGATTATTGGGTAGGAGGAGTAGATTTTCTATTTCTCGTTGGAGGTGTTGACATTGCTCAATACATAGAGATTAATAATTTACCAAATTTAATATTTCAAGATCCACCAGCTTTTACTAATATCGAAAATGGTAGGGGAGTTTTCTCTTCTAGGCTCAATGCTCAGCAAACAGGTAAGTACTTGAGTATACCTTCTTTAATTGAGCTATCTAATGGAGATCTTACTGATCAATTAAATTTCTTAGAGCCGTAAACCTGTCATTTTGTCTTTATTTTCTGAATTTATGTCATCACTTTAGTTATTGGCACAGACTTTGTATACAATTAATAGTGAAACACGCTAAAACATAAAATTTATATACAATGAGCAAAATTATTGGAATTGATTTAGGAACTACCAATTCATGCGTTTCCGTGATGGAAGGTAATGAGCCAGTAGTAATACCTAATAGTGAAGGTAAAAGAACAACACCTTCAATCGTTGCTTTCGTAGAAGGTGGAGAAAGAAAAGTAGGAGATCCTGCCAAAAGACAGGCGATTACTAATCCAGAAAAAACAATTGCTTCTATCAAGCGATTTATGGGAGAATCTTTCTCTAAATTGAAGAAAGAAGCGGGACGTGTTCCTTACAAAGTAGTAAAAGGAGATAATGATACTCCTAGAGTATTAATTGACGATAGAAAATATACTCCACAAGAAATATCGGCTATGATTCTTCAGAAAATGAAGAAAACAGCTGAGGATTATTTAGGACATGAAGTTAAGGAAGCAGTAGTAACTGTTCCTGCTTACTTTAATGATGCACAACGTCAGGCTACAAAGGAAGCCGGTGAAGTTGCAGGACTTAAAGTGAGTCGAATTATTAACGAGCCTACCGCTGCCGCATTAGCTTATGGACTTGATAAGTCTGATAAGGATAGAACTATTGCTGTTTTCGATTTGGGTGGTGGTACTTTTGATATATCGGTATTAGAGCTTGGTGATGGAGTATTTGAAGTAAAATCTACTAACGGTGATACGCACCTTGGTGGAGATGATTTTGACCAAGTATTAATTGACTGGATGGCTGAGGAGTTTAAGTCTGAAGAAAATATTGATTTAAGACTAGATCCAATGGCTTTACAGCGACTTAAAGAGGCTGCTGAAAAAGCTAAAGTAGAACTATCTTCTAGTGCACAAACAGAACTCAACTTACCTTATATCACGGCTACAGCTGCTGGACCTAAGCACTTTGTAAGAACGCTAACTAAAGCTCAGTTCGAGAAATTAGCCGATAAATTAATACAAGCAACAATAGAACCTTGTAAACAAGCATTAAAGGATGCTGGAATGTCTGCAAGTGATATTGATGAAGTCATTTTGGTAGGAGGTTCAACACGAATACCAGCTATTCAAAACATAGTTAAAGAATTTTTTGGTAAAGAACCTTCTAAAGGAGTAAACCCTGATGAAGTAGTGGCTATTGGAGCAGCTATTCAAGGTGGAGTACTTACAGGAGATGTGAAAGATGTTCTATTATTGGATGTTACGCCACTATCTTTAGGAATTGAAACTATGGGTGGTGTAATGACTAAACTTATAGAATCTAATACAACTATTCCTACTAATAAGTCGGAAGTGTTCTCAACGGCTGCTGATAATCAGCCCGCGGTAGATATTCACGTACTACAAGGTGAAAGACCAATGTCTGCTGATAACAAAACTATTGGGCGTTTCCAATTGTCAGATATTCCACCATCACCAAGAGGAGTGCCTCAAATTGAAGTAACTTTTGATATTGATGCAAATGGTATATTGAATGTATCAGCAAAGGACAAAGCGACTGGTAAAGAGCAAAACATTAAGATTGAAGCCTCTTCTGGACTTTCTGACGAAGAAATCGAAAGAATGAAAAAAGAAGCTGAAGCTAATGCTGATGCCGACAAGCAAGCAAAAGAACAGGTTGAAAAGATAAACGCTGCAGATGCAATGATTTTCCAAACTGAAAAGCAACTAAAAGATTATGGTGATAAATTATCTGACGATAAGAAAAAGCCCATTGAAGACGCTTTAGAAGATTTGAAAAAAGTTCACAAAAGCAAAGACTTAGCTGCAATTGATGCTGCTATGGAAACTATCAATTCAGCTTGGACTGCTGCATCTGAAGAAATGTACAAAGCTACACAAGATCAGCAAGCTGCTGACGGTGGTACTGCTCAGGCAAGTCCAGAAGGCGAAGCCGATGACGTTACTGATGTAGATTTTGAAGAAGTAAAGGAAGATAAGTAGTATAACCTTTTTCTTTTAGCTAGTAAAAGCCCCTCTTTTGAGGGGTTTTTTTTTAAGTATTTTTTATACTAAAAAATGTTTTTGAAGTAATATTTTTTTTGCTTAGTGTTATTTATTGATATACAAATGGGGGTTAAATTAGATTTTTACTCAATTCGCGCCGATTTTAAATTTAACTTAATTATTAGTTAATAAGATTCTACTGGTATGTTTAGTGGCTTTAGTATTTTTTGGTCTACCTATTCCTCCAAATGAAGTTATTTGCTTAATCTGTCGATATCACGCTTAACATCTCTGTCCTTAAGAGTGTTTCGCTTGTCGTGAAGCTTTTTACCTTTAGCAACTGCAATCTCTAATTTTGCCCATCCTTTTTCGCTTAAAAACAATCGAAGTGGAACAATAGTTAGTCCCACATCTTTCATCTTCTTTTGAATCTTATCCAGTTCTTGACGGTTAAGTAGAAGTTTTCTTTCACGTTTAGGCAAATGGTTAGCATAATTACCAAAGGTATATTCCTGGATATGCATACCAATGATAAAGAGTTCATCGTTTTTGAATGAGCAAAACGAATCGGTAATAGCTGCTTTGCTTTCACGGATGGATTTTATCTCTGTTCCCGTAAGTTGTATGCCTGCTACAAATTTATCGAGTATTTGATACTCAAAATTTACTTTCTTATTTTGGATATTCACCGATTTCATGATGTGGCCAAGTTACGGATTTTATCCTAGTGCCACATCAAGAATCATCATGACAATAAATCCGGCAATAAGTCCCATAGTAGCAAGGTCTATATTTCCACCACTCTGACTTTCTGGAATAACTTCTTCAACTACTATGAATATCATAGCACCGGCAGCGAATGCTAGAGCGTAAGGCAATATAGGTAAAGTGTAAATTACCGCTGTCGCGCCAATAACTGCAAAAATAGGTTCTACTATTGCTGATAATTGTCCCCATTTCCAGCTTTTCCATTTACTAACTCCTTGCCGTCTTAAAGGCATAGAAACAGCAAAGCCTTCTGGAAAATTCTGAATACCTATTCCAATTGCCAGGGCTATAGCAGCTCCAATTTCGAATCCAGGAATACCATGAGAAATAGCGCCAAAAGCTACCCCAACCGCCAAGCCTTCAGGGATATTGTGTAAGGCAATAGCTAGTACTAATAATATAGTTTTTTTTAATTTAGTTGGGTATCCTTCAGCCTCCTCAATTTTTTTGAATAGGTGCAAGTGTGGGATAATTTTATCGAGCCAATATAAAAATAAGGCTCCCAAAAAAAAGCCTACTGCAGGAGGAAACCAAGAAGGTAAATTAGACGTTCCCATTTCATTTTGCATTTCTACATAACTAATAGCTGGTGATAAAAGTGACCAAAAACTAGCAGCTATCATTACACCGCCAGTGAATCCTAGTGAAGCGTCTAATAATTTTCTATTTGTTTTATTAAAAAATACAACTAATGCAGCTCCTGAAGCGGTTAGTCCCCAGGTAAAAAGACCAGCTAGTAAAGCTTGAATAACAGCATGTTGTGCTACAAACCATATATATAAATTGTTTATCATAATTTTTTAATTAAAAGTGTTTTCGCCACTTCATAGCTAATATGGCTTTGTCTATTATTTATTACTATTTCAAAAGAGTTATCGAAATCTATCTTTTTATTGATTATCACTTTACTACCAATTGTCAGTTTAATAGAGTCTAAATATTTAAGCAAAGAAGGATTGTCATTTGTTACACCAATTACCTCACCTGAAACATCATAAGGAAATTCGTTCAATAGCAATGAGTTTGATTTTGAAAACTCACCATTAATGTTAGGAATCGGTTCGCCGTGAGGGTCTTTTTTAGGCTTACCTAAAAAAATATCAAGCGAATCAATAAGTTTAGATGATTTGATGTGTTCCAGCTGTTCAGCTACGTCGTGCACTTCGTCCCAATCGAATTTTAATTTACTGACTAAAAAGCATTCCCAAAGGCGATGTTTTCTGACGATGTCGATAGCTGTTTTATAGCCTGATTTACTTAATGATACGCCTTTGTATTTTTGATGATTAACCAATTTTTTATCAGTTAACTTTTTTATCATTTCAGTTACTGATGATGCTTTAGTTTTAAGCTCTTTAGCAATGGCATTTGTTGATACCGTATCTAATGAGTAATTCGATATTTTTAGTATTGCTTTTAGATAATTTTCTTCTGCCAGAGTAGTCATTTTACAAAAATATTAATTTAATTGTTAATTATTTTTAGTTTTACCTAAAATTTATAAAATAATTATATTTTTACCTAGACTAATTATAATCACTTAGATTTGCAGCGTAAATTCTTAAAAAACTATCGTGCTATGAAAATGTTTATGCTGCTAATTTTTTGCTGTTTTCAGCTTATATTATATTCACAAAATTATACACTTTCAGGAGTTGTTAGTTCAATAACAAACGAGATTTTACCATTCGCCTCTGTGAGTATCAAGGGTACTTCTGAAGGAACATCAACTGATAAAAATGGTTTTTTTACAATAATTGTAAAAAATGAGATAGTTGATTTACAGATTTCTTCTGTTGGTTATAGAACTTATAGAAAAAAAATTAATGTAAGTTCATTACACTCTGAACCACTTGAATTTAAACTCACTTCTTTGGCCTATGATTTAAATCAAGTCGTTATTACTGGAACAATGCGTGAGACTTTTCTTAGTGCATCTCCTGTCAGAGTAGAAGTAATTAGCCAAAAATTTTTGAAAAAGTTAGCCACAGCTAATGTAATGGAGGTCATTGAAAATATAAATGGTGTTCAAAAGCAAATCAATTGCGGTGTATGTGGCACAAACGATATCCATATTAATGGAATGGAAGGTCCTTATACTTTGGTTTTAATTGATGGTATGCCAATCATGAGTTCTCTTTCTACAGTTTATGGATTTAATGGTATTCCTACTTTTCTAATAAAGCATATTGAAATAATAAAAGGTTCTTCTTCCACATTATATGGCACTGAAGCTGTTGCTGGCGTTATTAATATAATTACTAAGAAATCAGAAGATATTTCTACATTTGAATTTGATGCATTTGCGACTTCACATTTTGAAAAAAATTTAAATTTCTCTGTTGTCCCGAAATTTAAGAAATTTGATATGATTTTTAGTGGAAATTTTTCTTCAATGAAACATTTTTTAGATGATAATAATGATAATTTTTCAGATATACCCTTATCTAAAAGAATTTCACTATTTAACAAATGGTCTTTTAAAAGAATGAGTGACAAAACACTATCATTTTCAGCCAAGTACTATAATGAAGATAGGAGCGGAGGCGAAAAAGAGTGGCGTCAGGATTACAGAGGTAGCGATTCTATTTATGGAGAGTCAATATTTACAGATAGGTTTGAGTTTATAGGAAGTTATCAGTTACCTACTAATGAAGATATAAGGTTAGATATTTCTTTTAATTACCATCATCAGGATGCTTTTTATGCAGATACCAAATATGAAGCTTGGCAGCAAATCTATTTCTCAAATTTATTATGGAATAAAAAGATAGGCTATGCTCACGATTTATTGGTAGGTACTTCGCAACGCTATCAACTTTATAAAGATAGTACTTTGGTAATAATTAATGACAGGCAATATGTTCCAGCAATTTTTGTTCAAGATGAAATCAAACTTAATAAAAAATGGTCGGTATTATTGGGACTAAGAAGCGACTATCATGAAGAACACCGATTAGTTTATTCGCCACGATTAAATGTAAAATGGAACGTTGGTGAACAATCTACTTTTAGATTCAATAGTGGAACAGGTTTTAGGTTGGTAAACCTATTTACTGAAGATCATGCCTTTTTAACTGGTTCTAGAGATATTCAAATCATAGAGGAATTACAGCCTGAAGAATCATATAATATTAATTTGAATTTCAACTACTTACTTCTATTGAAACACAGTACGGGAGCTTTTGATTTTGATTTTTTTTATACTCATTTTTATAATAAAATTGTTCCGAACTATGATATTGATCCTAACTTAATTATTTATGCTAATCTTGATGGTTTTTCAGTCTCAAGGGGTTTTGCCTTCAACATTCAGCAAAATTTTGATTTCCCT
>MDTG01292518.1_pt1 | contig 13958 bp, 15 predicted proteins | sample 811421 | NCBI WGS metagenome assembly MDTG01 (sample SAMN05326645, study PRJNA326480) | marine metagenome | isolation source: seawater | place: Pacific Ocean: South East | collected 2011 | reverse complement strand
TGAACTGAATTAGCTTCAATAGACTCTGCATATAACTTTCTGATGGTTCCCTCTTCGGCATCAGCAGGGTTAGTGGCCCCCATAATTTTGCGATAAGTTGATACGGCTTCACTGCCCTCAAGCACTTGTACTTGAACAGGACCAGATGTCATGTACTCGACAAGACTATTAAAAAAAGGTCTTTCTTTATGAACAGAATAGAAAATTTCAGCCTGTTGCCTTGTTAAATACATTTTTTTTGATGAAACTATTTTCAAACCAGAATTTTCAATAATTTGATTAATATGGCCAATTAAATTTCTTTTTACTGCATCTGGTTTAATAATTGAGAAAGTTCTATTCATTTTTATGTAAACTCCTAATTTTTGAAATATCTATCTATAAAATCTGCAATTAAAGTCAACCCAAAACCTGTAGCGCCTTTACTATTCAGAATATCTCCACCATTTTTCCAAGTAGTTCCAGCAATGTCTAAGTGAGTCCATTTAGTCTTAGGGGGAACAAATCTTTGAAGGAATTGAGCTGCAGTCACTGCACCACCGTAACGACCTGCACCTATGTTTTTTAAATCAACAAAAGGTGAATTTAATTCTTTATCAAAATCATCATGTAAAGGCATTCTCCAAACCTTCTCATTGGTCTCAATTCCAGACTTATAGAGAGCATCAGATAAACTATCATCATTACTGAACATACCAGCATAATGCTGTCCAAGCGCTACCATTATCGCACCAGTTAGCGTTGCAAAATCAATTACTATTTTTGGTTTATATATTTCACATCCATATGAAATTATATCTGCCAAAACTAATCTACCTTCTGCATCTGTATTCAAGACCTCAACATTGATGCCTTTATAAGATTTTATTATATCTCCTGGCTTATAAGCAGTACCACTTGGCATATTTTCAACTAAACCCACTATACCCGCATAAGAAAAGTTTGTTTTAATTTCGCTTAAATATTTAATGATTGCTGCAGTAACAGCTGCACCACCCATATCCCATTTCATTTCTTCCATTCCAGCACTCGGTTTGATTGATATACCTCCACTATCAAAACAAACCCCCTTCCCGACAAAAAGAATATCAACATTTTTTAATTTTTGTTTTTTATAAAATTCTATTACGCGAGGCTCTCTAGCACTTCCTTGGTTTACGGCCAATAAACAATTCAAACCAATTTTTTTTATTTTTTGTCTATTATGGACTTTGATTGTAACTTTAGATTGGTTAATTTTTTTTTTAGATCTTTCTACGAAACTTTCTGGGTAAATTATATTACTTGGCTCAGAAATTAATTCCTTTAAAAATTTTATTGAATTTAATTTTTCTCTTAATTCTTTTTTTAAATTATAAGTTGTCTTGTACTTTTCAAAAAGGGAATTTTTCTTATATAGAGAATAACAAAAATCTTTTTGTCTAAATCCAAAAACAATATGATCAAGCAATTTTAGGTTATCACAATTAATTTCAAATTTTAATGCATTAAACTTTGATGCATTGTCATATATAAAAGAACCAATAACATTCATTTGAAATAAGCTCAATTTTTTTTGTATTGGTACTACTATGAAAAGAATAGAAGAGTTTTTTACTGAAATATTATATTTAAAAATTGATTCTTGATTGTAAGAATATATTTCAAATTTTTTTTTAGAGTCAGAAGTCTTTTTTATTTCAAATGAAATTTTAATACTTTGATTAGATGATTTTATTGAGTTAAATTGTGCTTTCATGATCGAAAAGGCAAAATCTTACATAATTTTTAATTATTTTAAATATATTTTCTTAAATTTATTCATATTTATTGGATTAATATGGGTCTCACAGATACTAAGAATAATTGAATTTCAATATTCAATTTCGTATCAAATCATTGATGTAGCAGCAACAACTTTACTTGCACTGCCAAGCTTTATTAATCCACTTATACCCTTCCTAATATTGATTAGTAGTATGATTGTTAATTACAAAATCAATTTTAGTAATGAAATAATTATTTTTAAACAATACTTATCAACAAAAAAAATCAAATCCTTACTAAAGATTTTGATCTTAATTACATTATCTATATTTTTTTTAAACAATGAAATTTTTTCAAAATATTTTTACGAAAAATATAAAGTTAAAGAATTAGAAATTAGAAATAATTTGAAACTTGGTTCACCTTCTCAAAATGAATTTCACATAGATAATACTGTAAGTATTTTTTTTAAAAACAAAGAGGATGATTTTTTTAATGAAGTTGACGCAATTATTTACTTTGAAAATCAATTCATTAGTTCAAAAAAAGTTGAAATTGAGTTATCAAAATCAAATTTTAATCTAGTTTTTTATGATGGAGAAAGATTAATATTAAATGAAAATGAAAAAAGTAAAACAGTCTTTGATAAGTTTATTTATACTTTAGAAAATAAGAAATATGAAGAATTACTAATGGATAAAGATCATTATAATACAAAAGAATTGATATCTCATGATAATAAAGAATTTCAAAACCATGGACATAATAGGATCTTTCAATATTTTTTTTTATTTTTAGTATGTTCTATTTCATTAAAAATAATTTTTTATTATAAGAAAAAAAATAATTCTTTTGTCCTAATTTCTATTTTTTTTCTAGTATTATTTTTTCAAATTCTTAATTCCTATTTATTATATCTTTTAAATGGCACACAGTTATTAGATACAAGTAATTATTATTTAATATTTATAGTTTTTTTAGTACTATTTTATTATCTTTCAGTAAAAATTTTAAAATGATACTAGCTATCTATTTAATTAAAAAATTTTTTATCTCACTTTTTTTAAGCATCCTTTCAAGTTTTTCAATATTCTTTATTTTTTCATTAATAGGGAATTTAGGTGAAAATATTTCATTTAGTAGAGTGATTTACTTTAGCATACTTAATTCCATACAAATATTTATGTATCTTCCAGGTTATTTATTAATTTTAGGAAATGCATTATTTATAATTTTTTTAAAATCAAAAAATGAATTATTAATAATTAAAGAATATCTAAGAATCGAAATATTATTATTAATCATATCACCATTTATTCTTGTTTTTACAATTGTTGAAATCAACAAAGAATTAATTTCAAATCAAATTCAATATCTAAAATCTAATTCTACACAATCAAATAACTTGGAAGATTTAAAAGTTATAATAAGCACTAAAGAAAATAATAGAAAATATATTATCTTTAAAGATATGGATAAATTAAATAACTCAATAAATGAATACTTAGAATTTGAAGTAAATAATAATTTTATCTCAAGAGGAGAATTTAGCAGTAATGTTAGCATAGATGAAGAAAAGATATCTACTACTAATTCTATAATATACGAAAATAATATTCTAAAACAAAAAAATGTTAAAAAAATAATTTTAGAGGACAAAAAAAATTATTTAGAAGAAAAAAGCACATTTAAAAAAATAAATTTATCTCAAGACTCCAGATTTACTTTTATAATATTTTATCAAATATTATTTTTTTCCTTATTTTATTTTTGCATTTTAAATATTTTTTTTAGTAAAAAATTTGTAAATAAAAATATAAATTTTGTAAAAATATTAACAATTATTTTGTTGTTATTTTTTTATTATTTACTCATACCGAATATAAATTTAAATTCATTTAATGGTTATTTTCATATAATTTCTTTAGTCATACTTTTATTAACTTTTTTAAATTTAATGAAATATGAATAAAAAAGTAATCATATATATTTTACTCTTTTGCTTTTACAGTCAATTCCTATCACTAAAAGCTAATGATGAAACATATATTAATTCAAGCAATATTATTTATGATGAAAAAAAAAATATAATTGAGTTAGCTGAAAATTCTAAAATAAACATCGATAAAATAAATATACTCATTGATAAAGGTATTATTGATTACACAAATGATGAAATAGAGGTTTTTGGTGATTTTTATTTATATGAGGAACTCAATATCCTTAGTGGTAAAAACCTTAAAGGTAATACAAAATTAGATATATTTTCTGCAGTTGATGTTAGTTATATATATAATAATGACCTTAAAATAGACTCGAAAAAATTAAATCGAAATGGTAATTTAATTTATTTTCATGATAATTTCATTACTCCATGTGAATTGGAAGGATATTTTAACTGTCCTACTTGGTCACTTAGAATTGATAAAACTCAATACAACATAGAAAAAGATAAATTTACTCATTTTGACTCATTTCTTCAAATTGCAGATTATAAATTATTTTATCTTCCTTATCTTTCTCATTATGGATACAAAGCTCCAAGACAAAAAGGTTTTTTGACACCTTCTTTACAATTCACAATAGGAGGAGAACAAGGAATCATATTACCCTATTATCTGCCGATCAATGAATCTAGTGACATCCTATTTAAACCAAAAATTTATTTTGATACAAATTTTGAAATTTTAGAAAATTATGATCTTAAAACTATTATAAATAAAAGAAATGCTGGTGGTGTAGCATCAATAGAAATTGATAATATAAAAAGAGCTAAAGACCCCAATGTTAATAACACAATTAGATTAGAAACCAAAAATATAATTAGTAAGAATCAAGTTTTTTCTGCATCTGGTATGTTCACTAATAGCATATCAACTACAAGATCTATAAACGAGGATCCGATCACTTTTGAGGATATTTACCTCAGATTAGAAAACTATAATTTCATAAAAAAAGATGATTACCTCAAAACAGAATTATCTAGTGTAGAGTCTTTCGATACTTCCACAAAAAAATCAATACCAGTTTCTCCAAGTATTAATTATTTTAATAATATTTCTTTTGATAATTTTAATACTATCAATGAATTAGATTTTACTATTTTAAAAAGAGGTAATTCTAATGAAAATAATCCAAGTGAGAGTTTAAAATTAAATATCAACAATGAATTTATTTCAAATTACTTTTTAAATAATTTTAATAACTATAATAAAATAAATTTTTCTAATTCTATAAATGAGTATATTTATAATAATAATACAAATTTAAATAACAATTCATTAAAAAGCTCATTAATACTCTCTTCAGACTTTTATTTTAATAAATTGAATATTATAAATCCTAGAATAAAACTAATTTTGCCTCTTCAAATTGCAAATACTGAAAAATTAGTAAATGAAGATAGTAATTCAATAACATTTAATTATCAAAATCAATATACTGAAAATCGCTTCTTTGGTAATGATTTGATGGATACTTCTCCCAGAATAATATATGGAATTGAAAATAACTTTAAATTTTTGAATCAAGAAATTGAATTTAATTTAAACCAATCATATGATTTCAATAAAAATAATTCTTATGCGAATAAACTAAATCAAAATTCTGAGTTATCAGATTATGCTTTGGAGGCAACAACAAATTATAAAGATTTAATTTTTAAAATAGATACTAGACTTGATCAAAAAAATCTTTCAAAAAAAGAAATGAATTACTCTCTTATGCTTAATAATAGTTTTGATTTAACTTTAAATTATCATGAAACTCAATCAAAAGCTTTTAATGACCTTTCTAATGATACACAAGCTCTTGAATTTTTAGTTTCAAAAAAATTAAATGAAAATTTTTCAGCTTCTTATTCAACTAATTTAGATGTAAAAAATAATTATAATCCATATAAAAGTTATTTAAATTTTAGTATTTTTGATGAGTGTTCACAGTTAGATCTAACTTATACTAATACTAGATTTAGTGATAATTTTAATACTCAACCCACAGAAACAATAAATGTAAGTTTTAGAATGGATTATTTGGGATTTTTGGGATATGAGCAATCAACTGACTTATTTTTTTCTGAACCTGGAAATATAAATTATGGCCTATAGGATTTTATTAATAATTCTTATGCTAAATATTAATTTTTTATACGGTAATATAATTTACGACAAAAATGAAATTACAATCACAGAAATTGAATTAATCGACTATATAGAAATTTATAACAACAGTTATAATTTATCTTTAAGTGAAAATTCTGCTTTAAAAAAAATAGTATTAATGAAAAAAACTATAAATTTTTTTTTAAAAAATAATCCCAAATTTATTGAATTAATTGATGAAAATTTAAAAGTACAATTTGGGGATAGCTATAAAGTTAATACAATAAATGGAGATTTTTTAAGATTTTTGAAAATTAGGAATGAATTTATATCTGAATATTTTAGTAATGAATTTAATTATGATGATTTTAAAATAATACTTCTATCCATAAAAGAATTAAAAGTTCCTATTAGCAAAAATGGATGCTTGACTATTGATAGAATTGAAAACCTCAAAAATAATTTGAAATTTCAAAACGGTTTATATGAAAATATAATTAATAATACTAAGGTCTTTAAATTAGAATTAGAAAATGATATTTACGATGTTTGTTTAAATAGTACTCTATATAAAAAAATAGAAGAATTAATCGTAAGGTATATTGAAAATAAAACTGAAGATGATTTTAATAAATTTATATATAGTAAATTAAGTTGAAAAAAAAATTTGTTTTCATAGGAGATACTAATTCTATTAATTTAGAAATAATTTGCAAATCACATAAATTTTTAAAAAATAAGGTTTATTACATATTACTAGGTCATGCTAAAGAATTATTTAAATTAAATGAGAAAATAAACTGCAATCTAGGTATAAATTTAATATATGATCCAATTAATCCTAAAAATTATAATAAGGATTTCCTAAATGTATTTGACATAGATAATATTAGTAAACATAAATATAAAAATTTACTTCATCAAATAGATATATCTAATCATATTGCATCCAAGACAAAAATTGATCTAGTTACCATGCCGGTAAATAAGTCAATATTTAAAAAAGAAATAAACTTTATAGGTATGACTGAACATTTAGGAAAAATAAATAATGTAAAAACAACTATGATTATGGTTGGTGATAAATTTTCTATAATTCCTCTAACTACTCATATTAATCTTAGTAGAATCAATAGCTTTATTAATAAAAAAGTATTAGTTAAAACATTAAAAGAGATCTTATTGCAAATAAAAAAAGATATTTATAGACTAGAAATCAATAATATAAAGTTTCTTTGTTACAATCCTCATTGTGGAGAAAATAGTACATTAGGCGTTGAAGATAATATAATTTCAAACTCATTATCCAAATTTAAAAAAATTACTGGTCCCTACCCTGCAGATAGTGCATTTAATAAAATTAGTCCTAAAACATTATATTTGTCGATGTATCATGACCAAGCTCTAATACCATTTAAAATTTTAAACAAAAAAGCATTAAATTTAACATTAGGTTTAAACTACAGAAGAATAAGCCCAGCACATGGAACAGCTGCAGATATAAAATTTAAAGGGACCGCAAATAATTCATCTTATATAGAATGTATGCAGTGTTAAAAAAAAAATATGGTCAAAACTTTTTAATTGATAAAAATATTTTAAAAAAAATTACAAAATTAATTCCGAATAAAAAACTGAAAATATTAGAAATAGGACCTGGAGATGGAAGACTAAGTGAATTTATAATTTTACAAGATCCAAAGAAATTAACTTTAGTTGAGATTGATACCGATTTAATGCCTTATTTAAAAGAAAAATTTAAAAACTTAATTAATATTGAATTGATAAACAAAGATATTTTGAAATATGATCTAAATCAAAAATTTGATTTGATAATATCAAATTTGCCATACAATATTTCTTCACAAATTTTAGTAAAAATATGTTTGCTAGATAACTTACCTGATAATTTAATACTTATGTTTCAGAAAGAATTTGCAATTAGATTATTAGATAAAAAATTGAATTCTTTGAATTCACTTGTAAATTGTTTTTATGATGTAGATAAAAACTTCAATATAAGTAAAAATTGTTTTAGACCAATTCCTAAAATAGACTCAAAAATATTATTTTTTAAAAGAAAAAATAAATCACTTCTTAAAAATCATGAGATTGAGAAATTTATTGAATTTAAAAGAAATTTATTTTCATATAAACGAAAATCTATAAAAAAAAGTTTAAAAAAATTTACATTAAGAAATGATGATTTTGATTTATCTCAAAGAATAGAAGACTTAAGTCTAGACTTATTATTAAAAATTTTTAGAGAAATTAATTTCTAAAACTTTTAACAAAATTAGTTAAATTTATTTGATTTAATTTTTTTAGTCTTTCAGCAATGATAATGTTTAGGATCTGATTTGCACAAAAATTTATTTCTTTATTTACAACTACATAGTCATATTCTGGAAAGTGAGAAATTTCATCTTTGGCTAAGTTCATTCTTTTTTTCATTTCCTTTGGTGTATCTCTGCCTCTATTTTTTAATCTTTTAACTAATTCTTTTTTATTTGGTGGTAAAATGAATATACCTACAACTGCAATTCCACTTTGTTTTAGTTGTTGAAAGCCCTGCCAGTCAATATCAAATAGGACATCTTTTTTCTTCCTAAAAATCTTCTCCACTGAGTCTTTTAGAGTCCCATATTTATATCCAAAAACCGTTGCATGTTCTAAAAATTTATTTTTTTTAATCTTTTCATTAAAATCATTATTGGAAATAAAAATATAATCTTTTTTATCGATCTCTCCTTTTCTTTTTGGTCTAGTGGTGCAAGATATTGAAAGTGAAATATTTTTATCATGTTTTAATATTTTTTTTGAAATTGAAGTTTTGCCAGCACCTGAGGGCGAAGATAAAACTATACAGAAATTTTTATTTTTAATGTCCAAAAATTAAAGAGGCATTTGTGCCGCCAAACCCAAAAGAATTTGATATTATATTTGATATTGTTTGATTGATTGACTCGTGTGGAATTAAATTAATTTTTGTTAGAGTGTCAGGGTTTACTAAATTTAAGGTAGGCGGAAGAGTATTAGTTTCTAAAGATTTAATACTGAATACGGCCTCAACAGCTCCAGCTGCTCCTAAAAGATGTCCAATAGCAGATTTATTTGAACTCATAAAAAGATTTTTAGTATTGCCAAATAATTTTTCAACTGCAGATAATTCTATCATATCTCCAACGGGCGTAGAGGTTCCATGAGCATTAACATATTCAATATCCTCTTTATTTAAATTTGACTCTTTAAGGGCCATTTCCATAGCCCTATAGCCTCCATTCCCATCTTCAGATGGTTTTGTAATATGGAAAGCATCTCCAGACATACCATAACCTTTAATTTCAGCATAAATTTTAGCATTACGTTTCTTAGCATGTTCAAGTTCTTCTATTACCAAAACTCCAGCCCCTTCTCCCATTACAAATCCAGATCTTTCTTTATCCCAGGGTCTGGAACCTTTTTCTGGTTGATCGTTGAAAGTATCACACAAAGCTCTCGCTGCAGAAAATCCTGCTATACCTAATGGACAGATAGCAGCCTCAGCACCACCACAAATCATCAAATCTGCTTTACCATTTTTTATAATTGTAAATGAGTCTCCAATAGCATGTGTTCCGGTAGCGCAAGCTGTTACAGGTGAACTATTTGGACCTTTTAAATTATATCTTATGGAAATATGACCAGATAATAAATTTATTAAAGAGGAGGGAATAAAAAAAGGTGATATTTTTCTTATTCCTTGACTATCTAAGATAGAAGAATTTTTGTAAATGGTATCAAGACCACCAATTCCAGATCCAACCATAACACCTGATCTCAAAGAACTTTCTTCATTAGATTGAAAACCAGAATCTAAAATTGCCTCATGCGCTGCTACAAGTCCTAGCGTAATAAATCTATCAATTTTTCTTTGATCTCTTGGGGATACTATATCTTCACTTACACTGTTATCAGAAACAGATGCAGCTATTTGGCATGGGTATTCTTCGACATTAAACGAAGAAATTTTTGATATACCGCTTTTAGACTTAATTAATGAGTTCCAGCTTGTTTTAACGTTATTACCTAAGGGGTTTATCGTTCCCAGGCCTGTTACAACAACTCTCCTCAACTTTAATAAATTAAAAAGTGTTTAGTTTGAATTAGCAGTTAGGTATGTAACAGCGTCTTTGAGAGTTACTATCTTCTCAGCAGCGTCATCCGGAATTTCACATCCAAATTCTTCTTCGAAAGCCATTACTAATTCAACAGTATCAAGACTGTCAGCGCCTAAGTCATCTATAAATTTTGATTCGCTTTGGATTTTGGACTCTTCAACACCTAAGTGCTCAACTACAATTTTTTTTACTCTATCTTCGATATCGCTCATTTTTTAAACCTCTTTAGTAATAATTTAAAAGTTCCTATCACATTATGTCTAATATTCAAATATTTTTATTAAATTAACGCCAAACCGCCATTTACATGCAAAGTTTGACCAGTGATATAACTTGCATTTTCTGAGCATAGGAATCCAACTGCTTTAGCTATATCATTTGGGGAGCCTAATCTTTTCATTGGAATTTTATCTAAAATAGAGTTTTTTTGATTTTCATTCAGTTTGTCAGTCATATTTGATGATATAAAACCAGGTGCAATACTATTTACAGTAATGTTTCTGCTGGAAAGCTCCAAGGCTAAAGATTTAACCATTCCAGAAATAGCTGCTTTTGAAGAAGTATAATTTACTTGACCTGGGTTACCAGTATGAGCAACAACAGACGAAATAAAAACTACCCTTCCAAATCTTTTTTTAACCATTTTTTTTATAAAATGTTTAAGAAGATAAAATGAAGAATTTAAGTTAACATCTATAACGCTAGACCATTCCTCTTTAGACATTCTTAGAAAAATATTATCTTTGGTTACCCCTGCATTCAAAACAAGAAAATCAATATCTATATTTAATATCTCATCTAAATTTAGATTAGCAATGTTACTTAAATTTAATTCTTTGAAATTTATAAAATTATCTGTTGAATTTACTTTTTCTAAATTTGTTGTAGATGCAAAAATATCTTCACATTTATTTTGATGAAAATAATGACAAATTGAATTACCTATTGATCCTGTTCCACCAGTGACAAAAATTTTTTTTTCTTCAAACATAATTTAATAACTCCTCATTATTAGTAATTGCTATTTTATCACCTACGTAGTCTTTTGGTAAAAAATTTAATAATGTTTTTTTAGGTCCAATCTCAATAAAGCCTTCAACTCCTAATTTATTAATTTGTTTAATTGTATCTGACCACATAACCGGGGAATGAATTTGTAAGGTTAATTGATTTGCGTATTTTGAGACTGAAAGATTTTTATAGTTTATTAATTCATGATTAGAAATTAAATCAAAATCAATACCTTTAAATTTAATATCTGAGATTTTATGATGGAATAATTTTGAACTTTCATACATCAATTCTGAATGAAATGGAGCAGAGACATTTAAAGGAATATATTTACCAATAGGATTGTTGGATTTGAATTTTTCTAACTCCTTTTTTAAACCACATATTACAACCTGCTTATCAGAGTTTAAATTTGCCAAATAGACACCTTTTCCAAAAATAGATAAATCCAGAGTTTGTTCCTCTTTTTTAAGAATTGCATACATCATGAATTTATTTGGATCTGATACAATTGACATTGCCTCTCCTCTAAATTTGACGACTTTTAACATTTCTTCAAAATTTAAACTTTTTGCGTAATACAGTGCTGCGTATTCTCCAAGAGAATGCCCTGCAAGGATTATTTTAGAGGATAATTTCTTGATCTTTTCTCTCACTAAATCAATTAAAATAGATGTATAGATAAAAATAAACGGTTGACTATATTCAGTCAAATTTAAGAGATCAGGATTTTGTTGTTTTATTAATACATCATATCCTAATAATTCTGAACTTAGCTCATATCTTTCTTTTACCCAGTTGTAATCACTAGCTAGTTGAACACCCATTTCAGGGTATTGAGAGCCTTGCCCAGTAAAAAGTATAGATAGATTTTTATTTGACATAATAAGATAATATGTGTAGACACTCTTTTTACATGACTAGCATATACGAAACAACGATTATAGTAAAACCTGATCTTGCAAATGATCAAATGAAAAATTTAAATAATTCTATTGACAAATTTTTTAATGAAAACCAAATATCTATTGGCTATAAGGAAGACTGGGGCATAAGAAATCTAAAGTCTTCAATTAATAAATACTCTAAAGGCTCATTTAAATTTATGAGATTCAATTCTAGCTCAGATTTTCCAAAAAAACTTGATGGTTTTTTAAAATTTAATACTGATTGTCTTCGTTTTTTAATTACTAAATCTACTGATAATATTGATCAAGCTACACCTCAGGTTAACAAGGATAATTAATTCATGAAAAAAAATCTTAATTTATCTAATGAAGAATTATTAAAGCTTGATTACAAACATACTCACTTATTAAAGAGATTTACCAACGAGAACGGAAAAATAATACCTCAACGAGTCACAAACTTGTCTCGATCTAATCATACTAAGATAACTAAGGCCATTAAACAGGCAAGATTTTTATCTTTAATTTAATCATGACAAAGGTAGTAGTTCTAGAAAAGTTTAAAAAAAACTGGGATATTGGATCTGTTGTATCTGTTAAGGATGGCTATGCCAGAAACTATTTAATACCTAATGGTAAAGCTAAAATTGCAACAAAACAAAATATTGAAGAGATTAAATTAATTGAAGAAAATTTATTAAAAAAAGATAATGAGAATAAATCTAAAGCAGAAAAGACAGCCTTAGCTATTAATAGTCTCAAATTTACCAAAGAAATAGCTTCAAAAGATAATGGTGAACTCTACGGGTCCATTTCCATATCAGATATTGTTACTTTCCTAAATAATAATGAACTCTCTATCGAAAAAAAATCTATTAAATTAGGTAGTAAGATCAAATCGACTGGTGAACATTCTGTTGAAATTGACCTTCACCCTGAGGTAGATTGTTCACTAAGTATTGAGATCTTATCCCCTAAAAGTTCTACCTAGGACTATCTTTTTATAAAATTATTACTAGTTTATATTTGTGCAAAAAAGTTACGATAACTTAAAAGACAATGATATTGAGGTAATTTTACTAGCCTATATATTAAAACATCCTGAACTCTTAGATACACATTTTGAGCAAATTTCAGATAATTTATTTGCTAGCCCTGAAAATTCAAAAATCTTTAAAGTGCTTGAAGACTTTCACAAATCTCAAAAAAACATCTCAATTGATACTATTAAAAATTATATACCCAATATTCAATCTCAAACTTTGAAAGATTTATCACTTCAAATAGATCAAATAGTTTTTTCAAAAGAAATTTTTTTAAATTATATCGAAAGTCTTCAAGAATTATATCTCAGAAGAGAGCTCTTTAAGATTACTCAAGATAAGAATAATGAGTCCACAACTTTTCAGACATCTAATGATATCAAAGAAATATTTATAGATTTAGAAAAGAAAATTTTTGATTTATCTAATTTTAAAAAAGAAAATTACGAATTTAAAGATTTTGCCACAGTTGCAAAATCTTCTCTTCAGTTAGTTGAAAAAGCATTTAAAAAAAAAGGCAAATACTCTGGCGTAGTATCTGGATTTAATGATCTGGATAATATGTTGGGGGGTTTGCAGAATTCTGATCTTGTTATTTTAGCTGGAAGACCATCTATGGGAAAGACTGCTCTTGCGACAAATATTGCCTTTAATGCAGCAAAATATTACTCGAATGAAGAAGAAAAAGGTTCTGTGGTCATGTTTTCTTTAGAAATGTCGGCTGAACAAATAGGTCTAAGAATTTTAGCTGAGCAATCTCGAATACCTAGTGATAAACTTCGAAAAGGAGAATTAAATGAGCGAGACTCAGCGGCCCTTTCATCTACTTATCAAGAAATACACCAATTAAACTTTTTCTTTGACGATAGCCCAAACTTAACCGTTTCTGAGCTGAGATCAAAATTAAGGCGCTATAAAAAGAATTATAATATCAAGTTAGTTCTGATTGATTATCTTCAATTAATCAAACCTGAAGGACAAAGAGATAGC
>MDTG01233549.1_pt1 | contig 13958 bp, 9 predicted proteins | sample 811421 | NCBI WGS metagenome assembly MDTG01 (sample SAMN05326645, study PRJNA326480) | marine metagenome | isolation source: seawater | place: Pacific Ocean: South East | collected 2011 | reverse complement strand
TTTTTTCAAACATTCGAGAGCGCCTCCTCCTCCTCCTCGAGCTGTCGCTCGCGTTTTCAAATTTTTTTGGCCGTTGTTCATCATCCATTATTATTGCGACATCATCGTGCGAGAAGAAGAAGAAGAAGAGATGCAAAAAAAAAAAAGAAAGGAGAGCTCGAATCTCTTTTGGTGTCTGTCTCTCTTACCCAAACAAAAAGCGCTTTGGAACCAACCACAAAGGACGGCGTCGACCTTCGACCCCTCCTTCTCCTCCTCCGCGCCGCGCCGCGGGGGGGAGGGGAACGCGATGGGGGTGTGGCACCCTTTCGCTCGAGACGCATAATCGGCGCTTCCGTCTCGCTTCCGTCTTCCCCACTCTCCCTCGCTTGATGAGTGTGACATCGACTTTTATATGGTCATTACTTTTCTGTGTTGGGGTTTTTTGACCCGCTTTTTTTTTCGAGAGACAAGAGAGGAGTCGTGTATTTTTTGAAAAAAAAATGAAAAAAAAATGAAAAAAAAGCAAAAAATACGACCTTTTTGTAAAAGGGAAAAAGAAGAGAAAAGCAGAAAAGGTCAACACACACTCTCTTTTCCTAAAACTCGACTTTGACGACCCTTTACCTTTGCGTCGTCTCGTTTCGTATCGTCGAAGAAGACGCCGTCGTCGTCGTCGTCGTCATCATGGCGACGACGAAAAGACGCGCGTCCTCGTCCTCGCGGCGGTCCTCAAACTCCGCGTATTCCGTGTCCTCTCTGTAGGGAGGGAGCGGGCGCGTGAGGAAGAGTTTGACCAGAAATACGAACGCGAGCGAGAAGAAGGCGACGGGGCTCGCGCTGTTGAAAGGCGTGGTAGAGGACGAGAGAGTGATACGAGACGAGAACGGGAAGGACGTGACGCCGAGGTCCTTGATAGAGGCGTGTCGATGGACGACGAAAAACGCGTTTGGTGACGAGGAAGAAGAAGAAGAATCAGAGGAGGAGGAGGAGGAGGAGGGGGAAGGCGACGAAAGCGACGAGGAAAGCAATACGAGCAAAAACGAAGAAGAGAGAAGGATGAAGGATGATAATGATATCGATGCTATTTTAAACGTTGACTTTTCCAAGCTCTGGGAAAGGTACAATGCGAGACAATCGAGGCGAATCACGTTAGCGCCCATCGAGATTGCGACGACGACGACGACGAGGAAAAAGAATAGAATAAAGAAGAAACGGGTTCCGTTTGATCCTGGAACACATGCGCACCGCTCGACGCAAACATATACACCACCGTGTATTGCTCGCGAGACGTCTACGGATTCACCAAAAACCAAGGAAAGCGAGACTTGCTGGATAGTAGAGGAGAAACAAAGAGGAAGGGAAAGACCGAAGCGGGCGAGAAAACGCATTGACCGCACGTTCTTGGAACACGCTGAAACAATCGTAGATCGTCAGATTCGAGCAAGCTTAACGTTAGAGCAAACGTTGCGTTACAAAGGCATCATAGTAAAAGGCACCAATAAGAATGAAGTTCTCTTCGCTGGTTCGGAGAAATTGACGCGATTGCGCACGTACAAATACCCGTCTGCGTCATCCTCCGAATCCGGAAAAGAGAAGAGAGTCAACGCGATTCGGTTTCATCCTCGACTTGATGGCGTTATTGCTAGTTGTCATGGGTCTGTCGATGCGGCAGAATTTGTTCAGCGCTGCGATGACTATGACGAGAAGGATCACGAGAAGAAACACAAAGTCGAACACTTCAATAATAGGGGGTTGGAGAAAAGCGGCGCCATACACATCTGGACTCTCCGAGATGCCACAAAAGCAGAGGTATCATTCACGCTCGAAACTGCTGTTACTTCAATAGCATTCCAAAGACCTCGTTACGATGACCCAGAACATCAGATAAAAAACAAAGGCAAGCGTATTCTCTGTGGATGTTTTGATGGTAGCATCCGGTGCTTTGATATCGCATTTCGAGGCAACAAGGGGATGGGCGCCTCCCATCAGCGACTTCTTTACGAATCGAGACCAAAGCATTCACACAAAGAACCAGTTTGGACAGTTGATTTTATAAACGATAGTATGGACGAGGGAAGTCAATGCGAGTTCTCAACCATGAGTTGCTCTACAGATGGAACGGTTCTTAAAATGGAGGCACGCGCAATAATTCCTAGCGAATCATTCGGCACTTCGCGTATCTTAAACGACGGTCAACATCGCTACAAAAAACAGTTTATGGAATCAGATGGCAAAACTATACTCAATAAAGGCCTCGTTTGTGACGATCCACGAGAGATTCAAGCGACATGCTTAGATGTTATCGATCAATCTCACTTTATGATTGGAACCGTACGTGGTGACGTCTTCGTTTGCGCAAAACACTCGCCAATAAATGCAATCAACGAAAGTGATGGGCACACTGATATGTTTAAGATTATTAAGAAGATAAAAGCTCATTCGATATCATCATTGAACGCGCCGATATATCAAATCAAGAAGCATCCATTTGTTCCTGGCGTCTTCGCGACTGCTTCTGCTGATGGCACAGTCCGTGTTTTCCGGGTGGATATGAAACGCGATGTAACCTCCGAGACGAGAGATCGAGAGACACATACGAGCAACGTTAACGATACCTTGCAACAAAGCACTTCATCGATCTTCAAAGAAACTGATGCATCGCAAATATTTGCATTTGTTCCAGCACCTTCGCGAGACAAAAACGGTAAAGAGACGCGTAGTAGTAGTTCGGCAACTTCTTCCGTATGGCCGCCACCAGTCAACGATATCTCGTGGGACACGAACGACAGCAGAAAAATCGCTACGGTGTATGACGATGACAAGTTACGTATATGGAACTGCGAACGAGCAGTGGTGCAATCAAGTAGCAGTTGTAAGAGCGTCGCGCGAAATGATGCGTCGTTGACAGTAACTTCTCCATGGTTTGAAGAGAAATTTGAAGATGTAGGTATTCAGCAACCAAAAGAGAAGAAAAATAACCTCCATCTCACCGCGGTCTGTTATTCAAACAAGAACGCGTCACCGATATTAGCCGTCGGCGATAGCTTGGGAAACGTGCATCTGTTCTCCGTCGGTGTCATTCAGAAGGAGGAAGAGAATGTGCACGAGTTCAACGCGATCGACTACGAAAGCATATTCCCTGTTCCCGATACTACGTACACGCACAAACGATAAATTTTATTACATTTACAATGGTACCCTATATAAATGACATCGGCTATTATACTAAAACAATCACATACGCAATCTTCACTCTCTCTTCACGATAATCTCATCCACAATTCCAAACGATTTCGCCTCCTCCGCGCTCATAAACGTATCCCTCTCCAATGCCTTCGCAATCACGTCCTTCTTCTGTTTCGTGTGTTTGGCGTAAATATCCGTGACCTTCTCTCTCAACTTCAAAATCTCGGACGCTTGGATCGCAATGTCCGACTGCGTCCCCTGTACCCCTCCACTCGGTTGATGAATCATTATCCGACTGTTTGGCAACGCTTTTCTATGACTCCCCGCGGATAAGAGTAAACTCCCCATCGACGAGCATTGGCCAAACGCCAAAGTGTGTATTGGTGCTTGCACGTAATTCATCGTATCGTAAATCCCAAGTCCAGCAGTCACGCTTCCACCAGGCGAGTTGAGGTAAAAATGAATCGGTTCTGTTACCGATTCAGCCTCTAAGAACAATAACTGCGCGACGATCAACGCGGACATCTCGTCGTGGATTGGGCCGTTGAGAAACACCACGCGTTCTTTCAGTAATCGACTGAAAATGTCAAAAGCGCGTTCGCCTCGTGGAGAGGATTCGATGACCATTGGGATGAGAGAGGCGTACGATTTATTCGTGGCGATTTCATTGGTGAGTTTCTTGCCAGCAGAGGTCTGCCGATACGAAGACGAAAGAACGCGTTGGACGGTCGAGCGGAACATGGTGCGTGCGTAAAACGGAAAAAATTCAAAGTGACGTGGTGGTCTAACTAACTCCTCTTTTAATTAGTAAAGAAAAATGCAAAAATCTACTTATCTCGTACGAACATCGCTTTGTCTCGTCGTGTTGCGTCGTATTTGCACTCCTTGTTCTCACTTCAGCATCAAACTTGTTCTCTGTTGATCTCCACTTCTCTTCCCTTTGGACCACGCTGAATCTTACCTATTCTGACGTTGGATCGACGTCGTACCTTCTTCGTTGGCTCGTTTTGATTTTTTCGATCCGTTTCACGTACTCGTCGCCGTAGAAGAATTTTTCGCTTTCTCGAACGCGTTCGACGACCAAGTCGAAATTCTTCGGTCAAACTGAGCGAGTTGGATGCATGAGTTCGTCCGCGAGTTGACGCAGAGACGAGATGGTTTTTTTGTAGCCGTCTTCGGGGAGTTTTATGTGGACGATTTCTTTCGCCGCTTCGCGTCGGAATTTGCTTGCTTGCTTGAACATTTCTTTTCTTTTTCTTTCTAGTTCTTGGAGTTCTTCTTCGGTTTTGCCTTTACTCAACAAAGTTCCGTGTATTGCCGTGCGTTGTCCTCTAATTCTACTACTCCTATCCAATATATCAAAAACTATTTTGTCGCCAGTGTAATGCGTTTGGCCCGCGCGGCTGTTTTCGCGAATCACAACAGAGTCTGAGCCTCCTCGCGTGCCATCATAGTTCATTAACATATCGTCGAGTAAACAACCGAACGCTCTGGCTTCATTTTCGCGAACCATTTGCGAAAACCGAGGGTTTTCGTTGTCGTCAAAAAACATCGCGGCACCGAAATCTCCTAATTTAGCTGACGGGTGGTCCTGGTCGCGATCGATGAGAATGTTGTGCGCGTAAATATCGCCATGACATACGCCGTTTTTGTGGAGTTGATTGATACCTTTCGCGACATTGATGGCGACTGCAAGAATTTCTCGCGCTGTAAATTTGCCCTTTTCCTTATCAAACACGTCTCGAGTGACGCTATCGAAACTTGGAGGATTTCCAAGGTTTTTCCAATCCGTCGGGTCTAAGTATTCCATCACGAGACCGTTTTTTCCGTCTTTCGTGGTGAATTTTGCTAATGTTTCGATGACGCCGCCGCCATCGCTGCCTTCTTCTTCTTCTTCTTCTTCTTCTACTTCTGTAATATGACTAGTCGTCGCTAAACTAGCAGCGGCCATTTCATCTTGCGGCCTACCATCGCTGGTTTTACCATTACCATATATTTTAATTGCGACGTTGAATCCGTCCATTTCCCCCCTGTACACGGTCCCGCTCGCTCCGCTTCCTAATGGCTTCTCTTCATCCACCCCTAAATCTTCAAAATTCACCACTCGTTTCACCGCTCGCTTACCTCTCTCCATTGCATTCATAGCCGCTTTCTCTGTACACGGGTTTGCCGCGAACGCCAACCACGCCAACTTCGGCAACTGGTACAAAAATTCTGGGAAATTTTCAATCCGATTATCGCTCGCTCTCAACAACTCCAAATTTTCTAATCTACTCATAAAAGTCGGCAACTGTTTGATCTTATTCCCGGCTAACATCAACTTCCTCATCGGCAAACATTCACCCAAACTCTCCGGTAATACTTCAATCTCGTTATCGCTCAAAATCAACCACCCTAAAGATGGCGACAACGATTTCTCCGGCACTTCGCGAACTTTGTTCGCCTTGAACGATAGCATGAAAAGGTTCTTCATTTCCCCCAAAACTTCCGGAACTTTGGTAAACTTGTTCCCCAAACAAAACAAAATCTTCAGCTTGGGTAACTTGCTCGCGAACGATGCCGGGAGATCCGTTAAATCGTTCTTCCCGAGGTTTAAAAATTGCAGATTTTTGAGGCGCAAAATCTCCTCCGGAAAGGTTTCAAGCCCGCAGTCGGAGACATCGAGCGTCGTCGTAGATTCCACGTCGAGCTCTCCCGAGCGCACGCGGTCGAGAATTTTCCCACACTTCTCGTTCATGGTGGTAAGACTCTCCCAGCGATGCTCTTCTCTCCTTCGTCGTCGTTCCTTTTCGTCCGCGTCGGATCGTTCTGTACGAATTGGTCTTTGAAGAAATCCAATCGCGCACAACGCGACGACGACGAAGAGCACGCACCACACACGTGTTCTCCTCCTCCTCCTCCAAATGCCAGGAACAGTGCGCATGCACGTGGTGGCGAAGACGAAGAGCGGGGCAAATATCAATCAATCGCGCACGATACCCGATAGATGATGGTTAATAGTCTCAAAGTTGTTCTTAAAGTGTGTTGGATTAATGGCGCTTTCCAAAACGTCCAATTCTCTCCTCATTTTTTTCCCGGATGACGCGCTCAAACCTCGCTCTGCAACGCATTATCCATCATCGTCACCATCGTCGTCGTCGTCACCAGCAAAACCATCATCATCGCGACACAGAAGACCACCGGGGGAGGTGGTGTTCTGCGCCCCGTGCGGACGCGAGACGCGAAGCGCCGATCGCCGCGCCATCGAAAGCGGCTCCATTGTATTACAACTGCACGCTCACGAAAGGGACGCACTTGGAACACTCCGGCGACGTCATCGTCGTCGGAAACGTCGAAAAGGACGCGTCGGTGACGACGGAGGACGGGGATATCGTCGTGTTTGGCTCTTTGAGAGGGGAAGCGATCGTGAGAACGAATAATGAGAGGTCGTCGTTGGCAGGGCAACGAGGTGGGATGGGGAAAATATTCGCGTTGGACATGCGACCGGAAGTCTTGGAAATCGACCACACACAAATGGCGCCTCCGGAACATTTGTTAGATACCGGAGTAGAGGTAAAGGACAGGAGAGTGGTGACTGGGATACCGATGGTTGCGGAGAAGAGCAGTATGACGGGGGAGATTACGTTTTCAAAGTTTTACGGGAAGCGAGCCGGAGAGAAGAGGAACGGCGCCGTAGACGACATGGAACGATATTACGAACAGAAGGAAAAGAACAGTTTATCCGCGGAACAGCTCAAACGCTGTAAACGCGCGGCAATGGTAACAGGAACGTACATTTTAGCCGTTGGCGTGTGCTTATTCATCTTTCCCCGAAGTCTCTTCCATATGGTCGTGCCTCTCGGCGAAAGTGTGTCGACGGAGGTCTGGCTTCGCGTCGTCGCCACCGCTGCCGTCGCGTTTGGTTTGTACTACCGCGCGGTGGCCAAAAACGGCGAAGCTGGGTTTTATAAGGCCACAATCGGTGGACGATATTTCGTGGGTGCGAGTTTGCTCCTTTTAGCCTTGTTTTCGCGGCATGCAAGCATCGCGCTTTTCGCCGTCGGCCTCGTAAATTTTCTCGGCGCGTTCCACATGAAGATGAGCGTAGAGTTTGGGAGTAAAGCGCAGAACGCGAAGAAGAGCACCGCGACTAGCACTAGCACTAGCATTAGCACGAGCAACAAAAATTGGGCGACGCCGTCCGCGTGATGTGAGAAAGAAAGAGTCCACGCGACGTACGAGAGAGGAAGCAAATACTATTATTATTGTTAAAATGGCATGCTTTTCTTTTGGGACTTTCGTATGCATACATTTGGTACTCTGTGTCGACCTTTTTGGAAAGAGGGACAAAAAAGAAGAAAATTTTCAAAACATGTCGCCTCACAACAAATTTACCGCTTAAGAAGCAGACGACCACGTTCTTTCTCTCGAGCGCTACACCATGCGGTGCGTGTTTCCATCCGTCTCAAAAATACACGCGCCGTGCGAATGCGTCCGGCATTCGCGTCGCGGTCGTTCGCGTCGTCGTCGCGCGCTGTGGTGTCGAATTCATTCATGCGCTCTCACATTTTTTTCCGTTGGGTGTCCCGTTGGGTGTCCCCGTTGCCTTGTTCCATTTCTGACGATTGGTGTTGCATTCTCTCTTTCTTTCGGATCGTTATGACAGTGAAATCGTCCACATACAAGCCGGCCAGTGCGGTAACCAAATCGGGGCGAAGTTCTGGGAGGTGAGGATTCTTTTTGCCACGCGTGCACCGCTTTCTCTCTCTTCGCGCTTTCGGGAAATCTTTCAACTCGTGGTCTCCCTCATTTTAAAAGACAATTTTTATTGCGAATGCTCATCGCGCGTGCTGTTATTCTTTCTCCTCATTCCAACAGGTCATCTGCGACGAACACGGTATCGACTCCACCGGGACCTACGCCGGCGATTCGGATTTGCAGCTCGAACGAGTCAATGTGTATTACAACGAAGCTACGGGAGGTATTGATTTTTGTTTTTGCATCACTCTCTTTTTTTTTCTCTTCTGTTTGTTCCCCCTTTTTTAGACTGATTTTGAAAATTCGCGCGCAAGGCGTTTGGTGCACATACGAGTAATGATGACGCATAAACTAACACGGCAATGTCATATTTGTAGGTCGATACGTTCCGAGAGCCGTGTTGCTCGATTTGGAACCCGGGACAATGGACTCAGTCAGATCTGGCCCGTATGGCCAAATCTTTCGCCCGGATAACTTCATCTTCGGCCAAACCGGCGCTGGGAATAACTGGGCGAAAGGCCACTACACGGAAGGCGCAGAGTTGATTGATTCTGTTTTGGACGTCGTGAGGAAAGAAGCGGAAAGTTGCGATTGTTTGCAAGGTTTCCAGGTGTGCCACTCTTTGGGTGGCGGCACGGGTTCGGGTATGGGGACACTATTGATTTCAAAAATTCGTGAAGAATACCCGGACAGAATGATGTTGACGTTTTCGGTCGTGCCGTCGCCGAAGGTTTCCGATACGGTTGTGGAGCCGTACAACGCGACGTTGTCTATTCACCAGTTGGTTGAAAACGCCGATGAGTGCATGGTTTTGGACAACGAGGCGTTGTACGATATTTGCTTCAGAACGTTAAAATTGACCAACCCGACGTTTGGCGATTTGAACCACTTGATCTCTGCGGTCATGAGTGGCATCACGTGCTGCTTGAGATTCCCAGGTCAATTGAACGCAGATTTGAGAAAGTTAGCAGTGAACTTGGTACCGTTCCCGAGATTGCACTTTTTTATGGTTGGTTTTGCGCCGCTCACCTCTCGAGGATCGCAACAATACCGATCGTTGTCCGTTCCGGAGCTCGCGGCGCAAATGTGGGACGCGAAGAACATGATGTGCGCCGCGGATCCGAGACACGGGAGATACCTTACTGCCTCTGCATTATTCCGAGGCCGCATGTCGACAAAAGAAGTCGACGAACAACTTTTCAACGTCAAAAACAAAAACTCGTCCTATTTTGTCGAATGGATACCGAACAATGTCAAATCGTCCATTTGTGACATCCCACCGAAAGGTTTAAAAATGTCCGCCACCTTTATTGGCAACACGACTGCGGTTCAGGAAATGTTCAAGAGAGTTGGCGAGGACTTTTCGTCCATGTTTAGGCGCAAAGCATTTTTGCACTGGTACACGGGCGAAGGCATGGACGAGATGGAATTTACCGAAGCCGAATCGAACATGAACGATTTGGTCAGTGAATATCAGCAATACCAAGACGCGTCGGTGGAAGAGGAGGAGTACGACGACGATGATGACGACGAGCAAGCGTATTAAAATAACAAAAAGAGAGTTTAAACCAAATATTTTAGCGTTTTAGTCACGGGAGGGAGAGTTTTGTATTGCGCGAGGGAGAGAAAGAAAGAGAGGGGGAGAGAGAGATGAATAAAATTGAGGAGGTTTGCGGATGTGCATAAGAAAGAAACAGAGAGAGAGAGAGATGCTGGGCAATGTTGTGAAAGAAAGAGGAGGGAGAGGGAGAGAGGAGGGTTTCCTTCTTCCGTTTATTATTTAGCTGTACCATGAAAATTTTGAGAAGAAGAAAGTTTTACCAAACACAAGAATCAACAATTTATATCTCTCGCGCTCCTTATCCAAAATAGGAATTTGAAACTGTTCTCTCCGTTCTCCACACAAAACGTCGCGCCGTTTTACAGTCTTTCAATATAATAAACGCGGTAAAAATGGCCTTTTCTGTTCGCGCATCGTCCTCTGCCCATCTCGCGCGCAACGTCGTCTCCAACGCGCGTTCGTCCTTAGCCTCTAAGCGCTCCAATGGGATGGGGAAAAAAGTGAGTCAATCGATTCCATTTCGGTTTCAATCGATGTCGAGCACGAGCAGAAAGAGTTCTGTCACCGTACAAGCGGCCGATGGACCTGTATGCGTCGTTACTGGTGCCTCTCGCGGCATCGGCGCGGCCATTGCAACCCAGCTAGGTGCGCAAGGCTGCCGAGTCGTCGTCAACTACGCGGCGAGCTCTGGACCGGCCGAGGAAGTCTGCAAAACTATCAAATCGTCCGGTGGGGATGCCATCGCGGTGCAAGCGAACGTGGCGAAGCAAGACGAAGTAGATGCGTTGTTTAAAGCTGCCGTGGACGCGTTTGGTGAAGTCAACGTGTTGGTGAACAACGCTGGTATTACCCGAGATACGCTGATGATGCGCATGAAATTAGCCCAGTGGCAAGAGGTGATCGACTTGAACTTAACCGGAGTGTTTTTGTGCACGCAAGCGGCATGTAAAATCATGGGAAAGAAGAAGCCGGTGAAAGGGAGAATTATCAACATCACTTCTGTGGTTGGCGTGACCGGGAACGCCGGACAGGCGAACTACTCCGCGGCTAAAGCCGGGGTGATTGGGTTGACAAAAACTGTTGCGAGAGAATACGCGGGAAGAAACATTCAGTGCAACGCCATTGCGCCTGGGTTTATCGCGAGCGATATGACCGCAGAGTTAGGGCCAGAAATCGAGGCGAAGATTTTGACGACTATCCCAGCAGGGAAATATGGTCAGCCGGAAGATATCGCGGGGATGGTGAGGTTTTTGGCGTTGGATCCGGCTGCGGCGTACATTACTGGGCAAACTATTCATGTCGACGGAGGGATGGTTATGTAAAGCTCCTCTTTTGTCAATATTACCACCATGGTACCACTTTTACCACCAAAATTTATTGTTATACTCGTACGAATATGCCCGACTCACTGCATTGCACCAGTTGCACTCCAAAAACAGATTTAGACTGTTATAGTAGGTAGTAAACGGACTTTAAATATTACCGCTTTCTGTTTTAGTTTGTAATGCAACAATTTACACAAAAATTCTTTCGTTTACGACTTTCCAAATTTACGAGAAGATACGACACAAAAACTTTCTGAAGAGAGTTCTCTAATACTAATCACACAACCTTCCAAAATGGACGACACGCACCCTCTCCCGGACTCTCTCGTGATCTTAGCGAGAGACGTCCATTTAGTCGAGTATCAACCTTCGGACGACATCTGTGTGCAAATCATACGAAAATTCTCATTCAGATGCCTTTTTGATGCGATACAACAACTGTTTTCACGAGAAGAAAGAGAAGAAAGAGAAGACGACGACGACGACGACGACGTCGTCGACAGCGAAAAAAATCTACAATTACTGTGCGAATTGATTGAAAAGTTGAGCAAATGCGAACGAGTTTGTGAGATGTTGCTCTTTTCATCAGACGAAGAAAGAGGATGCACTCGAGAGGAAGTTTTGAATGAAATTTCGAAAGGATTAGTAGAAGAAAATACGAGTGTGCGACGCGCGTGCGCTTCAGCGTTGATGGAAATCATGTCGTATTGCATTTCGAATACGGCTGGCATTGGTAACGATGTTATGCGGAAGAAAGAGAGCGGCGAAATCTTCAGTCGGCTTATACCGGACGTTTTGAAAGTGATGCTGGAAACTTCGGACGACAAAGTGTATGCGTGCGTTGCAAAGGCAGTTCTGGCGGCGGCAAGGGAAGAAGGTAACGGCGGCGTGAGAAGGAGAGCGAATGTGAGGGATATTGTGTTGGAGATGATGATGATGGCAAAATACAAGCACTCGTCCGTGGCGAAGAGTAGAGCGTTGAATGCAATCGCCGCGTTGAACTCTGACCACTCCGTGGTGGAAGGAGAAGGAAAAGATAAAGATAAAGATAAAGAAGAAAATACACGAAAGAAAGAGATTGAGGCGTTCGAGGATACCGTGCGCGAATGTGCGAAGAACAAAGATGAGTTGCTTTTAGCCGTGTCTCTGGAAAGTTTAGGCGAGCTTTGCGAACGAGATATGCGGGTGGCAACAGGAGTGTTTCGTAGCTATGGATTGAGAGAGCTGCTTTTCAAAGAAGAAGAAGAAGAAGAAGAAGAAGAAGAAGAAGAAGAAGAAGAACGAGGGGAGGATCAATCGATACGAATTGCGAGTGTAACGTGTGCGGCAAGGGTATGTGGTAGCGCAGTAGTACAGTTGACAAAATCTGATGGTGGTTTTACTAAAGGAGGTGATAATAGCGCAGTTGACGAAGCGTTGTTGTTTGAAACATGTGTGACGAAATTCGTAGAAAAAGCGACAGTGATGTCTACGAACGGATGGAGCGACGAGGCCGCCGCTGCAGCGGATGCGCTCGGAACTTTCTGTGCGATTGCTTTGTCTTCTCCTTCTTCTTCTCCTTCTTCTTTTGCTATAGTTCAAGCGCTCATGTTGGATTCTCTGGAGATGTTGGCTACTCGGGCATTCCACAAGTCGTGCGTAGCTTCCATTCACGCTTTGGCGAACGCGTCCTTCTACCCGGCGGAGATTGTGCAAAAGGCGAAAATGGAGAAGTTCGAATCCCTTCAAGCGCGTTTCAAAAAGCTTAAAATACTTAACGGTACCGCCAATGTGGTGACTAATTCTTCCATTGACGCGGAAAATAGTAATGCTGCGTTCGAAAAGCAACTTCGAACGAGTTGTTATTCGGCTTCGTCGTATCGCGGTACACTGGCTGAAGCCATTGCGAAGGCGCTCGTGAATACTCCTGGGGTGCGAGAGAACGAAAGCGACGTTCAAAAACGCATCGCTTTATACAGATTGGCGCAAAATTTAGGTACACGCGCGTGGTTTTCAAGAGACTGTTTGTTGTCATCCTCCACGGAAGCATTGATTGGTTCGAAAAATCTTGTTTTCGAGCCGACGAGCGAAGCTATGCGTTGGAGAATGTCAGCTTTGAAAGCGATAGTATTCGGCGCGATCGAAGCGAGAGCGTTAGATATGATTGATGAAAGTCAATACATTCAAATTAAAAGCGCGAGCGAAATGAATCCGTTCTTAGGCGTTGGCGGTGGTTCCAAAGTGACCGCCATTCCAGACGTTGGAACACTTCCAAGGTAAGGCTGATAGAGAAGACTTGGTAAAAGTATATATGTGCGGTATATAGTATACCATGGTAAGTATAGAGTCGTTCAAGCAAGCATGGCTTAGTGATGTAATAAAATAGTACCACACCTAGATACCAACCGGGTACCATCACTGGTACCATGGTATCATTCATATGTAAATGGTCATATTAGTTTTTATGTGCGAGTTTTTTCATCCTACTATTTCTCGCAATTATATTCTTGACACTATCGTGATCGATGTAATCCGAGGTAGAAAGTGCTTGCCATTGATTCAAGGAAATCGTCGATGCCTCGAGTTCTGCGACAGTTTTCTCTCGACTTTCCATGATGCGTTCGTCGAGTTCAGGATCCGCCGCACGCATCAAGAAGAGCGTCATGGAGTGAATTTCTTCCTCGCTGAACATCTCTTTTTGTAACTTGCCTTTGCCTGAGTGATCCGCAAACTGATCGGAAAAGCACGCCGAGACAACAGCTTTGAGTTCGGTGAAGTCCAGTTGACCTTCGCCGTCTTTATCGGCAACTTTAAACGCTCTGGACGCCACAATACTCTGTGCCGTGAACCTCGCCGCTTCCAATTCAATATCGCACTCTTCCTGGATGAATAGCTTGTAGTTTTTGGACAATTCACCTAAGCCAAACTTAGCCACGAGATTGACGACGGTACCTGCAACTCCTAACAAGACCAAACCAGATGTTAAAGTTAAAATGATAAATACTGGATCTAATTGACCAATCAAACCGTTCTGTTGAATGTCGAACAAGATGCCGTACTTGTACATATCTTGGAAATAACCTTCGGGTTTACCATCACTGGGGTCAATTGGATCTGTCAAATTCGTCGGTTCTGCTCTGTATGTGATGTCTTGGCCTTTCGAAAACCATCCGAGAATGGGTGACACG
>MDTG01440207.1_pt1 | contig 13959 bp, 12 predicted proteins | sample 811421 | NCBI WGS metagenome assembly MDTG01 (sample SAMN05326645, study PRJNA326480) | marine metagenome | isolation source: seawater | place: Pacific Ocean: South East | collected 2011 | reverse complement strand
TCAATCGAGATGATCGGATAGCGGTTCACCAAATCTTCGTAATAGCTGATGAGGCCTTCATCATCCAGGCTTTTTCCTTCGCCGGTCAGCTCATATTTGCCATTTTTGTGGAACTCGCTGGAGGCCGCATCCAACGCCAGCATAATATCTTCGCCCGGCACATACCCCGCCGCTTCCACTGCTTTCATAATGTAACCAAGCGCAGCATCCGCACTTTCAATATTCGGCGCAAAACCACCCTCATCGCCTACATTGGTGTTCAAGCCTGCATCCGACAATTGCTTCTTCAGCGCATGAAACACCTCAGCTCCCATGCGGATCGCATCACGCATATTGGAGGCATTCACTGGCATAATCATGAATTCCTGAATATCGATGGGGTTATCCGCGTGCGCCCCGCCATTGATGATGTTCATCATCGGCACAGGCAGGCTGCGTGCTGCAGCACCGCCGAGATATTGATAAAGCGGCAAATTACACGCTTTTGCAGCCGCATGGGCCACTGCCATCGACACGCCAAGAATAGCGTTTGCACCCAAACGGCCTTTATTTTCAGTGCCATCCAGCTCAATCATCGTCTGGTCGATATGGTATTGGTCTTCCGCATCCAGCCCCAGCACCGCATCAGCGATTTCCGTATTCACATTTTCCACTGCGTTCAACACACCTTTGCCGAGGTAACGCGCTTTGTCTCCATCGCGCAACTCCAACGCTTCCAGCGCGCCGGTTGACGCACCGCTTGGCACGGCCGCCCGCCCCATCGAGCCATCTTCCAGATACACATCCACCTCCACGGTCGGGTTGCCGCGGCTATCCAGAATTTCACGTCCCTCAATACCAAGAATCGCAGTCATGTCTTATAGTCCTTTTGTAATAGAATCGTAGGCTTTCAGCTGCTCAAGAATCGCTTTCATCTCGTGCAGTTTAATCATATTCGGGCCATCTGACGGCGCATTATCGGGGTCCTGATGGGTTTCCATAAACACACCGGCTACGCCCACCGCCAGTGCTGCCCGCGCAATTACGGGTGCAAATTCGCGCTGTCCACCAGACGACGTGCCCTGCCCGCCGGGCTGCTGCACACTATGGGTAGCATCCATAATAACCGGATAGCCCGTCTGCTCTGCCATTATCACCAGCGAACGCATGTCGGTCACCAGCGTGTTATAGCCAAAGGATGCACCGCGTTCGGTCAGTAGAATACGCTCATTACCCGAATCCGCTACTTTCGCCGCCACATTTTTCATATCCCACGGGGCGAGAAACTGCCCTTTCTTCACATTAATGACCGCGCCAGTCGCCGCGGCTTCTACTAACAGGTCCGTCTGACGGCACAGAAACGCCGGAATTTGCAGCACATCCACCACTTCCGCCACAGGCTTGCATTGCTCGCGCTCGTGAATGTCGGTCAGCATCGGCACGCCGAATTCTTTTTTGAGATCTGCAAAGACGGGCATCGCCGCGTCCAGCCCCATGCCGCGCTTGCCCGACAGACTGGTACGGTTAGCTTTGTCAAAACTGGTTTTGTAAATGAATGGAATGCCTAAGCTATCGGTCATCTCTTTGAGTTGACCGCACATATCGAACGCGTGCTCGCGCGATTCCATCTGACACGGCCCCGCAATCAGCGCGAATGGCTTGTCGTTGGCGATGATTACATCACCTATGGCTACTTGTTTTTGCATCATTTCCCTCTTCCTGCTCGAGCTAATTCAGCTTCGTCACGGCTTAATTCACCACCCAATAATTCTTGCGCGCGTGCCCAGTGCTGCAAAAGCATGCCATTATTCATATCCGGGCTCACCACACGCGTGCGCTGCGTAGCACTAAATTTGCCAGGCTTATCATCCAGAATAATATAGCTATCGTCGTCTACCCCGTGCGCTTCACACCATGTCTTTATGGATGCAGCCTTGTCATGCGGATCATCAATCCACATATCGTCGTGCAAATAGTCAGTGAGGTTACACGCATTCAGCGATTGTGATACCCGTTCACGCGCTCGCGCCACTGCCTCTTGTGTAGAGCCGCTGGCCTGGGTAGTAATCATAACAATTTGTGCTCCAGTTTCTTCGCATAGACCTTGCAGCAAACCTGCGGCTACCGGGTCAAGCTCGCCTTCAAACGGCGCACTATCACCACGCGCACGGTCAACACGATGAGAAGCAAGCACACCATCTACATCCAGAAAAATGATTTTCGATGTAGCTTGTGTGTTCATTATGCCGCCTTTTTAGAAGGCTTCTTGCCCTTGGCGTTTTCTTTAGCGGCTTTCACAAAGGACGCGAATAATGGATGGGCATTGTATGGGCGTGATTTAAATTCGGGGTGGAACTGCACCGCCAAAAACCATGGATGCCCCTCAAGCTCGATAATCTCAGGCAATTGCCCGCCCGGTGACATGCCAGAGAACACCACGCCGTGTTTTTCGAACTCTTCTTTATATTCCACATTCACCTCGTAGCGGTGACGGTGACGTTCGGAAATATTCTTTTTACCATAGACTTTATGCGCAAGGCTCTTGGATTTCAGCTCGCACGGATACGCTCCCAAACGCATGGTACCGCCCATATCTGAATCTTTCGAGCGCTTTTCCTTCACGCCGTGACGCACCCACTCAGTCATCAGGCCAATCAGCGGGCCGCGCTCGTCGGTGGTTGGCTTATTGCCAAATTCGGACGAGCCAGCATCCGTAATACCCAGCAGGTTTCGCGCCATTTCCACCAGCGCCACCTGCATGCCGTAGCATATCCCGAAATACGGGATTTTATGCTTACGGGCATAGGTCACCGCCCGGATTTTACCGCGCACACCCTGCTCGCCAAAACCACCCGGCACCAAAATCGCATCCATCATGCTAAGCTTTTTGTCGAACTCGGCATTTTCGAAATTGCGCGAATTCACCCAGTGCACATTCACACGCACATTATTGGCAATGCCTGCATGGTCTAATGCCTCGGTCAGCGATTTATAGGTATCGCCAATTTCCGTATACTTGCCCACCAGCGCTACGTTCACTTCGCCCTGTGGCTGCTCGAAACGGCGTACAATCTTGTCCCACTCGCTCAGATCAATCTTGTTCTTGGAGCGCATATTGAAATGCTTCAACACCTGCGCGTCCAGCCCCTCTTCATTGAGGCGAGCAGGCACCTGATAGATCGATGGCGCATCCAGTGCCTGAATTACGCAATCCTCGCTCACATTACAGAATTGCGCTATCTTGCGACGCTCACCCATCGGAATCTCACGGTCAGCGCGGCATAGCAGAATATCCGGCTGTATACCAATCGAGCGCAGCTCTTTCACCGAGTGCTGTGTGGGCTTAGTTTTCAATTCTTTGGCGGCGGCAATGTAGGGCACAAGCGTGAGGTGCATGAACAACACATTGTCGCGCCCCAGCTCGTTACCCAGCTGACGAATAGCCTCGAAAAATGGCAGGCCTTCAATATCACCCACCGTGCCGCCAATTTCGCACAGAATGAAATCTTCTTCGTCGGTGTCAGTCAGCACAAAATCTTTAATGAGGTCGGTCACATGTGGGATCACCTGCACAGTGCCACCCAGATAGTCACCACGGCGCTCTTTGGAGAGCAGCAACGAATAAATCTGCCCAGTGGTCACATTATCGGTTTTGCGCGCATCCACGTTGGTAAAGCGCTCATAGTGCCCCAAATCCAGATCGGTTTCTGCACCGTCATCGGTCACAAATACTTCACCGTGCTGGGTTGGGTTCATAGTGCCGGGATCAACGTTCAAATACGGATCCAGCTTGCGCAGTCGCACCTTGTAGCCACGTGCCTGCAAAAGCGCACCCAGACTGGCAGAAGACAGCCCCTTACCCAGAGAAGAAACAACACCACCGGTAATGAAGATAAATTTTGCCATCGTCTTTTTCAGTCTTTCCTTTACTTATTCTGCTTGCGGCACTTGCGGCTCTACTGGTGCAACGGGTGCGGCAGGTGTGGCCTCGCCTTCAGCTCCCTCTTCTACTGGTGCTCCCAGTGGCGCTTTCACATCTTCTACATTCATCTCTAACGTAGGCTCATTCGCCTCTTCGATACGGTCGATCAACGAGGTATCGGTGCGGTTTGCTGCCAAAATGGACAATACCAATGAGTTGACGATAAACAATGTCGCCAAAATAGCCGTTCCGCGTGTCAAAAAGCTGGCCTTCGCGCGTGTTGAAAGCAGGTTGGCGCCGCTGCCACTGCCCATACCAAATCCGTCTGTGTCGCTGCGCTGCACCAGTACAATACCGATCAGAGCGATCGCGATAATGACGTGAATAATAAGTAAAACAAATTCCATGGCTAGTTTGTACCCGCTTTTATTATGGTTTCAAAGTCGTCAGCTTTCAGGCTGGCACCGCCTACCAGCACACCGTCTACTTCATTCTGAGCCAGAATTTCGGCGGCATTCGCTGATTTGACCGAGCCTCCATACACGACTGTCGGCTGCTTGTCACCCGATTTATCGGCCGCGAAATAGGCTTTGATATGCGCGTGCACCTGCCCAATCTCTTCTGTGGTAGGGGTTTTGCCACTACCAATCGCCCATACAGGCTCGTATGCAATAATCACATCCTGCACACGCCCCTCGGGCACAGATTTATGCAACTGTTTGTCGAGCACAATGCTGGTTTGCTTACTCTCTTTTTCCTGTAAGGTTTCGCCCACGCATATAACCGGCGTCAACCCTGCTTTTAGCGCAGCTTCGGCTTTGCTGCGCACCAGAGAATCACTTTCGTGATGGTTTTGGCGACGTTCGGAATGCCCTACCAGCACATAGCCACAGCCCAGCGCCTTCAGCATGTTGGCAGACACATCGCCTGTATGTGCTCCGGCTTCTTCATAATGGCAATCCTGCCCGCCCAGCGCTACAGCACTGCCATTGAGCGCTTGCTGCACATCGCGCAGCCAGCAGGCAGGTGGGCACAACACCACTTGCACATTTTCATCCGTTGCGGTTGCTGCGCTGGCAGCCGCCAATTCTGAGGCAATGGCTGCATCGCCGTGCATTTTCCAATTGCCGATTATATAGGTTGTTTCATTCATAAATGGGTCGCAAACTCTTTGACATTTCACTGCGCTGGTGTACACCTGCGCACTTAGGTTTAGCGAATTTCACTTAACACTCAAGTCGGGATTTTTATGTTACGCGGTTTACGTAAAGGTGCATCCTCCATTTTTGCCAAGGCATTATTGTTTTTATTGGTAGCCAGCTTCGCTTTGTGGGGCATTGGCGATATTTTCCGCGATAGCGGCGCTAACGCAACGCTTGCCACCGCCGGTGCCGATGTGATTACCGCACAGGAATTTCAGGTGAGCCTGCAAAAAATTCAGCAAAGCTATGGTGATTTAATGACACCGGAAATGATGCAACAAACACAGCTACCGCTGATGCTGTTGCAACAAATGATCAATGGCCGCCTGCTGGAGCAGGAAGCAAAACAGCTGGGTGTGCGTATTTCTGACGACGCACTATTGCGCCATATCCGCAACAATCCGGCCTTCCAGAAAGAAGATGGCTCGTTCGACCGTGTGCGCTTTGCCCTGTCATTGCAGACCAATCAAATGAACGAAGCGATGTATCTGGCGACATTACGCGAAAACCTCTCTGCCGACATTCTGCGCGATATGTTTTTCGTATCACCGCTGATTTCGGACGACATCGTAAAAGCACTTTATCAGGCGCGGGCAGAAGAGCGCGCGGCTGGTATTATTCTGATAGGCGGTCAGGACATTAGCGCAGATGAGCCAACTGACGACGAATTGCAGGAATTTTATGATGCCACCGCCGCTGCCTACATTCAGCCGGAATACCGCACTATTCGCATCGCATCTGTGCCGGCAACTGCGCTCACCCAACAAGTACGCGCCAACGTAACCGAAGAAGACATCGCACAATATTATGAAGATAATCAGTCGATGTTCACTGTGCCTGAAAAACGTAACGTGGAGCAATGGCTGTATAAGACCGAGTCAGAAGCGACGGAAGCGTATAAGCAACTGCTGGAAGGTAAAGCAGCGGAATCCGTGATTAGTGCCTACCCACCAGTAAATGCAGACAACACTGCTCTGGGCAATGTGGCCTACAAAAGCCTGCCAGACGAAGCGAAAGACCCGGTATTTTCGGTTGAGGCCGGACAATTCACCAACCCGATTGAAACCGCATTTGGCTGGCATGTATTTTTGGTGAAAGACGTCACCCCCGCCCAGACCAAACCCATGGACGAAGTGAAAGACGCGATCATTGACCAATATGTGGCTGCAGCAAGCGAAACCCATGTGCGCAAAACCGCCAATGTGCTGGATGACGCGCTGGCAGGTGGCGCAACGCTGGAAGAGGCGTTTGAAACGGCACAACTGGATGCCACGATTACAGAAATTGGCCCTGTAGATGCCAATGGCCTGAATCAAAAGGAAGAAGCGGTGCAAGTAGATGCATTGCCAAACGCAGCCCTGCAAACCGGCTTTAGCCTTGGCGTCAACGAAACCTCGCGTCTGGCTTTGAGCGATGACAATGAGTATTTCCTCATTCAGACCAAGTCGATCATTGGCGAGCGTCAGCCTGCGCTGGACGAAGTGCGCGCGCAAATCACTCAGGCTTGGAAAAAACAGCAACGCGCCCAGAAATTGCGCATCAAAGCACAAGCCATTGCCGCCGAGCTGAAAACCGCTGATAATGTGCAGGCAGTGCTGGACGAAAAGGGCTTGAGCACGCAATCTACTGGACGTATCGCACGTTATCAGGACACGGTTACCAATAACTCTGCATTGAAGGATAAAATCCTCACCTCTGGGTTTGTGATGGAGCTGTTTAATCTACAAAAAGGTGACATCACCAATGCGTATCCGCTCCCTAACGGCGAATATGCAGTGGGCGTGTTAAGCGATATCTTCCCCGCCGAAGATGACCCAAGCGCGGCTGATCTGGCAGAAATCCGCTCAGAGCTAAAGCAAGCCATGCCAGAAGAGCTTTATTCGCAATATATCGTCGCGCTGCGTCAGGCGCACGGCGTAAGCATTAATCAAGACGTACTCGCCCAATTACTGCAATGATCCAATCTAATACCACGTTTCACCCTTCCCTCGATGATTTCACAGCACAGCTGGCAGCGGGCAAATCGCAACTGGTGTGGACACGCGTTGTGTCCGATCTGGAGACCCCTGTGTCGGCTATGCTGAAACTGATGGATAAAAGCAAGCCTGCCTTTTTGCTGGAATCGGTCGAAGGTGGCGAAGTGCGCGGGCGTTATTCGATTATCGGGCTGGAGCCTGATTTGATGTGGCGCTCGGTAGGTGGCCGCTCCGAAATCAGCCGCACCCCACCTTTCCATGAAAACAGTTTCGAGCCATGCTGGGAAGATAGTCTCAGCTCGCTGCGGGCGCAGGTGAAATCCATTCAGATGGATATGCCAGAAGAAATCCCGTCGGCTGCAAGCGGCCTGATTGGGTATATGGCCTATGACATGGTAAAGCAGATGGAGCGCCTGCCCGACGCCAACCCTGACACCACCAACATTCCCGATGCCTGCTTTATGCGGCCGGGGCTGATGCTGGTATTTGATTCGGTGGATGGTGTGATTTATCTGGCCACACCTGTGTGGGCGGAAGGCTCCGATGCATCGCAGACAGAGGCACTGTACAACAAAGCCTGCCAGCGCATTGACGACACAATGCGCACCTTGCAAGGGCCGATTGACCAGCGTAATTACTTCACCGACCGCGAAACCCCCCCTATTGATTTCACCTCCAACATGAGCAAGGACGACTATTTCGCCATGGTGGAGAAAGCCAAAGAATATATCGTCGCGGGTGACATTTTTCAGGTAGTGCCATCACAGCGCTTTTCAGCCGATTTTGACCTGCACCCACTGGCACTCTACCGTTCGCTCCGGCATATGAACCCTTCGCCGTTTTTGTTCTTCCTGCATTACGGCGATTATAGCCTGATCGGTTCCAGCCCGGAAATTCTGGTGCGTCTGCGCGATAACAAAGTGACCATCCGCCCAATTGCCGGCACCCGCAAACGCGGCAGCAACCGCGCGGAAGATGCCGCACTGGCCGAAGACTTGCTGAATGATCCAAAGGAAAAAGCCGAGCATCTCATGCTGCTGGATTTGGGGCGCAACGATGTGGGGCGTGTGGCCAAACCCGGCACGGTGGAAGTAACACAGGAAATGATCATCGAACATTACAGCCATGTGATGCATATCGTCTCGAACGTGGAAGGCGAGCTTGACCCCGCCCATGACGCCATCGACGCATTGGTGGGTGGCTTCCCGGCAGGTACTGTCAGCGGCGCGCCTAAAATTCGCGCGATGGAAATTATTGACGAGCTGGAGCCAACACGCCGCAGCTTTTATGCGGGCTGTGTGGGCTATTTTTCGTCCGATGGTTCTATGGACACCTGTATCATGCTGCGCACCGGCCTGATGAAGGATGGTAAATTGCACGTGCAAGCGGGCGGCGGCGTGGTGGCCGACAGCGATCCACAAGCTGAATATGATGAATCTGTCAACAAGGCGCAGGCGGTAATGCGTGCTGCCGAACAAGCCATAAAATTTATATGAGCCGACCATGCTGCTACTAATCGATAACTACGATAGCTTCACCTATAACCTGCTGCATTATCTGGCCGAGCTGGGTGCCGAGGTTGAGGTGATCCGCAACGATATTGCAACGGCCGATACGATGCTCAGCAAAGGCGCCAAGGGTATTGTGATCTCGCCGGGGCCGGCTGATCCTGACGATGCAGGCGTATGTCTGGAAGTGGTAGAAAAAGCAAACGTACCTGTGCTGGGCGTATGTTTGGGCCATCAGGCGATTGGGCAGGCATTTGGCGGCAAGGTCATCCGCGCACCTTATGTGATGCACGGCAAAACCAGCGACATCCAGCATACCAATACGCATATATTCAAAAACATTCCCTCACCTTTCACGGCCACACGCTATCACTCGCTGATTGTGGAGCGCGAAAGCCTGCCAGATGTGCTGGAGATAACAGCTGAAACAGACGACGGCATCATTATGGGGCTGTCGCACAAAGAAAAGCCGATTCATGGCATGCAGTTTCATCCTGAGAGCATCGCATCGCACCACGGGCATGCGTTGCTGAAAAACTTCCTCGACCTGCTGTAATGACGCACGACCTGCACACATTCATCACCCGCGCCCAAAGTGGCCAGCATTTAACACGTAACGAAGCGGAATCCGCGTTTGAGCAGCTGCTTTCCGGCGATGTGGATGACGAGACCATCATCGCACTGCTGACGGCCCTGCGCGATAAAGGCGAAACCAAAGACGAGATACTCGGCGCGGTGACAGCCATCCGCAAGCGCGCTGTAACCCTGAACGCGCCCGAAGGTTCTATTGACACGTGCGGCACAGGCGGCGATGCAAAAGGCACTTACAATATCTCGACTACCGTAGCCGTCGTGCTGGCAGCGTGCGGTCTGCCGGTGGCCAAACATGGCAACCGTTCGGTCTCCTCCAAATCGGGTAGCGCCGATGTGCTGGAACATTTGGGCGTAAAGCTGGATGCCGATGTCGCAACGCTGGAGCAATGCCTCAACGAAGCCGGTATCTGCTTTATGATGGCGCCACAATTCCATAGCGCAATGAAGCACGTGGCCAGCGCCCGCAAAGCAATTGGCACACGAACTATTTTCAACATTCTCGGGCCATTGTTAAACCCGGCTTCCATCGATTATCAATTGCTTGGCGTCTTCGACCGCTCGCTATCCCGTGTGCTGGCCGAAGTGCTGCAGGAGTTAGGCACAAAAGGCGCATGGGTAGTGCATGGTGCTGACGGGCTGGATGAAATGAGTATCAGCGGTGAAACCTATGTGTGTGCGCTGGAAGATGGCGCGCTATCCGAATTCACCGTCACCCCTGATGATGCCGGACTATCTGCACACCCAATCGATGCATTAATTGGCGGCGATGCGGAAGAAAACGCCGATGCGCTGATGGCCGTGCTAACAGGCGCTGAGTCAGCCTACCGCGATGCGGTGCTACTCAACACGGCGGCGGCGCTAAAAGCGGCCGACAAAGTGGATGATTTGCAGGCAGGTGTAGCACTTGCGGCGGAAGCGATTGACTCTAACCGTGCACATACTACCCTGCAGCAATGGATAAAATGCAGTCAGGGAGTGTAGCATGTCCGATATTCTAGCCGAAATTTGCGAGAAAAAGCGTGCGCATGTGGAAAACTGCAAACAGGCAAAGCCCCTGTCTGACCTGGAACGGGAAGTGCGCATTAGCCCCGCTCCACGAGGGTTTTACAAACGTCTGAAGCTGCATGCCAGCAACTATGGTGTGGCCGTGATTGCCGAAATCAAAAAAGCATCACCCAGCAAAGGGCTGATCCGTGAAGATTTCTCGCCTGCGGATCTGGCACGGCAATATGAAAATGGCGGGGCAAGCTGCCTGTCGGTCTTGACCGACGAGCCGTATTTTCAGGGCAAAGACGCGTATCTGGGCGAAGCACGCGATGCCTGCTCGCTACCCGCATTGCGCAAAGACTTCATGCTCGATCTGTATCAGGTGCATGAGGCGCGGGCACTGGGTGCGGATTGCATTTTGCTGATTATGGCGGCGCTTGACGATGCACAGGCGAAAGAAATGGAAGCGGCGGCACATGAGTTGAAAATGGATGTGCTGGTGGAAGTGCACGACGAGCAAGAGCTTGAGCGCGCGCTGAAACACCTGCAATCACCGCTGTTGGGTGTGAATAATCGCAACCTCAAAACACTAGAAATTGACCTCTCCACCAGCGAACGCCTGCGCGATATGGCGCCTGCTGACAAGCTGTTTGTGTGTGAGAGCGGCATTTATAACCACGGCGATGTGAAACGCATGCAAGCCGCGGATATACATTGCTTTTTAGTTGGCGAATCCTTAATGTCGCAACCAGATGTGCAACGCGCAACACGGCAATTACTGGATGGTGGCATCGCATGCTGATACAAAACGCCTTCAGCTCAACATTTACAATTCAAGACATTCCCTTCTTCTATATAGATGCGGCCGCGCTGATTATTTTCATCGCAGCATGGGTAGGGTATGCATGGTATGCGGACCGTAATTATTGCCGCGAAGGTAATCTGCTGCATACTATGGACGATATGCGGCTGAGCTGGATGCGCCAGATGCTACGGCGTGAAAACCGCATTATGGATTCTACGCTCATCGGCAATTTGCTGCGCAGTATCTCTTTCTTTGCGGGCACCAGCATCTTTCTCATCATTGGCTTGTTCACCCTGCTTGGCTACCGCGAACAGGCCATTGGCATGATTGAGGCAATCCCCTTCGCGATGCAGCCAAGCACACTGCTTTTAGAAGCGAAGGTGTTTCTGATGGCATGGATTTTTGTGTATGCGTTTTTCAAATTCACCTGGTCGCTGCGGCAATATAACTATGCCTGCATATTGGTAGGCGCCGCCCCGTTCCCCAACGAGAATATTGGCAAACACGAAGAGTTTGCGAAACGTGCAGGCGATTTGATTGCCAATGCCGGCCGCCACTTCAATATGGCGTTACGCGCCTATTATTTCGGGCTGGCCACCATCAGCTGGTTCATCCATTCAGGCATTTTCATCGTGATGACGCTGTGGGTCGTGCTGGTTATTTTCCGTCGCGAATTCCGCTCCCATACGGTGAACAACCTTTCTGCCCTTCACAACAAGGACTAACCCTCATGTGCCGTCGTTTGTTTTATGTGCTGCTATGCCTGCTATGGCCCTGCATAGCGCTGGCTAAAGCACCCTGCCCGCTGCCGGCCGATTATACGCCGATTGCCGAACGCTATGAAACAGGGCTGCTATTCAAAGTAAGCTCATGCGGAGTCACCAATTATCTGTTTGGTACGTTCCATTCGGATGATCCGATGTTGCGCCCTATGCTGCACGATGCCAAACAAGCCATTACAAATAGCGATTACGCCGCTTTCGAAATTGTGTTGGACGAACAAGCCAAAAAGCAGGTGCTGGTGTCGCTGCTGTTGCCACCCGACAAGCCAGGTCTTAACCAGCTATTACCGCGCAGCGTATTTACCAAGCTACAAGCCAATCTGGCGCATATTCCCATTAATCCAGAGCAAATTAATCGTTTCAAACCATGGGCGGTGGCTGTGCTGATGCAGTATCCGCAACCAAAAGCAGACGGTATGGTGATTGACGAACAGCTGCAACAATATGCCATGCATCAAAACAAGCAGCTATTCGGGCTGGAGAGCGTGCAGGAACAATTTGCTATTTTTGATAACCTCTCACTGGATGAACAAATTGCATTCTTGGAAGCAAGTCTGGATGACATTGACTCAATCAACGAGAATATGGCGCGCTTACAAACACTCTATGCCAATAAAGATATGCGTGGCATCGCCGCACTGGGGCGCGAAAGCTTTGATGCAATAGAAGATGATGCACTCGGTGCGTATTTGGAGAATGCATTATTAACCAAGCGCAACTACAAGATGGCCGGATGGCTCAGCACCCCACTACAGATGGGAGGGATGTTTGTTGCTGTCGGCGCATTACACCTGCCGGGTGAGTCAGGCCTGCTGCACTTGCTTGAACAGCAGGGCTATCGCATTACGGTGGCAGACTAATAGCGCTGTTTTTTGCGTGCCCATGGCCGCACTCCACTCGCCTGCGCGCTGTTACCCATTTTCACGCCCGTTTCATTCAGCCAGAACCAATGCGCGCCCCGTACGCTTAAATCCGCACGGTCAATCAATGTTGCCCTGCAGGCATTCGCATAAAATGCGGTAATCACCCAATCCGCGCGCTCACAATCTTCAACGATGGCTGACTGGCGTGCGGGAAATGCTATCACCTGCCCATGCTGCGTGTAAATACAGCCCAGCGCATCGCACTGCCACGCGGGATTGCCCTTAGGCACATAATCCAATTGCTCATAGCCCGCCCCATGCGCCCATTGGTCGGCAATAAAACTGGTGCGCCTGCCTTTTGCGATATAAAGCGTACCGTCAATACGCACGGCTATTTGCTTAACATCTGGCGAGATGAGTATGTCGGGCATATGCGTCAGGCTCAAGCTCATCAACCCTGCCGTTATCGCTCCTACGCCCCACCAGCGCCAACCTGTACGCCATAGGCATAACCATAACCCACCCAGCGCAATCAACACCATGCCCCAGGCAGGCATAGCAGGATAGAACGTGCGCGCATGCGGTATGTTGGCCACCCACTCAGCCAGCATCAACATGGTGGTGATGCCCTCTTCCATCAGCCAGAGCGCTGGCGCATCTAACCCCAGCGGCATCAGCATGAAACTCAGCAACATGGCGGGCATAATCCAGAAGGTGACCACCGGTATCACCAGCATATTCGCCAGCAACCCATAGAGCGAAAAACTGTTGAAATGATAGAGCACAAAGGGAGACGTCGCTGCTTCGGCCACAATGGTGGTGAGCAACACCCCCACAAAAAAGGCCAGCACCCTGCCCCTGAAATGCTGCAGACCACCCATCGCATCGTAGCGAAAACGCGCAGCCTCATAAAAGGCAATTAATGCCACTGTCGCCGCAAAGGAAAGCTGGAAGCCCGGCTCAAGCAGATTGGAGGGGTCGTATACAAGAATAATCAATGCCGCAAACGCCAAAGAGCGCATGGGCGTGACCTGACGGTTCAATAACACAGCACCGAGCAGCAACGCCACCATCACAAAAGCGCGCACGGCTGAGAGAGGAAAACCGGAAATGCCCAGATACATCACCCCCGCTAATAGCGCGATAGCCGCGGCATATTGCTTGTTATACCGGTTATGCTGTGTGGCTGGAATCAGCACCAGCACGAACCGTACCAACAAAAACACAAAGCCTGTGACCATCGCCATATGCATGCCCGATATGGCCAACACATGGGACAAATTGGCGCTGCGCATCGCTTCATTTACATATTCGGGTATGCCCGTGCGCTCGCCTGTCATC